>ERZ772855.207-NODE-207-length-74765-cov-14.214991_pt1 | contig 74765 bp, 65 predicted proteins | sample MGYA00511900_ERZ772855 | MGnify/ENA primary metagenome ERZ772855 (study PRJEB29015, sample SAMEA2737701) | human gut metagenome | biome: human gut; feature: human-associated habitat; material: faeces | place: China | collected 2012 ... | reverse complement strand
AACTACAAAAAAGATAATGACATACGTATCAGGTATTCTGATTTTTTTCTTCATTTGTTTCCTCCTAAAAAATTATGCTTCGCCTAAAGAAGTAATATATATTCCAAAAAAAAAGACATACCAAGTGGTATGCCTAAATAGCTTAAATTATCTTACTTAAAAATTTTAAATATGAATTAATAAGCGTATTGTTATGGCAGCATCACAACACAAATATATTACAAACATCTTCGCCATCGGCCTTAGGCTCCGTTTTACTAAGAACAGTATACTATAAATTTGGTTAAAGTGTCAATTGTAAAAAGTTTCAAATTTTGTCTTAAAAATTAGTACTAAAGTCTTTTGATTTATTAAAGTTCTTTTACAATAGACAATAGTACTAAAAAAATGTAAAAAAACTATTGTATTTTAATTTTAGATGTGTTATTATTCTTGAAAATAAAAAAAAATTTTCAAAAGGGATGGTGAAGAACTATGAGTAACGAAAGAGGTAATTGGGGATCAAGTGTTGGATTTGTTTTAGCGGCGGCAGGATCAGCTATAGGGCTTGGAAATTTATGGAAGTTTCCTTACTTAGCAGGAAAGAATGGAGGAGGAGCATTTGTAATTGTCTATTTATCTCTAATAGTAATACTAGGTTTTTCCCTTATGTTAGGAGAGATGGCAATAGGTAGAAGAGGAAAATCTGATGCCTTTGGTTCATATAATAATATTAAAAAAGGTTGGGGATTCATTGGAATCTTTGGAATTTTATGTTGTTTTATTATCTATTCATACTATGTTGTAATTGCTGGATGGATTGTAAAATATATCGGTATGTTTATTAGAGGTGGACTTACAGAGGACCCAGTGGCAACATTTGGAAACTTTATCTCTTCTGGGACTTCACCAATTGTATATAGCTTTATTGTTGTAATTGTAACGGCGTTAATCGTTTTAAAAGGTGTATCTGGTGGAATTGAAAAAGCAAGTAAAATAATGATGCCAATCCTATTTGTATTTATGTTGATCATCGTTGTAAGATCAGTAACTCTTCCAAATGCAATGGAAGGAATTAAATATTTCCTAAAACCTGATTTCTCACAGATTACTCCTGCAGTTGTTATAGCAGCTTTAGGACAGGTTTTCTTCTCACTTAGTTTAGGTATGGGTGCTATGATAACTTATGGTAGTTACCTACCAAAGGACACTAACTTAGTTAAAAGTGCTCTTTGTATACCTGTACTAGATACACTAATTGCTTTACTTGCAGGACTTGCCATCCTACCAGCAGTATTCTCATTTGGACTTGAGCCAACAGCTGGACCAGGATTAATCTTTATAACTTTACCAAAAGTATTTGCTTCAATGCCTATGGGTAACGTATTTGGAATTATCTTCTTCGTACTTGTACTGTTTGCAGCTTTAACATCAACTATCTCATTATTAGAGGTTGTTGTATCGTTTGTTGTAGATCAGATGAAGTTAGATAGAAAGAAAGCTACAATTTTAGTAAGTGCTTTAATTGCAGCATTTGCAATTCCAAACTCACACTCATTTGGACCTTTAGCTGAGTTAAAAGTGTTCTTTGGATTAAACTTCTTTGATTTCTTAGGATATCTAACAGATAACATCTTACTACCAATGGGTGGATTACTACTTTGTATATTTGTTGGATTTATCTGGGATAAAGAGGATATTAAAAAAGAGATTACAAATGATGGAGAGGTTTCATTCCCACTGTTCTCACTTTGGATGATTGGAGTTAAATACTTAGGTATTCAACTATTAGCACTAATTTTACTTCAAGCAGTTGGAGTTGTTGGAGGCGCACTTAGCTTCTCATTAGCGGTTATATTCATGCTTCAAATTTTCTTCGATGTACTTGAAAATAGAAGAAAAGTTAAAACAGCGTAGTAAATTTTTTCCTAAAATATATTAAAGTGAAGTAGTGGAAAGCACAGATTAAATTCTGTGCTTTTTGCTTTTCACAAAATACAAGGAAAATAAAAAAAAATTTGTAGATAGATTATATAGAGATTTTTGCTTTTTATAATTTAAATTAAGGAGAGTGTTAAAATGGAAAAAAAAATTAAACCAATCGATAAAACATTCATGGCAGGAAAATGGATGCCTTCAGATCAAGAAACATTAGTTGCTTGGATGAAGAAAATTATGGCAAAGGCTGATAAGCAGACTGGACCATTATTACCAGTTATTGAAAATTTAAAAAACTTCATTGAAACAGATCCAAAAGCTTATATGTTCTTTACTCAGATGTTTGATGAAGTTGCAAAAAATAAGACAAAATCACCATCTAATTTACCTCAAGTTCGTGATTATCAGCATATGTTATCTCTTTTTAATGCAATTATGACTCATTCTCCAGAATTTGATGAAACTGGACTTGTAGGTTTTCCTTTTAACGCTATCTTAGATTGGTCTATGGCTACAACTGGTGGTTGGGCAGGATTTTTAGATGAAAAAATTAATTCACATCTTAAAACTATTTTAGATGAGTGGGCTGTATATCTTTCTTCAGCAGAAAGTGCTCATGTTTTAAATGATGATCCTAAAACAGGTTGGTTTGGAGCAGATGCTAAAAAAGCAATGCCAACATTTGTTGATGATTTTATTTGTGATCCAAATTTACCTCACCATGGTTTTACTTCATGGGATGACTTTTTCACACGTCGTTTTAGAGAGGGAGTTAGACCTATTGCTATGCCTGAAGATGACGCTATTGTTGTAAATGCTTGTGAATCTGCTCCATATAGATTAGTTAATAATGTTCAACTATATGATAAATTTTGGATAAAAGCGCAACCTTACGCATTAAAATTTATGTTAGATAATGATCCATGGACTGAAAAATTTGTTGGTGGAACTGTTTATCAAGCATTTTTAAGTGCTCTTAGCTACCATCGTTGGCATGCACCAATTTCTGGAAAAATTGTAAAAACAAAAATTATTGATGGAACATATTATTCTCAAGCACTTAGTGTAGGACTTGATCCAGCAGGGCCAAATGAATCACAAGGGTATATTTGTGAAGTTGCAACACGTGCCTTAATCTTTATTGAAGCGGATAATCCAGATATAGGTTTATTCTGTTTTATGGCTGTTGGAATGGCTGAAGTTTCAACATGTGACATACGTGTTTTTGAAGGACAACACGTTAAAAAAGGTCAAGAGTTAGGAATGTTCCATTTTGGTGGGTCAACTCATTGCCTATTCTTTGGACCTCAAGTTGAAGTAGAGTTTAATTTACATAATCAAACTCCAGGACTTGATAGTTCAAATATTCCTGTAAATGCTCATTTAGCAACTGTAAAAAGAAAAAAATAAATAAATTAGTAAATAAATATACATATCAGAAAAACTAGGAGTGAAAAATCTCCTAGTTTTTTATTTTATTCTTACCCTTCAAAAATGTTATAATAAAGATATAAAATTGTGAAGGAGGAGAGAGTGAGAAAACTACTATTTTTATTACGAATTTTAATAACTTTAATAGTTTTATTAGAGACTCTCTATGGTAGAGAGATTAATCCTCTAAAAGCCTTTACATATGATATTGTAATTTCAAACTATGAAAATAGTGCTAAAAGAGATATCCAAATAGTGAATGATTTATCAAAGATTAAGGGACAATTAGCTAATAGTGGTGAAGGATTTTTAGATGTTGAAGGTGAGGTGTTTACCTCTTGGGAGATATATAGAAATGGTATAAAAATTAGTACAGGAGATAGAGATCTTTTAGATGACAAAATTGTGGAGTTACTTCCAGAAGAGAGTGTAAAATATGAGATTATAGCTATACCAAATCCAAAATTAATTCCTCAAGAGATAAAAAATATAGTTACAGTTTATGAGGATAAACAGCTTTTAGAAAAAAGAACATATAAGAGTAAAGTTTTAGGTTCAAAGGCTAAAATAAAAAGAGAGGTAGATTTAAAAACCTATTCTCCAGGAGATTATATAAATTATAAAGTTATAGTTGAGCCAGATGGACCAGGATATCTAAATAATTTCAAGTTAGATGAAAGTATAGATAAGATTTTAGTACCAACTTTAAATGGTAAAAAGGAGTTGTTACTTTCAAATATAGAGGTTAAAAGTAGTAGAGAAAATATTGAAAAAGAGATGGATATACCTTCTGGAGAGAGTTTAATCTATGAGATAAAAGGTAAAATAAATGAGGATATTTTAGGTGATATTGAGTATAAAGGTTTAGTTACTAAAAGTGAACCTTACAATTTAGATGTAAAATTTTTAAATAATGAAAAGTATTCACCTGGAAAAGAGTACACCTATGAGATAGAGATAAAAAATATTGGAAAGGGAAATGCTAGTAACATTCCTTTAGAGCTTTTAGTAAATAAAAGTGAAACTAGTTTAAAAGATGTAATCGCTTTAGGAAAAGGTAAAAAAATAATAAAAAAATATAGTGTATATGTAGATGAATATAGTGTTGATGATATAGAATCAAAACTAATGATTGATAGTCATACGGTCAATAATAAAATTTCATCTTATCCAGGAGAGGTTAATATAACTTACCAAGTAGAGAGGTATTTGGATAAGAGTGGAGACGAAAAACTAAAGGGATATACATCAGAAGGTTATATAGAGTATCTTTTTAAAGTTGAAAATAAAGGTCTTGGAATTTTAAATAACTATAAATTTAATAGTAATATAGATAGTTTAAAAACAAAATCTATAAATGGAAAAGAGATTTTGGCATTTTCATCTAGTGATAAAAAAATATCTCGAAATAGGGGAGTAATAGTAGATGAAACATCAGCAGGAGATGATATTTTAAAAATTTTACCTGGAGGATTTATAGAGTATAGAGTAAAGGGAAAAGTCTCTAAAGAATCTGTAGGAGATATTGTTAAAGAGAGTGCAGTTGCAAAGATGGAAAAAAGTGATGTAATTCATAGTTTAAAAGTTTCAAAAGATACTTATAAAGCTGGAGAAGAGATCAATTATACAATCACTTTAAAAAATAGAGGTTATGGAACTGCATACGAACAAAAATACAGATTAAATGTAGATGAAGCTTTAGTTTCAGCTTCTGGGATTGAAAATAAAAAAGTAACTGCCTTTAAAAATGACTTACCAATTGAGAAGACTCCAGTTATATATCCAGGACAAGAGATAAAGTATAATTTTAAAGGAGTCACTAAAAATAGTATTTTTGATAGTATACATATGAAATCTATTTATGGTGAAGATGTAAAAGAAAGCGAAGTGAAGTCTTTACCTGGAAAGCTAGAGTTTTCAAGCAGTTTAAAAAGTGTAAATGGAAAAATAGTAACTAGTGGTATGAGATATAAACCTGGAGATATGATAACTTATGAGGCCACACTAAAAAATATTGGAGAGGGATTTTTAGATAATCTAAGTGTTGAAAGTAATCTTGATGAGATAAAAGCCTTAGTGGCTGGATCAGATGTTAAAGAGAAAGTTTTAGAGGGTGTAAATATAAGTGTAAAAAGTAGTGACCCTAGGACAGTTATAACATCTAAAATGGGAGATACTGGAAGTTATATAAAAAAGAGTGTGGATTTTGCTCCTAAAAGTAGTATAACTTTTGAGATATCAGGAATAGTTTCAGATAGAGCTATTGGAACTTTAAGTGGAATGAGTTTTGTTGTAAATGGAATGGGAAAAACAACTGATGAACTGGGAAGTGTTGGCGGTTCTGTAAGTGGTGAAAAGACTCTTTTAGAACCTGAAAATGGTATATATAAACCTGGAGATAAACTTAAATACATGCTTACTATCAAAAATAAAGGTGATGGATACGGTCGTTCTATTCCTATAGAGGACATACTTTCTGAAGTTACAACTGAGAAGGAGGGGAAGCGTTATGGTAGAGCTTTCTCCAATTGGAAGGTAACATATTTAGGAGCTAAAGATGAATCAAGTAGATTTAAAAAGCATACATATTTAAAAAATGAGATATCTGGAAGAGATGATCTAAATACAAAGGTAGATATAGGTCCTGGAGTGACAATTCAATTTTTAGTTGAAGCAGATATAGATAGTAGTGCCATTGGAGTTATTGAAAGTAAAGCTAAAATAGCTGGTGGGACAAATGATGATCAAACAATCTATTTAAAGCCAATGTCTGAGTATTCAGAAGATGAAAAAGTTGAGCAGGGAGTTAGAGTTCGTTTAAGTTCTACAAAGAGTGAGATAAAGCTTGGAGAGGTTGTAGGTTTTACTGTAAATGTAGAAAATATGGATCTTGAAACTTATGAAAATTTAAGTTTAAAAAACACCACTCCAAAAGGGTTTAGATATTTAGATGAGGAGTTCCAAAAATTTAGTTTAAAGCCAGGAGAAAAATATAGTAAAACATTCTATATGAAAGCAACTGTAGGAGCTAATGTAGGAAAAAATATTTTTCAAAGTTATGTAGCTAATAGAAATAGTAAAATATCAAATATAGGTGAAACAAGTGTTGATGTAAAGGGGGATTCTCTTTTAAATACAGCTACTATAATTGGTAAGGTAGTAGATGAGGCAACTGATAAAGGAATACCATATGCAGTGCTTTATACTCCAAGTGGAGTTGTAGTTCAAGCTGACGAGTTTGGAAGATTTCATCTTCCAGATCAGTGGGTAGATAAAGCCTTTGGTGAAAATTTTACAGTAAAACTTGATGAAAATAGTTTACCAAAGGGAAGTGTAATCAAAAGTGAAAACCCTCTTGTAAAAAGAATAACTCCATACTCTTTAACAAAGTTTAACTTTATAGTTCAAAAAGGAATAGAGGAAGAGGAAAAGAGCGACGAGAAAGAGCCTGAAAAAAACTACACGTATATGGGAACAGGATTAGTAGATGCATATATAGGAAAGGATAGTGACAAACCAAGAGCTACATACTTTGGTAAGGGTAGCTATGGAGATTATAAGTTAACACTACATTTTGATACTAAGGATAAAAAAAATCAGACACTTTTAGAAAGAGTTACAGATGATGACTATATTTATTATCCAACTTATGGAGATGACTCTAAAATTAGAAAAGAGGTAAATACTAATGGAAAACTTTACCTAAAGTTAGAGCATAAAAAATCATACATAATGTGGGGTAACTATGAAACTGGTTTTGTGGGAACAAAGTTTATGGACTATAATAAAGAGTTGTATGGATTTAAAGGTGAGTATAAAGAGGATGATATAAATGTAAAAGTATTTATGAGTACTCCAAATACTATGTATGGACATGATGAGTTTTTAGGAACTGGTGGAAGTTTATATTTTCTAAAAAATGGCGAAGTATTAAAAGGTAGCCAAAAAGTTTGGATAAAAATTGTTGATGCAGATACCTATGTTGTAGAAAAGGTAATCTACTTACAAGAGGGAAGAGACTATGAGATTGACCCTTTTATAGGAAGAGTTATACTTACAACACCTTTAAGTGGTGGAAGCTCCACAGACTACTATGCATATTTAGTAGTTGATTATAGTTATCTTCCTAAAGAGGGAGAGGTTGTAGATTCATCTAATTATGGTGTAAAAACTGTAAAAGATATAAATGATAATCTAAGTGTAGGGGTAACTGCTGTTCATGAAAGTCGTGGGAAAACAGACTATGATTTAAAGGGTGTAGAGGTTAAATTAAAAGATGAAAAGGGCAACTATATAAAGGGAGAGTTTAGTAGTAGTTCTGGAATATCCAATGTAAGTAATTATCTGTCTTTTGATGGAGGATTAACTTTCCAAGAGGTAGATAGAGATGATAGTAAAATATCTGGAAATGCCTATAGGATTACAGGAGCTTTAAAACTTTTAGAAGAGGCTGAACTAAAGGCTTGGTATGAAAGAAAAGAGCGTGGATACTCCTTTGCTTCAGATTTAGATGATAGGTTTTTAGAAACTTTTGGAAGTGAACTTAAGTATAGTGCTTCTGAAAACTTAAAAACTTATTTGAAGTTCCAATATGTGGACCAGATGAAGTGGGGAGATAAAAGAGAAACTGGAACAGTAACTAGTGCTAAATTAGAGTATATTTTAAATGAAAGCACAAAACTTTATAGTGAGATAAAAGCTGGGCTTAGTAATGCTCTATCTTTAGGTGCTGAAAAAAGAGTAAATGATAGATTAAAAGTTAATGGTAGAACATCTTTTGGTGATTCAGGAAACTACTTTGAGCTTGGAGGAGATTATCAACTTTTTGATAACTACAATATCTATTCAGGATATAGTTCAGATGGTGAGATATCTAGAGATAGATATACTGTTGGTCAAAGAGCTAGAGTTGGAGAGAGAACAAGTATCTACCAAGAGAACCAATTTGTAAAAGAGAGAGGTAAAAACGCTACTCTTCAAGGATATGGTATAGATTACGATTTGAGAAGAGGAGTAACCTTAGGTGGATCTATTCAACATGGGGAGTTAATTTTACCAAATGATGAGAGAAGCCGTAGAAGAGGAGGATCACTATATTTAAGAGCCGAGTTAGAGAGTTTAACTTTACGAAATAGAGTTGAGTATAGAGAGGACAGAGGTTCAGAGAGTATAGAGCAGTATTTAACAACTAATTCTTTTACATATAGATATAATAAAGAGTATACTTTTGCAGGAAAGATAAACTACTCATTTACAGATGATAGCTATAAAACTAGTTACTTAGAGAGCAGTATGGGGCTAGCTTATAGACCTATAGATAATGATAGATTAAACTATCTATCAAGATACACAGTAATATTAGATAGAGATAGTAAAACTAATAAAGATTTTAGTGCTCACATAGGGGAGTTTGAAACAATCTACTCCTTTACAAGATCTTTTGATATATCTATGAAAAATGGGTATAGACGTGAGAAGAATAACTATTTAAATGATCTTTATATGTTAGGATTTAAAGCTAACTACAGTGTAATGAATAGTTGGGAAGTTTTTGGACAATATCAGTGGTTGGTAGACCGTGCTAATGAGGATGTTTTAAGTGGAGCTATCTTTGGAGTTTATAAAAATATAGATAGAAACATGAAGCTAGGAGGGGGATATAACTTCTCTGGATTCAAGGACTCTTTAGGAGAGCAGGACTATAAAACTTCTGGATGGTTTTTAAATATAATAGGAATTATGTAAAAATGAGAGATAAAATTCACGAAATATCGTTAATATTTGAAAAATTAACGAAAAACTGATAATATATATGTGTGAGGTGATTTTTATGAATTTTAAGGATTATTTAAAAGAAAAAGGAATTTCTTTATTGAAATTATCAAAAGATACAGGGATTCCATACTCTACTTTAGTTAGTGGAATTGAAAAACCAGAGAGTATGAGAGTTGAAAATCTATATAAAATATCACAATATTTAGATAAAACTTTAGATGAAGTTTTTAAAATTTTAAATAAGAAAGAGGAGAAAACTTTAGTAGATATATTAAAAGAGCAAAAGAATATGAAACTAAAGGGAAATATATATCATTATACTCAAATAAAGTTTGCATATAATACTAATAGAATTGAGGGAAGCAGATTAAGTGAAGATGAAACTAGATTTATTTTTGAGACAAATACCCTTATTTCAAAAGATGAAACACAGAATGTGGATGATATTATAGAAACAGCGAATCACTTTTATCTTTTTGATTACATGCTTGATAAAGTAGAAACTATTTTGAGTCAAGATTTAATAAAAGAGTATCATAAAATACTGAAAAGTGGAACTGAGGACTCTAGAAAAGGTTGGTTTAAAGTAGGAGAGTATAAATCTTTACCAAATGAGGTTGGTGGAAAGGAAACTACGAAACCAAAAGATGTTGAAAAAGAGATAAAAAAACTTTTATTATGGTATAGCTCTTTAGAAACTGTAACATTTAAAGATATAGTGGAATTTCACTATAGATTTGAGAAAATTCATCCTTTTCAAGATGGAAATGGAAGAGTTGGAAGAGCTTTAATGTTTAAAGAGTGTTTAAAGAATAATATTGTTCCATTTATTATAGAGGATAGTTTTAAAGCTTTTTACTATAGAGGACTTTCAAACTATGAAGAGGAGAAAGGATTTCTAGAAGAGACCTGTTTAGCTATGCAAGATAATTATAAAGAAGTTATAAAAAAATTTTTAGATTAAAAAAAGAGAGATTTCGGGGAAGGGGCCGAAATCTCTCTTCTTTGTTTATCTGAATTTATTGAAAAGCCATAAAACTACAATGGCTCCAAAAGCTGCAGTAAAGATACTACCAATATTTAATCCATGAACAGAACCAATACCGATAATACTACCTAAAAATCCTCCAACGAAGGCTCCAACGATACCAAGTATCATAGTGGCAATTATACCTCCACCTTGAGCACCAGGCATGATGAACTTAGCTAAAGCACCAGCTAAAATACCAAGGATGATCCATGTTAAAATTCCCATTTTACAACCTCCTTTTGAAACAGTTTTATTTTCTAATCATTTATTCTGCGATACTTTAGGATTTCTTTTTTATTTTAAAAAATAAAAAGAGGGTAACTGGACATGTTACTCCTCTTTTTGGTTTACTAATAATTTCTGTTAATTGAATTATACGCTTTTTCCGTACAAAAATCAAGTTATATAGGATTTCTTTTTTTATTTAAAAAAATAAATAATCATTAAAAAGTGATAATTGTGATACAATTAAACGGGTTTTAAGGGAAAAAAATTAAGGGAGAAAGTATGAAAAGAACAACGGGATTATTATTTTTACTACCACAACTGGTTTTAGCACAGGAGTATTGGAATGGAATTCCATATCCTATGAATCGTTGGGGTGTGTCAGTTATGGGAGTAAAGCAAAGAGAAAAGGGAGATTTAAAAAGCGCTAGTGTAAATGGTATTGAAATTGGAGGGAAAATACCAAATGCCAATGTAGATTTTTTAAGTCCTCACAATATGGAAGTAGATGCAAAAGTTCAACTTGTAAAAGCAGATTACTTTATACTACCATTTTTAAATATCTATGGAATAGCTGGTAAGTTAGAAGCAGAAGCTAAGTTTGACTTAGGGAGAGGAAGTTTTAATTTTGATAGCACTGGAAATAAATTCCACGATGGAATATTAGGTGGTATAGCAGATAAAATATCTGGAACTATGCCTGAAAATCTTCATATAAAACAAAAATCAGAGGGAAAACTTTTTGGTGGAGGAGCTTTAATAGCTGGAGAGTATAAAAGAGTTTTCACTTCAATACAATATACATATACTAGAATTGAGATGGATGGAGATGTAGCAGCAAAAAGTGCAGAGGTTGCAGCAGGAAGATTGGGATACGTTGTATATAGAGATAGTGATTACTCTATAACACCATATTTAGGAGCCTCATATCAAAAAACAAATAGTGAGATATCAGGAGTTATTCCAACTACAAATTTAAACTATAAGTTTCAAATGGACCTAGAGGAGTTAACACCAGCAGCAGGAGTTTTTACAGTTATAAAAAATAATTTTACAGTTTTATTAGAGTACTCATTTGGAGATAGAAAAACTCTAGCTCTAGATTTAGGATATAGATTTTAATAGAAAAAAGATTTAATATGTAGCCCTAGTATAAACTACCAAAGGATGGTGGTAAAATGCTAGGGCTTGTTTGTATGTTAGATGGAAAAGGGATGAAAAAGGGTGTAAATGCACTTAAAAATTTTAACTTAGAAAAAGTAAAAGAAGCAGCATTATTTAATTTAGATTACACTTTAGAGTGTATAAAATTTTGCTTAAAAAATAACTATATCTATAGAGTTTCATCATCTGTAATTCCATATCCTGATCTTTGGGATTGGAGAGAGGATAGGGATATTTTAGAGAAATTAAAGATTATAAAAGAGTATAGTTTAAAGATTAGACTAATTATACATCCAGATCAATTTGTAGTATTAAATAGTTATAGTGAAAAAGTTATTGAAAACTCTTTGAAAATTCTAAAAAATCAAGCGGATTTTGCAAAGTTAGCTGGAATAAGTGAGTTAGTTCTTCACATAGGTAAAAAGGATGGGATAGAAAAGTTTATAGGGACTTATAAAGAGTTAGATGATTACACAAAAAGTATATTGGTTTTAGAAAACTGTCACTATTATAAAGCTAGTGAAGTATTGAAGTTGTGTGAAAAAATAGATGTACCAATGGTTTTAGATGTACATCATGCAAGAGTTACAAAAGATGAGAATTATGATGTAGAAAAAATAAAAAACAGTTGGAAAAGTAGAAAACCTTTAGCTCATATATCAAGTGGAAAAGATTCAATAGATGATAAATCTCACAGTGATTACATATCAGAGGAGGATATAAAAAAATATATCTGGCTTTTTAAAGATTTTGATGTGGAGATTGAAGCTAAGAAAAAAGAGAAAGCATTAAAAAAAGCTGCAGATATGATAAATATCTACAGCTTATAGATGGGACTAGAGTTTAACTCTAGTCTTTTTTACTATTTAGAGTTTTCATATTGAGAATGGAACTCTTTTAATATTTGTTTAGTCTTTTTACCAATAGCTTCATATTGATACTCTTTTAAGTTAGCTAGAGAAACTCTTAAAGTTGGATGAGTATCCCCAAATCCCTTACCAGGAAGTAGTACAACACCAGTTTCTTTAGCTAAAGCAAATAGGAAATCATTTATTTTATTGTTATCTTTAAACCACTGTGCAAATTTTTCATCAAAAAGCTCAAGAGCTATATCAGCCACATTTATAAGAGTATAGTAGCTTACAACATTTTCATCATCTTCAAAATGAGCTCCTAAAGATGAGTAAAGAAGTTTACATCTATTTCTAATAAGAGCTTTACAAGAGTTTTTATAATTTGAGTTTAAATCCACTAAAGAGTTTAATGCAAACAGTGCCATCTGTAACTGTTGAGGTGTAGATATACCTGCAGTGTGATTTAAACCAACAGCTCTACTATCAGCAACAATTCTATCAATAAATGATAGTGTTTTTGGAGTTGGAGTTATTATAGTATATCTGTTATTAACTTCATCGTCAGCTGTTTTTAAAAGTTCATCAAAAATACTATCGTGAGAAATAGAGATAGTACCAAGTCTCCATCCAGTAGCTCCAAAATATTTTGAGAAAGAGTAAACTAAAAGAGTATTTTTAGGAACTATTGCAAAACATGAAACAAAGTTATCGCCAAATGTTCCATATACATCATCAGTTATAATCATTAAATCTGGTCTATCTTCATCAACTAATTTTTTTAGTTTTAAAAGAGTTTCAGTACTTAATTTAGTTGATGGTGGATTACTTGGATTAACTAAACATAGTAGTTTTACACTAGGATCTTTAAGTTTTTCAAGCTCAGAAGTTGGAAGTTGCCAATCAGACTTAGGATCTAATTGTAACTCAATAATATCTAAGTCATATTCAGATAATTTAGGAATCTCTAAATATGGTGTAAAAATTGGTGTAACAATAGCTATTTTATCTTTAGGTTTTATAAGTTTATTTGTAGCTAAAGAGTTAAAAATATAAAACATTGCAGCAGTTCCACCCTCTGTAGCAAATACATCAAAATCAGAGTCTAATTTATTTTGACACATCTCTTTAGTTAGATATTTTTTTACAATAATCTCTGTGTTTGTAAGCATACGAGGAGGAGTAGGATAGTGACTTCCTAAATAAGCTTCTACAAATTCCATTAAAACGTCATCAATATTTAAACCAATTTGATCCTCTATATATGATAAATATGTTAAAATTCCATTTGCTTCAGCAGAACACTGCTCTTTTCTTAAAAATATTAGAAATCTAGTATAGATACCCTCTTTTTTAGGAAAACCACCAATATGATTGTGTAGGTAAGAGTATGAAACTTCAGATTCTTCAATGGCAAATTTACCAATAAGATTGAAAACTCTACGAGGAAGAGTGGCTAAAAAATTTGGATTTCCTCTACCAGCATTTAAAACTTCACCTTTAAAAGCTTCGTCAGCAAGTTTAATAAGTTGATCTTTTAGCTCAAATGGGCTTAACTCTTTCATAATAATACCTCCAATTAATTTTTAGTTATAATTCCAACGATAACAGGTCCCCACATAGTTAAAAATACATTTGCTACAGCATATCCAACTGAAAATGGTAGTACTGGAGTGGAGTTTTGAGTTTTTCTAAGTACTTCAGCATATGCTGGGTTAGCACTTCTACCTCCAGCTATAATTGCCACTGAATCCACTGGATTTTTAATTTTTAAGATAAAGTAGTCAAATAGGAATGTGATAACTTGTGGAACCATAGTTACAAATACACCAAGCCAGAATAGAGTCATACCATATTGTTCGATAGTAACAAGGGCACTCTTACCAGCATTTAAACCAACAATTACAACGAAAACAACTAATCCAAAAACTTTAAGGAAAGAAACTGTACCAGTATCCATTCCTCCAACTTTTGGATATCTACTTTTTAACCATCCAAAAATAAGACCTGAGAAAAGACATCCTCCACCAGTTCCTAAAGATATAGGAATACCAGCAATTGGTAGTGTAATCTCTCCAATTATAATACCTAAAATCATACCAATTGAGAAAGTTATATAATCAACAACATTTTTACTAGGAGTAGCATAACCTAGAAGTTTAAATGAGTTATCGATATTTTGTTTTCTACCAGTTAAAATAACTTCATCACCAACTTCAAATTTAAAGTCAGGTTTTAAAGGAAGCTCCTCATTTTCTCTATAAACTTGAGCTACAACAAATCCAAGAGTAGCAGCTGGAGGTAAAAGAGTTTTTATCTCTTCAATTGTTTTACCAGCAAATTTTTTATAGTGGAAAATAATAGATTTTTTGTATTCAGTAGTAGTTGTAGAGAACTTAGTACAGTCAAAAATTTCAGTTCCTAAAGCACCATCTAAACTAAGAAGTGCCTTTGTTTTTCCACCAATAACAACCCAATCATTTTCCTTAAAAACATAGTTATCATAATTATCAACCTTTATAGTAGAACCATTTTGAGAAACATCTAAAAGAAAGATTTTTTCTTTAAAATCCTCTTCTAACTCACGTGCTGTTTTTCCTACATATTTAGAATCTTTAGTTATCTCATAAATTCTAGAAGAAACTTTTTCAAGAGCAAGAAACTCATTTTCACCTAAAACGATACCTTTAGATTGAGACTTTTCAAGTTCAATAGCTGATTTTCTAAGATCCCACTTCATAATAAGTGGAAGAATAGTTCCAACCATAAGAACAGGACCTAAAGTACCGAAAATATATGTTACAGAGTACCCTACAGCAACATTGGTTTGAAGTTGTTTAGTTAATTCAGGACTTAATCCTAAGTTTCCAATAGAGTTCCCAGCAGTACCAATAATAGCTGATTGAGTTAACCCACCAGCAGCAAGTCCAGCAGCAAGTCCTCTATCTAAATCAAAATAATATGCACAAAGAAGAACACAAAGTAAGCCTACAATAGTCATGAAAAAGGATGAGATTACAAATTTCATAGAAGCTTTATTATTTAAAGCTCCGAAAAATTTTGGTCCACCTTCATATCCACAAGCATAGATAAATAAAGCAAAGAAAGCAGTTTTTAAAATACCAGGAACATTAAATCCAAGTTGTCCAATTATAACAGCAATGATTAAACTACCGGCAATTCCACCTAATTGGAACTTACCAATTTTAATTTTTCCTATTGCATAACCAATACCAATAGATAGGAAGAGTGCAATTAAAACGTTAGAACGAATATAATCTGCAAATATCTCCATATAATTCCTCCTTAAAAATATATTATCAATCTGGTTCAAGTATACAAAATGGAAAAAATGATTCCTTCAATTTATTTCCAAAAAATAGAAAAGAGATTAAAGTCTGGTCAGAATCCCTTAATCTCTTTTCCATTTATTTAAATTTTACTTAACAGGCTATTCCAAAAATTATATCTAAAAAGTATATTCAAAAATTTTTGTAAAATTCCTCTTAAAAAAATAATTTTTTTATATTAATCTCACAGGACATATTTTATATTCAGGAGTTTTAGAGATTGGCTCTAAAAACTCACTTCCAGTAAGCTCATTAACTAAAGCACTAGAGAAGTGGAATGGTACAAAGACAACACCATCTTTAACACCATCACGTGCTTTTATTTTTAAAGTAATCTCTCCACGACGAGATTTAATTGTAATCATATCTCCATCTTTTTTAGATATTTTTTCTAAAAGATTGGAGTTCATCTCAGCATAAGGCTCAGGACACTTTTCATTTAGTCCATCAACTCTACCACTCATAGATCTAGTATGGTATTGATAAAGTACTCTTCCAGTTGAAAGATAGTAAGGATATTCATCATTAATAACTTCAACAGAGTTAACTAACTCCACAGGAATTAGAGAAAACTTTTTCTTTAAATTTGAAAGATCCTGGTATAAAAACTCAGTTCCTACTCCATTTACAACTGGCCACTGCACACCCTCATCTTCTATAAGCGAGTAACTAAGACCATTATAAAGTGGAGTAACCTCACAAAGTTCATTAAAGATAGTTTCAGGAGTTTTATTAACTTGTTTATAACCCATTCTATCCATTAGTTCTAAAATTATATCTAAATCCATTTTTACTTCACCAGGAGGTGTTACAACTTGTCGAACTCTTTGAACTCTTCTGCCTGTATTGACAAAAGTTCCAACTTTTTCAGCAAAACATGTAGCTGGTAAAACAATATCAGCCATTGCTGCTGTTTCAGTTAAAAATATATCTTGAACAACAAAGAGATCTAAGTTTTTAAGAGCACTTCTAACGTGATGAAGATTAGGATCTGTCATAAGAGGATTTTCTCCCATAACATATAAAAACTTCATCTCATTTTTAGATATTTTATCTATCATTTCAACAACAGTTACTCCAGCAAAAGGTGAAAGATTTTCTACATTCCAGAACTTTTCCATCTTCTCTTTAACTTTAGGGTCATCAACTTTTTGGTATCCTGAATAGATATCTGGAAATGCTCCCATATCGCAAGCACCTTGAGCATTGTTTTGCCCTCTTAAAGGGTTTACTCCACCTCTTTCTTTACCAACATTTCCACAGATTAAAGCTAGGTTTGAAAGAGCAGTGACATTGTCAGAACCATTTATATGCTGAGTATTTCCCATACCTAAATATGTTGTAGCTACATCACTAGAATAGATTCTAGCAGCTTTGATAATATCATCTTTTAAAACTCCACAAATTTTTTCGGCATATTCAGGAGTGTAATCTTTAACACTCTCTTTAAGTGCTTCAAAACCTTCAGTGTTACTATCAATATAATCTTTGTCATAAAGTCCTTCTGAAATAATAACATTAACCATAGCGTTGATTAAAGCTATATCAGTTCCAGGATTTATTTTTAAGAATACATCTGCCATTTCAGAAAGATCAATATCTCTAATATCTATAACTATAAGTTTAGCACCATTTTGCACAGCATGTTTAACCTTAGTTCCTAAAACAGGGTGAGTTTCTCTTAAGTTTTCACCACTAATTAAAACAACTTTAGAATTAAAACCTTCATGCACACTATTAGACATAGCTCCATATCCCAAAGTTTTTCCAAGAGCAGCAGAGGATGAGCTATGGCAAAGTCTTGAGCAGTGGTCCACATTGTTTGTTTTTACAACTCCTCTAAAGAACTTTTGGAAAAGATAGTTCTCCTCATTTGTACACTTACCAGAAGAAAAAGCTCCAATGGCTTCTCCACCATAAGTTTTCATAGTGTCACCTAACTTTTTAGTAATTAGAGAAAAAGCCTCATCCCAGCTAGCTTTTCTAAAAACACCATTCTCTTTAATAAGAGGATGAGTTAAACGTTCAGGATGATTTACATATGAAAATCCAAATTTTCCTTTAACACAAAGTAACCCAACATTTGGTTTAACTAAAGCTGGGTGAGCTTCAACAATAGTATTATCTTTAACTTCAAAGTTAATTTGGCATCCAACTCCACAATATCCACAAGTTGTTTTTACAGTTTTAGTATCCCAATGTCTAAACTGGTGCTTATATTTTGGAAGTAATCCAGCAGTTGGACAAAAGCTTACACAGTTTCCACATGAAACGCAGGCTGAACTATTGATATTATCAGCTTTATTAGCCCAAGTGTGAATCTTTCCATTTGTAGTTTTCAGTTTTAAAGCGTGGTTGCACTGAAGATTTCTACAAATTTGAGCACACTTTCCACACCCAATACATTTATTTGGGTCTATTACAAAAAATGGATTGGAATCATCTATAGGTAATAGATCTAAACTATTAGGAATAGTTTTATCTATCCCATATTTATAACAATACTCTTGAAGTTTACACTGACCTGATTTTTGGCAAACAAGGCAGTTAACATGATGATTGTCTATATATTTTTGAAGTAGTTTTTTTCGATTTTCAATAACTTCTGGGGCTAAGGTATCTATAACCATACCTTCAGTAGGGATAGTTTTGCAACTTTTTGTAACAGTCCCATCAATTGAAACAGCACACATTCCACAAATACCAAGTTTTTCATCAGATCTTTCATCTCTACAAAAAGTCGGAATCTCTAATTTTAGTGATTGTAAAATCTCTAAAACTGAGAGTTTCTCATTAACTGAGCAATTTTTTCCATTAATAGTTATATTTACCATTTAGCCTCCTTAATATTATCTTCCTCTAAATTTTATAAATAGGAACAGAACAACAAAAGCACCAATTACAGATAAAAAGATACTTCCTAAGTTAAGACCAGTAACAGATCCTATTCCAAGAAGACTACCTATAAATCCACCTACTAATGCTCCAATAATTCCAAGAATTGTAGTAGCAAAAAGTCCAGCTGTATATACCTCTGGCATCATAAGTCTAGCTAATGCTCCAGATAAAAGTCCTAAAATAATCCATGAAAATAATCCCATAAATTAACCTCCCATAAATACGTTTTTGTTACTTTTATATTCGTGAAAAATTAAAAATTTCTTTTAAAAAAAAACAGAAGGTAAAATAAAAAAATTTAGTATAATTAATGTGAATAAAAAAGATTGAGGGGGAAAGTAGTGAGATTTATTTTTCTATGTTTTATTTTAGTTTTTCAACAACTATATAGTTTTGAAAAAAATGGAAATAAACTATTTATTGGAAAAAGATACCCGCTAAATCTAAAGTTAGATTCAGGTTGGACTATGAGTTATATAAAAATGGATAGTAATGTAAAAAGCAGTTTAAAAACTCCTCAAATAAAAACAGACCCTAAAATAAATATAGCATATTTAAAATATAGTGAAGATTTAATAGGATTTAATTGTGAAAATTTAGATGATGCACTAAATTCTAACTTAAAAAATCATTTTTTTGGTGGAATGGGAAAGGTATCTAAAAAGATAGATGTTGATTCAATATATTTTGAACCTATGGGAAAGTTACAATCTGTAGCAGTTTTTCAAAGAAGTATCAATGAAAACTATGGAAATTATAATGTAAGCTTAGATAATTTAAATGGAGTTTTAAATACTTTATATTTAGGGATGGGAGTTGGAAAACAATATTTTCAAGAGAGTAATATTGTAGATTTTTCTATGAGTGCAGGAGTAAAGCAGGAATTAAATAGAATAGATGAAGATGTAAAATATAAATCAAGAGTTTTAGCTGAAGAGGAGGAAAAGGGAGATTTAAAGGATAAAAATAGCTTCTCTCAAGAGGTAGGACTTAATGGAGCCATTGGAAATCCAGCTACTGGAGTTTCTTTTTATACTGGATATAAATACTTTTTTTCAGAAAATGAGTCATGGAAAGTAACTGCTGGAGTTAGTTATATATTTTAAAATAAAAGTAGCTAGAGTAAAAGACTCTAGCTATTATTTATTATTGATTTTTATACGTTGCACAACGACTTGTCCAGTTGGCTTTCCAACGCTCTTCTCCACGTTCTTTAGGAGAATTATTAATTCTTCTATGTAAAACAAAAGTTGCTTTTTCTGAGAACTCATTTAAAGCTGCTTGCCCAGTTGCTTCTCCTTGCATAAGCTCTAAAATTTGCAGAAGTCCCCATCCTTCATTTTTATATCTCTCTGTTTCTTTGATACCTTCACCTTTAAAATTGATATAATCGATAAGAGGATAAAGCCCATTTTTAGAGTTAGCCACTCTATAAAATTGCTTTTTAACATGATCTGGATTTTTAGATACAGCAGTTAACTTATCTAAAGAACTATCAAGTCTTTTATAGATATATTCAATCTGTACATCCTTGGTATTTTCTAAGAAATCAATAGCTTCGTTCATCTCACCTTTAGATTTAGCGATATTGAACTCTTCAAGACTAGTCCATGGTGAATATCTAGTAGATAAAATTTTAGGAACAGCAATATCTTTTTCTTTATAAAATTGGATTAGTCCAGGAAAGCTTTCGTCAAATCTTCCATTTTTAAAGTTTTCAGGATACCAGATAAAATGCCCTATTCCAAGTGATGGAAACTCTTCTCCCTTGTTCCAGTGAACTAAAAACTCTTTTCTTAAACCAGTTTCGTTTTTATATATAAGGGTTCCTACATGGTTTAACTCATCTTTAGATGGTACATTTAAGGAAAATGTGGATATAGCGTTTAATAGTAATAAACCAACAATAAACTTTTTCATGTATGTTCTCCTTTATTTTACAATAGTAATTGGTGTTTCTAATCCAGATCTATCTTTAATAGATATTCCTGTTACAGATCTATTTTTTAATTCATTAGCAGCTAGCACAATCTTTTGATTATTGGATTGTTTATCTCTTCCAACAACTTTTAAAATTTCATCTCCTGAGTATAAAACATAAAATCTAGAGTCATTAGATGTGCTATCTTTAAAAGTTAGTACAGTTTCATCTTTAGATTTCTTAACTTTAACATTTTTAATAGAAGTTGTTTCTTGTTTATCTAACCAAGGTTTAGCAGGAACTAAAACTTTTTTATTAAAATACTCATTTTTAAGAAGGTCAATATGACTATTTTGAGCAGTTATACCTGGTGCATTTTCAGGATTTTCCATTTTTAAAAGACTAGTATAACCGAAGAAAGCACTTCCTCTAATATTTTTATAGTTATTATTAAATTTTAATTGATTAGGAATCTCTTCTGGATTTGCCCAGTTTTTTGCCCAACCAGCGTTCATATGCTTGTAATTTGCATGTCCTATATAAAGGTGAGTTCTAGAATTTTTAGCCACATCATCCCACCAAGGAGTTATTTCACCGTAAGGAGCAGCAGGTTGCATAAATTCCCAATATACTTGAGGTATAATATAATCAATAGTTTCATCTTGAACCCATTTTCTAGTATCAGCATAGATATCTCTATTAGATGCTGTAGAAGTTATAGGAGTGTTAGTTCCTAACTCATTATCATCTTTGTGCTCCCAAATACCAAATGGGCTAATTCCCCATTGAATAGATTTATTATTTTTAGCATTATATTTATCAATGGTATTTTTAACAGCAACGATCATAAGGTCATTATTGGATTGTCTCCATTTTTTTATATCATCAAAACCTCTAGAGTTAGCTTTAAAAGTTTTTTCATCCTCTAAGTTATCACCAAAATATGCTGTTGTACCATTTCTAGTAACTTTATAGGGATAGAAATAATCATCAAAATGAATAGCATCAGTATCATATTTTTCTATAAATTCTTTAACTGTATTTACAACGTGTTCTATAGTTTTTGTATTTCCAGGGTCTAGATAGAGTCTTTTATCAAACATATATGTTAAATCTTGATTTTGCTTTGCAAAATTTTTAGAATCTAACTTTGAGAGTTCTTTATCATATGTTGTATCAGCAACATATTTATGAGAAACTCTATAGGGATTAAACCATGCATGAAACTCCATTCCTCTTTTATGAGTTTCCTCAATCATCCACTCAATTAAATCAAAGTTACTAGCCCATTCTGGGACAACCCCTTGAGTTCCAGTTAAAACATGAGACCAAGGTCTATATTTTGATTCATAAAGAGCATCTAAAGTTGGACTAACTTGGAATATAACAGTATTGAAATTCATAGACTCGTGATTATTTAAAATTTCAATCCAATCCTCTTTTAATTCTTCTATGGAGTTACGAATTTTTCCATCTACAACTTTAGGATAGTGTAGATTATCAACTGATGCAACCCAAGTTGTCCTCATCATCTCTTTTGGAGTTTCATAAGTTTTTGGAATAGTAGGCATTAATTGCTGCTGTTCAGCGGCAATTAATGCTGTTGTTAAAAAAAGTAAAGACAAACATATATTTTTTTTAAGCATATTAATGAACCCCTTTATTAGAATTTATGATTTAATTCAGCAAACCATAAGAAGAAATTTTCATCTCTCTTAGGTCCGTTATCTGGATCAACAGTTTGTGCTCTATAGTAAACATCTACTAAAACACTTGTATTAGGTGTGATATTGTGTTTGTACTGGATACCGATACGTGGTCTATTAACATCATCAGTTCTTATAACTTGTTTAATACCATTGTAGTATTTTTGTTCTCCATCAATTAAAGGTATTCTTACATATGGAGATATTGTATCTCTATTTGGTAAAAAGTGGAAGTATCTAAGTTGAGCAAAATGCTCAGTGTTTAAAAGAGTACGTTTTAAGTCCTCTCTGACAAATAGGTAATCCAAGCTTACAAAATTTTTAGAATCAAAAGTATATCGAGCTCCTAACATATGTTCTTGGATATTACTCCAATCTCTAGTTGTTTTAGAGTATTCATTTCCAAATCTAGCATAGTCAAGTTCTCTATCAATAAATCTAAATGACAGTGAAGCATTAAGTCTAACTTTTGGAGTTATGTTTAAAGAGCTAGTTGGTCTAAGCCAGATTTCGTTTCTTTCTTCACCTTTTCTAGCATATCCAGAGTAACTAGGTAAAGATGTACTACCTTTCATTGAATCCCAGTGATAGCTATCATTTCTGTAGCCAACTCTAACTCCCCAGTTTCCAGTTTTCCCATTTTTTAGAGTGAAAGAGTCTCTATATGTAACCCCAGCTGAGAATCTATTTCTATTGTATTCTTCGTTATCATCTATATATGTTTTTAAGAATTGAAAATCATACATGACTTTTGAACCGTCTTGATATAGGAACATCCCAACATATGGACTTGTAGCTAGAGACCCATCTAGGAATTTCCAATCAGCATCACTATTTACCTCTTGTTCTACTCCAAAATAAACTTCATGGTTCCATTTTTTTCCTATTTTTTCAACAATAGCTGCATTTTTTTCAGCTTCAGTTTTATATTTGCTTAACTCTAGCTTTGTTGCTTTTAGCTGTTCTTTTACAGAGTTTACAAAATTTTGTTGCCTTTCATCAAATAGCATCTGTTCTTCGATATTAACTCCTTCGATATCTAAATCAATAACATCGTTAATACTTTCATTGGCTAAAGCAGTTGTGCAACAAGCTAGTAAACTAATTAAAAAAAGTTTTTTTTTCATAAAATAATCTCTCCCCGTTTTATTTATTTTGTAATTTTTTTTCATTAATCCCGTGAGAAGTTTATACTATAATTTTTTTTAAAAGTCAAACAAAAATGTATATTTTTTATTTTTTTATATTTAAAACAGAACAAAAATAACTATTTTTTAAAAAGTGTTGACTTTTTTTTAAAAAAATAGTAAATATATAGATAACAAAAAATAAAAAAATGTAAAAATTTTTCAAAAAAGATATTTGGAGGGTAAAAATGAAAATATTATTAGTTTGTTCAGGCGGAATGTCAAGTGCAATGGTTGTAAAAGCTTTAATAAATGAGGGTAAAAAAGAAGGAATTGAGATTACTTCTAAAGCAGTTGGAACTGGAGAGTTTGAAATAGAGTTAAAAAATGGTTGGGATGGAGCTTTAGTAGCACCACAAATAAGACATAAAATAGATGAGTTTAAAGTTATAGGGAATGAAAATAATATTCCTGTAGAAGTTATAGAGACAAAGGGATATAGTCCATTAGGCGGGAAGTTTATACTTGCCCAAGTAAAAGAGATGCTAAAATAAAAAATAAAAAGATTTAAATAAGGGGATGAAAATGGAAAAATTTTACTCAATGATTGAGAATGTTTTTATGAAGCCAATGACAAAGTTAGCTGAACAAAGACATTTAAAAGCTGTAAGAGATGGAATGGTATCTACTATACCATTAACAATAGTTGGAAGTTTCTTTTTAATAATAGCTTTTCCTCCAGTGCCAGCAGCATGGAAAGAAAGTATGGGTATATTTTTATGGATTTCTAAAAATATTGGAGATATTCTAATACCTTTTAGAATTACAATGGGGCTTGTAGCAATTTATGCTACTTATAATATTGGTTATAGTTTATCTAAGAGTTATAAGTTAGATGGAGTTTCAGGAGGAACGTTATCACTTCTTGCTTACTTTATGACAATAATTCCATCTATTGCTACTTCAAATACAGGAGAGGGACTAGGATTTGTTTTACCAATGGGTAAACTTGGAGGAGCAGGACTTTTCGTAGGTATTGTAATGTCTATATCTGCTGTTGAAGTTTTAAGATTTTTTAAAACAAAGGGGATAACAATAAATATGCCTGAGGGTGTACCAGATTCTGTTGCAAGATCATTTGAGGCTCTGTTCCCAACAGTGGCAGTCGTATTTGCAACTTGGTTACTTTTTGTAATGTTTAAATTTGATATTCATAACTTATTTAACAGTATATTTAATCCTTTAAAAGGGATAGTAGATACTCCAGTTGGAGCTGTAATAATGGTTATGTTAATAACATTGCTTTGGACAGCTGGAATACACGGAGTTTCAGTTATTGGAGCTATGGCTAGACCAATTTGGCTTGAGATGTTAACAGCAAATGCTGATGCATTACAAGCTGGAGATAAAGTTTTACCATACGTTACTCCAGAGCCTTTCTTCCAATGGTTTATCTGGATTGGAGGATCAGGAGGAACTTTAGGATTAGTATTCTTATTACTATTTACAAGATCAAAGTATTTAAAAGATTTAGGAAAAGCAACAATTGTACCAGCAATTTTTAATATAAATGAGCCAGTAATATTTGGATTACCAATTATGTTAAATCCGTTTTTCACAATACCATTTGTGTTAGGACCAGTTTTAGCAACAATAGTAACTTATACAATGATGGCAATGAATTTAGTTTCAAGACCAGCTATTTTAGCCCCTTGGACTTTCCCAGCACCAATTGGGGCATACTTAGCAACAGGTGGAGATTTAAGAGCGGTAGCACTTTGTATATTTAATATAGTATTAATGGGAGCAGTTTATTACCCATTTGTAAAAGCTTATGATAAAAAAATGTCAGCACAAGAGTTAGAAGAGGAATCAGAAGGATTAGGGGAGGCTTAATATATGTCAGTTGTAGAGATGAGTGAAGAGTTAGAGGAGATTATATTTACTATAGTAGGACAAGCTGGAGAGTGTAGAGGTTTAGCTTATGAAGCTTTAGGTGAATCTGAAAAGGGTAACTTTGAAGAGGCAGCAATTAAATTAAAAGAAGCAGAGGCAGCTATTCATAAAGCTCACTATGTCCAAACAGATTTAATTCAAAAAGAAGCTGCAGGAGAGCCAACACCAATATCTATGGTTTTTGTTCATGCACAGGACCATTTAATGACAGCAATTTCTGAAAAAGAGTTAATCAGAAAGATGATAAAAATGAACGAAGTTATATTTAAAATGAATGAAAGATTAGAAAAACTAGAGAGCAAATAGGAGAGATCATGAGAGAGTTAGGAATTTCAATATATCCAGGACATTCAGATGTTGAAAAGGACAAAGAGTATATAAAGTTAGCTTCTAAATATGGATTTGATAGAATATTTACATGTTTGCTGTCTATAGAGGGAGATAAAGAAAAAATAGTTCAAAACTTTAAAGAGACAATTGCATATGCTAACTCTCTAGGATTTAAAGTTATAGCTGATGTAAGTCCAAGAATTTTCAGTGATTTAAATATATCATATAGTGATCTAAGTTTTTTCAAAAATTTAGATGTATATGGAATTCGTTTAGATGTTGGTTATACTGGAAATGAAGAGTCTCTTATGACTTTTAATGAATATGATTTAAAAATAGAGATCAATATGAGTAACGACACAAGATATATTGATACTATTATGGATTATAAACCAAATAAATATAATCTTTTAGGATGTCATAACTTTTATCCTCACGGATTTACAGGATTAACTAGAAAGCATTTTAAAAAATGTAATGAAAACTTTATGAAATATGGATTAGTTACAGCAGCTTTTGTAACTTCCCAAAATGCTAGCTTTGGACCATGGCCAGTTGATGAGGGGCTATGTACTTTAGAAGAGCACAGATATTTGCCAATAGAGGTAGCAGCAAAAGATCTTTTTAAAGAGGGAATAAATTCTGTTATAATCTCTAATTGCTATGCAAGTGAAGAGGAGTTAGAAAGATTGGGTGAACTGAAAAGGACTATGTTGGATTTATCTGTAACTTTAGTGGATAACATTCCTGAAGTTGAAAAAAATATAGTATTAAATTTCCTACACTTCAATAGGGGAGATATAAATGAAAATCTAATAAGGTCAACTCAATCTAGAGTAAAATATAAAGGTCATAAGTTTGAAGTATTTAATCCTGTGGATATAAAAAGAGGGGATATTATAATAGAGAGTTCTTTATATGGTCACTATGCAGGTGAGCTTCAAATAGCTAAAACAGATATGAAAAATACAGGGAAGACAAATGTTGTAGGTAGAGTTAGAAAAGAAGAGATTTATCTATTAGATAGCATTGAACCTTGGGAGAAATTTATACTAAAAGAGGTAAAATAATGAAGTATATTTTAGGTGTTGATGGTGGAGGAACAAAAACAACAGCTACTTTATATAATGACAAAATGGAGGTTCTAGGACACTTTTTAGGTGGCCCTATGAACCTCCAAATTGTTAGTGGAGATAAAGTAAAAAATATTTTTAAAAATATGTTAAATCACTTTAATTTAAAAGCACAAAGTATAAAAATAGGTGTTGGAGCAGCTGGAGCTGGAAGACCAGAGGATATAAAAAAACTAGAATTTATATTAAAAGATTTAGGTTTTAAAAAATATGCTGTTAGCAATGATGCTTATATAGGGCTTCTTGCTATTCATGGAAAAAATGATGGTATGATGATAATAAGTGGAACTGGAAGTATAGGGTTTGCTTTAAAAGATGGTACTCTTTATAGAAAAGGTGGATGGGGACATCTACTAGGAGATGAGGGAAGTGGATATTCTATTGGACTTTCCCTTGGAAAAAGAGTTTTCCATAGTTTAGATAAAGATGAGGTTTTTCCTGAAAAGATTTTTGAAGATATTTTAGCACTAACAAATACTAAAAATAGTGGTGAGTTTTTAAAATGGATATATAAAAATGACAAAAGTGAAATAGCAAAACTTTCATCTATAGTTTTAAAAAATGGTGATTATAGGATATGTCAGGAGATTATAGAGGAAGCTGTTAAAGATTTAAAAGATTTAGTACTACATATAAAAAGAATTACAAATCTAAATACTGTTGGATTTGTTGGTGGAATTATAGAGAATGAAACTATAATTAGAAAAAAGCTACTTTTAGAGTTAAAGTGTTTAGGAATAGAGTTTGTAGAGAGAAAATACAGTAATGAATATGGAGCAACTTTACTTTTAGAAGGCTAAGTATTTGGAGGAACAGAATGGAAAAAAGATTGAAAATAGCCACAATTGGAGGGGGATCCTCATATACTCCTGAAATAATAGAGGGATTTATTAAAAGAGCACATGAGCTCCCAATAGGTGAGATAGCTCTTGTGGATATAGAGGATGGAAAAGAAAAGTTAGAGATAGTTGGAAAATTAGCCAGAAGAATGGTAGCAGCAGCGGGATTAGATTGGAAGATAACTTTAACTTTAGATAGAAGAGCAGCTTTAAAAGATGCAGATTTTGTAACAACTCAACTGCGTGTAGGGTTATTAGACGCTAGAATAAAAGATGAAAGAATTCCACTTTCTTTAGGAATGATGGGGCAAGAAACAAATGGTGTTGGAGGAATGGCTAAAGCTCTTAGAACAATACCAGTTATTTTAGATATATGTAAAGATATAGAGGAGCTATGTCCAGATGCATGGCTTATAAACTTTACAAATCCAAGTGGAATGGTAGCAGAAGCAGTATTAAACAACACAAAAGTTAAGTGTATTGGTCTGTGTAATGTCCCTGTGGGGATGATGAAGGCAGTTGAAGAGGTTTTAGGTAGTGATGACTTTATATTTCATGCTATGGGATTAAATCATTATGTATGGGGAAAACATATATATTTTAAAGGGCATGATGTTATAAAAGATATTTTGCCTAAACTGTTACACTCAGAGAAATTTAATCCTAAAAACATTGATGCTATTCCTTGGATTCCTGAACAGATAGAGGAAATAGGAATGATGCCATGTCCATATCATAAGTATTATTATATGAAAGAGGATATGCTGAAAAAACAGCTAAAGGATTATGAAGGACATAAAACTAGAGCAGAATTTGTAAAAGGTGTAGAAGATAAACTTTTTGAACTTTATAAAGATGATAATCTAAATAAAAAGCCAAAAGAGCTTGAAAATAGAGGCGGAGCATACTATTCTGAAGCTGCCTGTGAGTTAATATCTTCAATATATAATAATAAAAAAACTTTAATGGTTGTAAACGTTTTAAATAATGGTATAATAAAATCAATATCAGATGATAGTGTAATTGAAATAACAGCATATATAACAAGTTCTGGAGCTATACCACTTTCAAGTTCACAGTTACCACTGTCAGCACAAGGAGAGGTGGCTCTAATAAAAACTTTTGAAAAGTTAGTTATAGATGCTGCTATAAATTGTGATTACAATAAAGCACTACAGGCTCTTACTATAAATCCATTAGTCAATAGTGGAACTTTAGCAAAGCAGGCTTTAGATATGGTAATAGAGCAGAATAAAAAATATTTAAAAGGTTGGTAATATGTTTTTTTTAAAAGTTGAAGGAATAGAAGATGAATTAACTAAAAGTGAAAAGAAGTTGGTACAGTATATAAAAGAGAATTTAGTGCTAGTAAAAAAGTATAATGTTATGGATTTAGCAGAAAAATCAGAAGTGAGCGCACCATCTATAATAAGACTGGCTAAAAAGCTTGGTTATACTGGTTTTTTAGATATGAAAATAGATTTAAATAAAAGTAAAGATTATTTATCTGAAGAGAATACTTTTTTAGAAAAGCTTTTAGATTTATGTAAAGAAAGGATTTTTTCCCTACCTCCAACAGTAACTTTAGAAAATATATTAGTTATTGCTAAATATATAAAAAATAGTGATAGAGTTTTATTAATATGTGAAGGTGATTTTTTAAATTTAAAAGATTTTATATATTCTAGACTTTTAATGAAAGGAAAAGCCACTTTATTAAGTTTAGATTATGAAAAAAATTTAAAAATATTAGAAAGTTTCAAAAAAAATGATGTAGTATTATTGTTAGGAAACACAATCTCTAAAGAGTGTAAAAAGCTTTTAGAAACTTATAAGGATAGTGGATTAAATACTATTTTTATAGGAGAGAGATTAAAAAGTGAAGATCGAAATCTATTGGATGTAGATTTAGATATAAGTTTAGAAATATCAGAGAATTTTTTCCTATACTCATTACTAGTGGGTGGAATTTTAAGTTTTGTATAGAAAAAGTTGCAGATTTTTAAATCTGCAACTTTTATTTTAAAATACAACTTTATCTCTACCAGTTTTCTTAGCAGTATATAGATTTTTATCAGCTTTAGAAACAGCACTATAAAATGTATCTTTGTCATCAATATCAGTGTAGACAATACCAAATGAAGCAGTAATTTTGTAGTTATCAATAATATCTAAATCTCTAATTAGCATTTGAAGAGTGTTAACTTTATTTAAAAGATTATCTTTATCAGTGTTTTTAAAGATAATTAAAAACTCCTCTCCACCCCATCTAAAGGCATCAGCACGACCAATTGAAACTAGTTTTATAGAGTTACTAACAGCCTTAAGAACAAGGTCTCCTGTATCATGTCCAAAAGTATCATTTATATTTTTAAAATGATCAATATCAAGTAAGACTACTCCACAATTTTTAATAGGAAAAGTCATTTCTTCTTGTAAAAAATATCGATTATAAAGAGCAGTTAATGGTTCTCTTAAAAGTAGTTCACTTTTAATCTTATTTATCATTTTTAAAGAGTGTAACTCTTTTTTAAGTTTCTCTTTTTTATTTATATAAAAAATTAGAAAGAGAATAAAACTTAGTAAAAAAATCTCTTTTACTTTAATAAGTTGAAATAATCCCTCTTTTTCAATTAAGATTTTATAGTTAGTTTTTTCCAATGGAAAAGTATAAAAATTTTGAATATTTTCTATAGTTTTAGAGTGTTTTTTATCTGTTGAATAAACAATTTTATACTCTCCATCAATAATACAGGCATTTAATCCTAAAATCTCTTTTAATCTATCTGTATTTTTAGCAAAAAACTTAGCATCAAAATCAAAATACCAAAGAGCACGAAGTTTTTGAGCATTATTAAAATAGTCATACTCTGGAAATATTATAGTGAACATCTCTTTGTTATGTGCTTTATCTGTATAAAGATTATAAAGAGCAAATTCAGTATTATTTCTAGAGATACTCCTTTTATTTTGAAATACATTAAAACTTAAAGATCCACTTTGTAAAATTTTAACCCAAGCTTGACTAAAATCATCAGTATAAATAACCTTTCTGTCATTTTTTAAAGAGCGAATATTATTGTAAACAATAAAAAGAAGAGAGTTATTAAATTTTGAATTTAAGTTTTCTTTAGCCTCTTTTAAATTATAAAAGTTAAACTGATTGGGATATGAAGTTATATTTTTAAAATAAACTCCACTTCCATCTATATCAAAATATGTTATATTTCCATCAATTGTATAATTTGAAAATACTAAACTTGTCTTAGTGGCCTCTAAAAAATCAATCTCATTTTTTAAGATCTGTATATCCTTATTAAATCTAATATTAAAATTATCAACAGATAAGTTGATATCATTAAAAAGATTATTTTTATTAATAAATGTTGAAATAAAAAATAAAATAATTAATAAAGGATAAGCTAATTTAAAAATCATAGTATTTGAACCTCCGTAACAAAACCTTCTTTTGAAATAGGTTTGCTAAAGTAGTAACCTTGAGCATAATCAACTTTTAAAAACTCTAAAAATTCTAGTTGTTCCTTTGTTTCTACACCTTCAGATACAATTTTAAAATTTAAGTCCTTTATTAGAGATGTTAAATTTTTATATACAATTTTACCTTTTTTTTGATTAACTTCTAGAGAGTCTAAAAGTGATTTATCAAATTTAACAACGTCTATTGGTAAAAGGGGAAGAAGCCCAGCAGTAGAGTGCCCAGCAGTAAAGTCATCTAAGGATATTTGAATGCCTAAATTTTTAAGTGCTTTTAATTTTGTAATAAGATCTTTCATATCTAAGACAAAGATAGACTCAGTAATTTCAACTTCAATATATTTACCAGGAACTCTGAAATAACTAAGAAGTCCAGAGATTATGGTTATTAAATCATCTCTTTTAAAGGTTTTCATAGATATATTAAATGATATTCTAAAATCATCTAAAGGTACATTTTTGTCAAGGAGCTCTTTAATAAAAATGATAGATTCTTTTGCAATTTTATAATCAACTTTATGTATAAAGTTGTATTTTTCAGCAATTGGAATAAACTCAAATGGTCCAATTGCCCCTAGCTCTAAAGATTTATATCTAGCAAGAGATTCAGCTCCAATAATTTTATTAGTTTTAATACAGTATTTAGGTTGAAACATGGGATAGATACCGCTGATATCCTCTTTAAGTAATGAAAGTATAGAGGATTCTCTGTCCATTTTTTCAATAAATTTTTCATCTGCAATTTTATAAAAGTTAATTTTTTCCTTTTTAGTTTCAAGCATAGCCAAATCAGAGTATTTAAAACTAGTAGCTAATGAGTTATTTGTAGTTTTATGACTTACACCTAAATTAAAGGTAATGTTGTTTTTATAAAGGGTTGGACAAAAATCTCGATATTTTTTTAATTTCTCAATAATCTCCTTTTGGCTTTCAAAAGAGAACCCATAGAACTCATCACCAGAGATTCTAAAAATATATGAATCAATAAAGATATTTTTTAAAAAATTGGCAAACTCTTTTAAAATAGTATCACCAAACTCATGTCCTAAAGAGTCATTTATATTTTTAAAGTTATTTAGATCAATAACAAAGGTAGAACCAGTAAGTGAGTTCTGTTCTCGACAAAATTTATCAAAAATAAATCTATTAGGTAAGTTAGTTAATGAATCTTTTAGTAGATTTTTTTTATTTAAACGCTCTTGGTAAAGGTAAGTTGAAATAGCTAAAATTATAAAAATAAAAAGTATAGAAAAAAGTACAAGAATATCTCTAATCTCCTTATTTTTTAAATATATAGTTTTATTTTCAGTATCTCTTTCTAGTTGAGATATCTCTGCTGCTTTCCTCACATCTATTGCATAGTTAAAAGCTTTATTTATAATATCTCTTAAAAGCGTATTCTCTTTATTAAACATAAGATTAACAGGAATAGTTTCAAAAGGAATGATATTATATTTGTTAGAATCAAAGATCTCCTTATTAGTCACAAGAAGATTACCAACCTTACCATTGTTAAGTGCTTTAATCATAGAGTTGGTATCATTAAAAATAATAATATTTCCTTGAACATCATATCTTTTTGCAAGATGCTCCTCTACATTATCTTTTAAAACTCCAATAGTTCCACTTGATGATGAGCTATTATCTAAATTAATAACATAAGTTCCAATCTCATATATTTTTTTAGAAAATATAAAATCTTTGCTACGCTCTTTAGTTTTTGAAAGAACCATAACATCAAACTCTTTATTTTTAAGATTTTCAGGATTTTTATCACTGGCATTAGTAGCATCTATAAAATCTATTTTTAAATGATTTTTTAGAATATTAAAAATATTGGGAGCAATACCTTTATACTCACCACTAATTTGAGATTTATATGAAACAAGAGAATCTGTTTTATTCTCATAAGCAACTTTAATAGGAGGAAGATTTTTTAGATACTCTTTCTCCTCTGAAGTTAGGGATGTATAAAAGTTATTATATGATACAGCTTTATTTAAACTAGCTAAATCTTTTAAAAAAAGATCTCTATATTTAGTTGTTAAAGCGTGGTTAATCAATGGAATAAGATCTCTATACCTATTAGCTAGAGCTATTGTAACACCAGAGGAGTTACCTATTTTTATTCCATAGTCAGGTTTATAAAGTACTGGATTAGTTGTTAAAATAAGTTTGTCAGTATAGTAACCTAAGTTTTCCACAGGAACTGGAAAAGCCTCTAAATCATTGTTATCTAAAACTGACTTAAAAATCTCTATATATGATTTCATATATGGAGTGTAAACTACTTTATTATTTAGATCATCTAAAGAGTTTATACTGTGATTTTCAGAAACAACATAAAGTTCTTCAGAGAATATACTATCACTAAAATCAAGATATTTATCAAAAAAATGATTTTTAGGGATTAGAGCTACACCATCAAGTTTACCAGATTCAAGCTCATCTTCTAAATTTCTATAAGATACATTTTTAAATGTTACATTAAGTTTCATATAGTCTTTTAAAAAAAATTTAGCAGTTTCATTTAAAGATTGAATATTGGGATAACTCAGATTAAAAAAAGGTTCATCTATTATTCCAATAACGATTTTTTCATTTTGTAATCTAATAGGCTCTTTACTAAAGGTAAAATTAAAAATTACAAAAAAAACAAGGGTAAATAATCGATAAATCATTTAATATCTCCTTCATTTATATATTGGTATATAATCATATTTTTTCCAGAGTTCTTAGCCTTATAAAGTCTTTTATCACATTCAGCATATGTGTTTTTAACAGCCTTAGAAAAACCTCCGCTTATGGTAACTGTAATAGGAAATTTCCAATGAATATTCTCTACACTTTTTCTAATATATTCACAACTTTCCATAGCAAAATTTTCGTTAAAATGCGTGAATAAAATGGCAAACTCTTCTCCACCAATTCTGTATATAGAGATCTCTCTATTTTCAATAGTTTTAAGAATTTTACCAATGGTAGATAGAACTTCATCGCCAAACTCATGTCCATAAGTATCATTTATTTTTTTAAAATTATCTATATCAAAAAGTAACATAGAGTAGTTATTATTAGATTTTAATTGCTCTATATCCTCTTTAAAAGCAAGTCTATTTCCAATAGTTGTTAAAGTATCAATTTTAGCTTTTTTATCAAGGTATATCATACGTCTGAGAAACCTAAAATTAAAAGCATAAAAAGTGTAAGTAAAGTAATATTTCGATAAAGCTTTTCATTTTCTTTTATAAAATATTCATTTTCTAGATTTTCAATAAGATACATAGTAAAAACTTTATTATTAGCTAGATTTACTTCATCTAGAAAGCTATCATAAGACCTTGTAAGTTTAGTGTACTCTTTAAAATTTTGAGTTTTATCATAGTATTGAAAGAGCAGGTTAAATGCTATTTTCAAAAATGTGATATCACCATAGTAGTTAGTACCCTCTATAAAGGCTTTTAACTTATTTGAAGAAAACTTTTCAGGTTCATATTTTAAATAGTAACTTTCTGTAGTTAGTAAATGAAGATTTCTAAGATCAGTAAAAAAGGCTTTTTCTAAACTATCCAAAAGTGGGTTAGCTATATTTAAGGAGTTTAGAGCAGCCTCTTGATTATTTAATATTATATAAAGTCTAGCTTCAAGCAGATTTTTTAAAATTAAAATATTTTTTTTATATTCACCGCACTCGTTAGTTATTAGAGGGGTAATTTTATTTAGATACTTAAATCCCTCAGTAGTGTTATTTAAAAAACCATAATTTTCTGCTAAGTATAGGTATAAAGATATTTTAACTCTTGAAACTCCTGGAAAATTTTTATTTTCAATATCAATATCTTGAAGTATTTTTATAGAGGACTGATGTCCCCCTAAACTATTAAAGATAGAACTTAAGGCAATTTTAGCTTTAATAATATCACTTTCAGAGTTTAATTCTTCTGCTAAATTAAGGGATTCTATAGTTATTTTAATAGAATCAACAATATTTCCAGAAGAAGCATCTAAAACTCTAAGTTTATTTAAAATAAAAAGTCTAGCCTTAGGTGAGAGCTCACCACTACTTAAAACTATTTTTAAAATATAAGCACCAATATTGTTATTATTAGAGGATATTTTTAAAAGAACTCTATTATTTTCAGCAATCTCCTCATATCTAGTGTTGTATTCGCTTTTAGGTATTTCTTGAAATTTATCCCAAACATCTTTTTCTAAAGGAGTAAGCTTATTAAAATCAATACTATTATTAATTATTATTTTTTTAAAAAAAGAGTTCTCTTTTTTTTGTAATCTATTCTCTTTAATAACCAAAAATGAGATAAAAGATATTATTATTAAAACAGCAGAAAAAGTAGCAAAAATATTGTAAGATTTAATTTTCATAGACAACTTAAAACTCCTTTAAAATTAGATAGTCGATTAGATTAGTATAGCATATTAAATAGAAATAGAAAACCCTCTAAATCAATTAGAGGGTTACAAAAAAGTGTTATTTTTTAAAGTATTGAGAGAAAAGAATTTTGTCCTCTCCCACAGCACTATCGTGTTTTATAACAATATATATATCATCAATTGAACTATCTGTTCCTAGATTTTTTAAGATATCTTGAGCAACCTTGTCAAAGTTTAGTTTAGGTGTTGTAAGTCCTTCAATTTCAACCTCTATATTCATGCTGTTATTAACAATTGTAACATCGTAATCAGCTTTTTTTAAAACAGATTCCATTCTAACTTTTAATTGATCCTCAATACGATCTTCTAAAATATCAGTTGGTGAATCCTTTGCAAAAGACAGTGCTGAAACTAAAGTCATTAAAAATAGTAATTTTTTCATAGTTGGTCTCCTTTAATACGTGTTATTTTATAACTTATATTAACCTGAGAATATCTCTTTTATATCCCCTTTTTTAAAACTATAAAAAATTGTACACCACTCTCTGAATTATTAACTCCATAATATAGTCCGTGAGCATCTAAAATTTCAGAGGATATATAAAGTCCAAGACCTCTATCGCCACTATTAGATGAAAAGAATTTATTCCAAACTTTATCTAAATTTTCATTTGGAATATGAGGACCATCATTTTCTAAAAATAGAGTTATCTCATTATTTTTTTCCTCAGTATAAATCTTTATCTCTTTTTTAGCATATTCTAAACTATTTTTTAAAATATTTAACATAACTTGCTCAAGTTTCTCTCGATCACCATAAATTAGCATATTTTTTAAATGAGAGATATCGATATTTATATGTCTATTTTCAGTTTCTAAAATCTTTAAAGAAAGTTCAATTAAAGAGATTAGACTAAAAGATTTTTTATTTAAAATCATCTCATTTTGAGAGTAACGATTCTCCTCTAAAAGAGTGTTAGCCATTTTTAAAATTCTCTTACTTTCACTGTTTATAATTTTAATCTCCTCACTAGACTCATTCTCTAAAAGAAGGTCACTAAATCCTATAATAGCTGAAAGGGGAGTTTTAACTTCATGCATAAAAAGCTTGATACTCTCCTCTAACTTTATTTGAGCTTCCTTATTTCGAGAGACTTTTCCTCTATAAAGTTCAATTATGTTTTCAAGTTTTTCACTCATTTTAAATATATCTTTATAAAGAGTTCCAATTTCATCTTTACTTTTATAATCAATCTCTTTTATAAAATTAAGATTAGCTATTTTTTCACTTATTTTTGAAAGATTGACAATTGGATTAACCATAATTTTCTCTAAAATTACTCCAATAAAAATAGTTAAAAGAATAATTACAATAGCTTTCATATAAAAATATAACTTTAAAGATGGAAATATATCTTTAATATTTTCAAAAGAGTAAAAGATAACAACTTTATATCCATCACGATTCATGGTAATAACTTGAAACTCATCATCTCCATCATTATCTTTGTATTTTTTCTTTTGAGGTTTTAAAACATCAATAGTTAAAAGGGACTCTAAAAAATCATCACCTAAACTAGACTGAGTATAAGGAGTATTAACCTGTTCAACTCTTCCTTTAATATCAAAGATATCCTTAGAACGATAACTGAATTTATAATCTTTAAAAATATCATTATTTTTTATTAAAGTTGTTGGAAGATAGTAATCATCTAAAACTTTAATAGCAGTTATTTCAACTAGGTCTCTATTTTCAATTTTAAGTGGAGTATTCGAGTAAAGGTTATCTAAAAAAGCATCTAGTAATACAAAAGCTTCACCATTTTGAGTTTTAACTTTTATATAGTAGAAGTTTTCAAGATTTACAATTTTATTATCTTTATATATCATAACTAAAGCATTTTGATTTTTTTCATAGGCTTTAAGATTATCATAATCAATTTTACCACTGCTCACAAAATCTATCTTTTCAAGTTCTAAAACTTTTGTATATCTAAAATATTTTTCAAAATAGAGATTACCAAAAAATCCCTCTAAAAATAGAAAGATTAGTAGCACTAAAGATAGAATCAGAATTAGTTTATTTCTCAGTTTCATATTAAACCTCAAACTTATAGCCAAGAGCTTTAACTGTTTTTATGAATCTACTAGATTCCCCTAAACGATCACGAAGTTTAGCTATATGTTTATCAACAACTCTATCATTTCCATAGAAATCGTAACCCCAAATGGCATCTAGAATCTGCTCTCTAGTTTTAATAGTTCCTTTGTTTTCCTCTAAATAAAATAGAAGTTCACGCTCTTTAGTTGGAAGATGTATCTCTTCATCATTTATAAAAACACCTCTGCTAGATTTAGAAAGAGTTAGCTCATCATAACTAACAGGTTTTGCTGACTTTTGTTCAAATCTTTTAACCATAGAAAGAAGTAATGCTTTGGAAAAAGGTTTAGTAAGATATCCATCTGCTCCATTTTCATAAGCCAGAACTTGACTACGCTCATCTGAAAGAGCTGTTATAAAAACAACAGGGATCTCAGAGAAAGTTCTTAAGTTTTTAATAAATTCCATTCCATCCATTTTAGGCATCATTATATCTAAAAGAATAAGTGAATATTTTGTTTCTCCACTTACTTTTTCCAGAGCAATCTCACCATTTTCAGCTTCATCTACAGAGAATCCCTCTTTTTCTAAAATTTTTCTAGAAAGTTTTCGCAAACTCTCAGTATCCTCAACAATTAGTATCATTTTTTTTCTTCATCTCCCTAAGTTTTAAATACTTTACACTTGTGTAAAGAGCGCTAAAAGTTGAAAGAGCAAGCCCTTCAATACCATCTAAAAATCCAAATCTAAATATATACATTCTAAGGAATTTAAATATAGGATTTAAAACTATATTAAAAAGTCCAGCACTTTTATTTTTATTAAAAGCTACAAGAGCTCCTTCACTAGTGTATCTATTAAATTTATGTAGATAATCATAGTAATCCTCATATGTATAATGGTCTATTCTGTGGTGAAGTTTACCAATATCATCACCAGTTAAAAACTGTTCATGTACAGCATCTAAAGAGTAGTGACCACTAGTTTTCTTAAATAATCTAACTCTAGAGCTTCCACTCCATCCACCAAAACGTATACGTTTTCCAAAACATACAGAGTTAAATGGAATCTCATAGACATAGTAGTCACCATGCTCCATAACCTCTTTAATCTCTTTTGCCAACTCAGGTGTAATAACCTCATCAGCATCTATAAGTAGTATCCAATCTTTAGTACATCTTTCAATAACATTGTTCTTTTGCATTCCATATCCAGGCCAAGATATCTGTTCAACCTTAGCTCCAAAAGACTTTGCTATTTCAACAGTATTATCTGTACTAAAACTATCAATAACAACAATTTCATCTGCCAACCCTTGAACTGCTTTTAAAGTTCTTTCTAATCTTAATTCCTCATTAAACGTTATTAGCCCCACTGACAACATCTAAAAATCCCTCCTGTTTCCCTTGTACCTACGAAAGCACTTGATAAATTTTTCCTAATAAGTAGTTTCTACAAATTAGTAAGTTAAGTTTAAACTTTAAAGGTGAAAACACTCTAAGTTCAACTCTTCTAATATTTTCTAAATCTAGTTTTAAACCATTAGTTCCCTTACGAGTAGTAACAAATCCTTTAATTCCAGCACTTTTTAAAATAGCTATGAACTCAGGTGATTTGTGTCCCCAAGGCCAACAGAAAAACTCTGGTTTTTGCCCTGTATGTTTCTCAATAAGAGATATATTTTCATTTAGATCATTTAAAACTCTAGTTTTAGCTGTTTCTAATGTTTCAAAAATCAGATCTTTATGAAGCTCACTATTTATAAAATCCTGAATAAGCTTCTTGTTTCCTTTTTCTTCATCAGATAGATTTTCATAGAAATTTTTGAATTTTTCAGCAGCTTCTAAAGGTACGATAACTCCTGTGCTAGAAAACTCTCCTCTTTTTCCAAAAATAGGGAACCCAATTTTAGCAGCACCACCATAAAGATGTTGAATATCTCTATCTAGTAGATCATCACTAGTTACAACTCTATCAAAAGATGTATTTACAAAAATAGGCATATGCTTATGAGAGTGTAGCTGAATATCAAAAACTCCAGAGCTACTCATCTCTTCAATCTCTTTCCAACTAAGATATGTAAAAGCTCTATTTTCCTCATTTTCTACATAGGCAGTATTAAGATAAAGTGTCGCTTTCATCTTATACTTTTTTAAAAGTGGAAAAGCATTTTTATAATTATCATAGTAACCATCATCAAAAGTTAGAGCTAAACTATTTTTAGGTAACTTTCCATGCTTATCTAGAGATTCTAACATCTCTTTATTTGTTAGAGTTTTCATATTTAAAAACCATATATTTTTAAGATGTTCCTCAAACCAATCTGTGGGAACTCCACCTTCTCCAATGTGATGATATAAAAACCAGGGGTTTCCTTTTTTGTTGTAGTATACACAAGCTATTAAAAAAACATACATAAAAAATGACATATAACCCTCCTAAAATAATAGAATTTCATTAATATTACATTAAAAAAGTATATCATATTTTTTATAATTCTGCATCTTTTTAGAAGTAAATATAATAGAAAAAGAGCTAGATAACGGGGGAGGTTATCTAGCTCAAAACATAAAATGAGATCAATTTGGAATTTGATTTAGTTAGTTTTTATTTTTTGTATCCACACTTAGGACAAGAGTGGTTTTCATCTAAAGATATCCCGCATAAAGGACAACGCTCAATGTTATTTTTTGTATTGTATTCTGCAGATGCAGCATTAACACCACTAGTGAAAGTGATTTTAGCAATATTTAATTTATCTTTTAATAGTTCATAAACTATTTTAATCATTCCTTCAACTGTTAAAGTCTCTTTAGTAACAACTAAACGAGAATCAGGGTATGCAGTTGCAAGCTCATTTTTAAAAGCTATACCTTTCATTGTATTTTGAGGTGTACCATCTTTAATACCTGTTTCTTCATAAACTTTAAGAATAGCAGGAAGAAGTGGATCATCTTCTCTTAAAATAAGTGCGTGGTCAAAGTTCTTTAAAACGTCCCAAGCAGTCTTTTGAATCTCATTACAAGGATAAACCATGTTAACTCCCTCGTTAATAGAATCCTCAACTTCAATAGTTAAAAAACCAGTGTGCCCGTGTAAATATTGTGCCTCTCCCTTAAACTGATAGAATCTGTGTGCATATTGTAAATCAAATGTAGTAATACTTCTCATAGTAATACCTCCCTTTCAAATTTTTTAACTAATAATAGTAATCGTTACTATTATTAGTTGTGAGTGTATTATTACATATAAAAATATTTTTGTCAAACATAATTTTTAAAATTTTTAAAAATAAAGTTGGAAAAAAACTCAAAAATAGATTAGAATTATAGGAAAATGGTAATAAAAACAGTAATTATTATTAAAAAGGTAAAGGAGGTATAATTTATGAAATTTTCTAAACAGAGAGAATTAATCTTAAATTATATATTAAATAGTCATGAGCACCTTACAGCAGATACAATATATGCAGACTTAAAAAAAGATAATCCTGAACTAAGTTTAGGAACAGTTTATAGAAATTTAACAAAATTAACTGAGATTGGAGCTATAAAAAAAGTTAGCTTACCAAATCAAGTGGATAAGTTTGACAAAAACTTAGATCCCCATGCACACTTTATCTGTGATGAGTGTGGAAGTATAACAGATATAAATATCCCAGGAGTAGATAGTTTTTTAAATAAGATTTCAGAGCAAGAGGGTATTTCAATAAGAAAATATGACCTCACATTAAATGGAACTTGTAAAAAGTGTAAGAGTTAATAATTAAAAAATGTATTCAAAGCACACTTTTTAACGTATAATAATGTATTATAAATACATTATTTAACAGGAGTGGAGATATGGAAAGAAAAATGAAAACCAATCTTATAAATTGGAAGAATAGTAATAATCGTAAACCTTTAATTATAGATGGAGCTAGACAAGTTGGGAAAACATATATAGCTTTATCTTTTGGAAAAGAGTTTTATAAAAATAGTGTTTACTTTAATTTTGAAAATTCCACTGAACTTCAAAAAATTTTTGATAAAGATTTAGAACCTGAAAGAATAATAAAAGAGCTTGCAATATTTGTAGGACAAACAATTTTAAAAGAGGATACCCTAATAATTTTTGATGAAATTCAAGCTTGTGAAAGAGCTTTAACATCACTAAAATACTTCTGTGAAAATGAACCTAATTATCATATAATAGCAGCAGGAAGTTTATTAGGAATTGCTTTAAATAGAGAAAAATATTCATTTCCAGTGGGAAAAGTAGATATGATAAAAATGTTTCCATTAGACTTTGAAGAGTTTTTATGGGCTTTAGATAGAAAGGATTTATCTGAAGCTATAAAAAATCACTATGAAAGCAATGAGATGTTTAATCTTCATGAAATAGCAATGGATTATTATAAAAAATATTTGGTTATTGGAGGAATGCCTAGAGTTATCTTAGATTACTTAGAAACAGATGACTTTAACTTTGTTTTGGCATCTCAAAAAACAATAAATGATTCCTATATAGCTGATATGGCAAAATATGCTACTCCAATGGAGACAATAAAAATATTAAGTGCGTTTAATACAATTCCTAGTCAATTAGCTAAGGAAAATAAAAAATTTCAATATAAACTTATAAAAACAGGAGCTAGAGCTCACGAATATGAAGTACCAATAAAATGGTTAATTTCATCTGGTATAGTTAATAGATGTACTAAGATTACTGAAGGAAAACTTCCATTAAAAGCTTACTCCGAACCATCATCTTTTAAATTATATTTAGGGGATACAGGATTATTATGTTCAAAGTTAGAGATTCCAGCTAATCTTATAATAAGTGGAAATAGTAAGTTTAATGAATTTAGAGGAGCTTTAACAGAAAACTATGTTTGCGTTGCTTTATCATCAAACAACTATAGCTTATACTATTTAGAAAGAAATCAAAATATGGAGATAGATTTTGTAATTCAAGATAAAGAGGGAAATATTATTCCTATTGAAGTTAAAGCTAGTGAAAATGTAAGAGCAAACAGTTTAAATAGTTTTATAAAAAAATATAATCCAGCATATTCTATAAGAATTTCTGGTAAAAATTTTGGATTTGAAAATAATATAAAAAGTGTTCCTTTATACGCAGCATTTTGTATATAATTGATAAAAATGTCCAAGTAAAAAGCCCACAGAAAACCTGTGGGCTTTTTACTATTTAGGGGATAATTAAAATTTATAACCTACACCTACACTGAATTGAAGAGCTTTATTTGAATTATCTCCAAATAAGAAGTTTGCTCCAGTAGAGTAAGTGATGTTATTATGGTCTTGGAACTCTAGCGTTAATCCAGTAACTCCATTTAAATTAGAAAATTTTTCGTTATCTAATTTAAAGTCTGAACCAATCTTATCTTTTCCAATAATGTTTCCAGTAGCATTTAAATTTCTATCACCTAAAGTTTTATTGATTCCTACAGTAAAGATAGATGAAAGCTTTCCAGAGTTAAAATATGAATCTTTTATAAAGTTACTTCCAACAAAAAGATTACCTATTTTTTTAGTTGTTTTGTTAACACTCATATTTACAGTGTTAGCAGTATAGTTTTCTTTTATTTTATCTTGAGATAGGTTATAGTAACTTAATCTCACAGTAGGTTCAATATGGAAAGTTTCAGAGAAGTTTGTCATATAAGAAACCTCTGTGAAAACGTTATAAGTATTTTGCTTATATTTTTCTGTATTTTTATCTCTTTCAGATTTTAAATCTGTTAATTGATATCCTAATCCAGTAACAGTTCTAAGATTTTTAACATTATACTCATAGTAACCTCCTAGATACATAGATGTTCCTTTTAAAGAACTATCTCCTTTAAAAGATGACTTTTGATGATTTCCTCCAAGAGAGAAACCAAGAGAGCTATTTTCAGATAAACCATATTCAACAGTACCAATAGCACCATTTATATTAGAAGATATTTTAGCATCATTTTTACTGTGAGATGATAGAGCAGTTCCCTTTGCATTCCATTGACCTTGAGCAGTTTTATCTTTTAAAATAACACTGTTTTCAAAAAGCTGGATAGATTCAATACCAGTTTTTAAAGAGTGTGTGTATGGAGTGTTATTTTTTAAAGATTTAAGAACTTTAATAGCTTCCTCTAAAGATGCAGGTTCAGTTAGTTTATCTAAACTATTTGAAGATTCTAAACTTTCAGCTAAATCTAAGATACTATTTTTTATAAGAACTTTTTGCTCCTCTTTCTCTATAAGATTGTCCTCTTGGATTTCCTTTTCATAGTTAAACCCAATATCTTCATTAGGAACAGGTAAAACTCCTTCAACAACTTCAATAGCTTTATCGATAACAACAGGTTCTTCAGCAGGTTTTATAACAGGCTGAATAGGAGCAGGTTGAATCTCTTCAACAACTTTATCAATAACAGGAGGCTTTTCAACAACTTTATCAACAATAACTGGCTCTTCAACTGGTTTTACAACTGGTTGAATAGGAGGATTTTTTAAGTTTTCAATTAAAGCCTCATTGTTATGTATAAGTGTAGATATCTCACTTCTTTTAGCATGGATATCTTTAATTTCAGCTAAAATAGCATCCTGTTTCTTTTGAATCTCCTCTTTTTTAGCACCAGTTTCATAAGTTAATCTGTGTCTATATCCTTGAGCTACATTTTGTCTTCTTTTTAAAAGTTTTAACTGATCCTGTCTTTCTTTACTTAATTCAACATTTCTTTTTTCTAAGTTTGCAATTTGATCTTTAGTGCTAATAGAAGCATTTTCAACAACACTGTTTCCCTCTCTGTATTCTTGAGAAAAAGATTGTGCAGATAAACTAAAAATAGTCATTCCTAACAGTAAAAATTTCAAATTTCTATTTTTCAAAATAATCCCTCCCGATTAAATATAATTTTGTAAGTATATTTTAGTATACAGAGTACGAAAATTATTTTTTATAACATGAATTCTTGAAAAAAATACATGAAAAAATAAAGAAAATTAAATTGTAAAGACAGAATGAAATATTATAGTGTTAAAATTAAGATTGAGATGTGTTATAATTAAAAGAAAATTTAAAACATATGAGGGGAAAACATGATCCGTAAATTAAATAGGATAGTTCAAGATTTTCTAAGACCAATAAGGTTAAATATAGGTAGAAAACTTTGGGATAGAAAAGATGAAAGGCATTTAGAATTAATAAAAAATAATAGAATGGATATGAGTAGAGTAAAGTCTATTCTTTTTTTACGTTATGATGGGAAAATAGGGGATATGGTTATAAATACCCTGATGTTTAGGGAGATACAAAAGAGATATCCAGATATTAAAATAGGGGTAGTATCTAGAGGTGCGGCTACAGATATTATAAAATTCAACCCCCATGTGAATGTGATTCATAACTATAAAAAAGGAAAAGAGAGTGAGTTAGCTACTGAAATAGCTAATGGAAACTACGATGTGTTAGTTGACTTTTCTGAGATGTTAAGAGTCAATCAGATGAAATTTATAAATCAATGTAGGGCAAAAGTAAATATAGGATTAGATAAAAGTGATTGGAACCTTTTTGATATAAGTTATGAAAAAAACTATAATAAACATATAACAGATATGTATAAAAATATTTTAGGTATTTTTAATATAGAAAATCCAGATTTAAACTATGAGATACACACAGGAATAGTTGTAAAAGATGAGATTAAAAGAAGACTACGTGAACTTGGAAACCCTGAGAGCTTTGTAGTTTTAAATCCATATGCAGCTAGTAAACATAGAAGCTTTAATAAAGAGAAGATTTTAGAAATAAGTTGTAAAGTTTTAAAAGAGTCAAATAGTATGTTAATATTTATAGGTGAATCTAGCAAAAAAAATGAGATAGAGGAGATAATAGAGGTTTTAGGAGATAGGGATAGAGTTAAATATCCAACTCTTTCTGGAATACTAGAGGTTGTAGAGCTAATAAAACATGCTGATTATGTAATAACTCCAGATACTTCAATTGTACATATTAGTGTAGCAGAAAAACTTCCTATGACAGCAGTTTATAGACTTGATACAGGAGATAATAACTCTGTTGTTTGGGGACCAAACTCAACACTGGTAAAACAAGTTTTTTCTAGTGATGTGCCAGCAGTTGGAGAGGAAGCAGATATAAACAAGTTTAATATAAAAGATATAAACATATAAAAAAGAGTGGGGGGAATATGAAGTACAAAATTTTAAGAGGGATAAGAGAAGTAAAAAAAAGAAAACCAGAGTTTTTAAAATCGAGCTATTTAAAAGCAAAAATAGCAGATATGATTTTTGAAAAATGGTTGGAAAAATACAAGAAAAATTTTACATTACAGAAAAGTTCTAGAATATTAATTATATCTATGGAAGCTTTAGGTGACAATGTAGTAAAGACAACATCTATAAAGAAAATATCTGAATATTATGGAAAAGAAAATATTTATATAATGTGCAGAGATAAATGGGAATGTGTATTTAATGAATTAGGATATAATGTTATTGGAATGCAAAAAATAAAAAATCCAATCAAAAATGTTAGGTATAAAATTAAGTTTTTTAAGAAGTTAAATGAACTTCATTTTCAAAAAGTTATATTATTAGATCATTTAAGTGATGGTAAAATTTTGAAAAATTTAATTTCAAATGAAAAAATAGGGATTTCAAATGAAGAGAATAAATATATGACAAAAGAAATAAAAATGCCAGAAGATAAATGGTATGTTTTAGATAGACAAAGTTTAATAGTTAATGAACTTTTAAATCAATCTTTTACTAAAGAAGATTTAAGACCTGATATGAGAGAGATGTTTAAAGAGAAAAAATATGATAATGTAATAAGTATTGGAATAGGAGCTTCATCTGAGCAAAAAACTTTGCCAATAAATAAAATGACTGAAATCTTAGAAATGTTATCAAAGAGATATCCAAATAAGAAAATTGTTTTTTTAGGAAATGGTAAAAAGCAGGAGTATTATTCAAAACAATTAATTGAAAATTGTAACTGTAAAAATATAGAAAGCTATATAGGAAAAATATCCTTAATTGAAACAATGAGAGTAATAAATGATTCTGATTTCTTTTTAGGGTATGATTCAGGACTTTCAAATATAGCTTTTGCATTAAGAAAAAAATATGTTTGTTTATTTTGGACAGATATGACTGTTTGGCAGCATCCATTTGACGACTTAAAAATTATTAAAGGTGATGGAATTAATCCAGAAAATGATGGATATCATGGAACTGATATATTAAACAGTATAAAAATAGAACAAGTAGAAGAGGCATTAGAGGAGTTAAAATTATGAAGATTTCATTAATAGTACCTGTTTATAATAGATTAGAGCATTTTAGAGCTCAATTTAAGTGTCTATTAAAGCAGGAAGTTTTACCATATGAAGTTATAATAACAGATGATGGATCAAAAGAGAATATATTGGACTATATAGAAGATTTATTGCCTCAAGCAAAATTTAAAGTAAAACATGTTTTTCAAGAGGATAAAGGTTTTAGAAAAACAAGAGCTTTAAATAATGGTGTAAAAGCATCAGAGGGAGAATTTTTAGTATTTTGTGATCAAGATCTAGTTTTTGGAACAGACTATATAAAAATAGTGAACGAAAATGCTAATGAAAAAGAGTTTATTCACTTTAGGCCTATAAATTTGACTCAAGAGGAGAGAGATAAGTTTATAGAAGGACAGAAAAATATGGATTTTAGTTATAAAAAATTTGTAGAGGGACTTCCAAAGGAATATATACTTAGTGTTAATAAAACTTTAAAAAAAGATAGTATAAGAAGAGTTTTATATAGATTGGGATTGAGAAAAAGAGGAATAAAATTAGTTGGAATGAGCTATGGTGTTTCTAAGAAAAACTATTTAAAAGTGAATGGTTATGATGAGAAATACCAAGGATGGGGTTATGAGGATGATGATTTTGGAAATAGACTCTATGCTGCTGGAATTACTGGGAGAGAGGGAAGGACAAAAGAGATTCAATTACATTTGTGGCACCATATGGATCCAACAAAAAAGAAATCACAAAATGAAGGTTATTATGCTAAAAGAAGAGAAGAAGTTTTAGGAAGAAAAGAGTATTTTTGTGAGTATGGTTATAACAACTCTTATGAAAATGATGAAGTAGTTGTTAAGATGTTAAAAGAGGTATAGATGTGTTGAAAAAAATAGTTTATAAAGGGTATAACCTATACTTTTATGATGAAAAATATGAAGAGATAGGAACATATATAGTAGAAAAAAAATATAAAGTTTTAAAATATATCAAAGATACTAAAAGAAACTTTGTTGCATTAATTGATATTAATGGGAAAAAATATATCTACAAAGAGCCAAGAAATGAGTTTAGAATTCCTCAAAGACAGATAATGACTGCCTTTAAAAAAGGTGAGGCACTAACAACTTTAGAAAACATTGAAAAACTTATAAACCAAGATGATAGAAAAGAGTTTGCAAAAGTATACTTAGCTATAAATAAAAGAAAAAATGGTGTTATTATAGAGTCGAGTTTTTTAATGGAATATTTTGATGGTGTAGCAAATTATGATTTTATAAATAAAGAAGTAGAGATGCTTAAAGAGATACATAATCTAGGTATTTATCATGGAGATTTTAATCCAGGCAACTTTTTAGTTTCTAAAAAAGGCGAGATTAAAATAATTGATACACAAGGGAAAAAAATGTTTTTTGGCAGATATAGAGCTCACTATGATATGCTAACGATGAAATTAGATTCTTATCCAGAGATGGTCTATCCATATAAAAAGGATATATGGTATTTTATGGCTATTGGAATGAAAAAAATAAAGAGATTAAAGTTTATAGAAGAGATAAAGAAGTATAAAAAAAATCTAAGAGATAAGGGATGGAAAATATGAAGATACTTTTTTATAACGGAAGCCTTAGAATGGGTGGCGCAGAAAAGATATTAGTAGAAGTTTTAAATGGGCTGGATAAAAGAGATAAAGAGATTGATCTTTTAATTAGTGATAATGTAAAAGGTGAAAATTTTTTTGAAAAAGAACTACCAAAAGAGGTAAAACTAAACTATTTAATTAGTAGTGATTTAATTGAAAAAACAAAATTTTATAAAAGTAGAAAAAAGAATATTTTCTATAAACTTATGTACAACTATTACATGAGAAAAGAACAGAGAGAGAAAACAATAAATTTAGCTGAATTTTTGAAAGATAAAAAATATGATGTAGTTGTAGATTTTGATATGGGCTTGTCAAAAAATATAGATTTAGTGGATGCTAAAAAAAGAATAGCATGGATACACTCTCCAATTGATAGTTGGTATAGAAAAAAGGATAAAATAAAAAGATTGGGAGATAGATTAAAAAAATATAACACTTTAGTTACAATTTGTGATGATATGAAAGAGAAAACAGAGAAGTTATATCCGTTTTTAAAAGACCGATTAATCAGGATATATAACCCTTTTGATATAGAGAAGATTCGAGAGTTATCTCAAGATCTATCAGAAATAATAGAAGAGAAAAAAGAGTTATTAAAAGATAATTATATTATATCTGTTGGAAGATTGGATAACTACTCTAAAGACTACTATACTTTATTAAAAGGATTTAAAGGAGCTAAAGAGAGAGGAATAACTGAAAAATTATATATTTTGGGAGAGGGAGAAGAGAGAAAACTAATAGAATCTTGGATAATTGAACTAAATTTAAAAAATGATGTAATTTTGTTGGGAAAATATAGAAATCCTTATCCATGGATAAAAAATGCAAATCTATTTGTACATAGTTCAAGATTTGAGGGGCTACCAACAGTTTTAATTGAATCTTTAATATGCGGTGTACCAGTGATATCTTCTGATTGTCCTACAGGGCCAAGTGAGATATTGAAAAAAGGAACGATAGGACCATTATATGATGTTGGAGATAGTGAAACTTTAAAAAAACAAATTTTAGAGTTGTTAAAAAATTCTATGGAATATAAAACTTATAAAGAACAATCTATAAAAAGATCTTTAGATTTTAGAAAAGAGATTTCGCTTGAATTTATAGAGAAAGAGCTACTGGGGGAGAAATAAAGATGAATAAAGAAAAAATAGAAAAAATAAATCTTTTTTTAATACTAATGACTTTATTAGTTTTTTTAACACACAAATATTTTAGAGGATTAACATTTTTATGGGTTTTATCAGGAGCATTTTATATAAAAAAATATGGGTATAAAAAAACAGGATTTGAGGTTCCATTACTAATTTATATATTAAGTTTGTTTTTAAGTTTAAGTTTTTCTTTGGATTTTAAACATAGTTTAAAAGAGATATATAGACATAGCTTTGGATTTATACCACCATTTTTTATTTCACAATTAACAATAAATAAAAGATTAAAAGAAAAATATATAAATTACTTAGTACTGATAATGACCTTTTATTTTTTTATAGTTACTAAATTGATGGTTTTAGAAAAGATTCCTAGTTATTTTTATCAGAGATATATTCCGTTATATATTATGCCAGTTGAATTTTGTTTTATTGCAGGAGTTATTTGTATATATTTATGGAGTAGTTTTTTAAAAGAAAAAAAAATTGAAATTAGGTTATTAAATATTTTGGGTTTTTTATTAATAGGATATGTATTACTTAAGACTCAGACAAGAGGAGCTTGGTTGGCAGTTGTGTTCTCAGTTATATCAACTTATCTAATAAACTCTAAAAATCTGAAAACAGATATAATGAAAATGCTTGTTTCTGGAGGAGGGATAAGTGTAATATTTTATATTTTTAGAAATAATCCTAAACTATTACCAATTTATAGTAGAATACTTTCTATAGGAAATGTGCGAACAGATACAAGTAATACAGCTAGATTAGTTGCATGGAAAATTGGAAAGGAAAAGTTTCTTCAAAGAAAATTAACTGGTTGGGGATATAAAGCAAAGCAAGTATATGACACTGGAGAGTTTGGTGGGTATCAAAAGTTAGAGCATCCTCATAGTGATTATATATCATATTTAGTAAATACAGGAATAATAGGATTATTAAGTTATTTTTATCTTATGATTACAATAATTTTAAAATCTTTTAAAAATAGAGAAGATACATGTTGGTTAGCAATGTTTGGAATAACGATTTATACTTTGACTTATGGAGTAGTAGAGAATTTATTTCATGTGACTAATTCACTATTTTTATTTTTATTTTTCTTAAGTATTTGCTTGATAAAGGAGAGTAAAGATGAAAATTAGTATAGTTGTTTTAACATATAATCATGAAAAATATTTAGTAGAATGTATTGAAAGTATTTTAAACCAAGAAATGCATGATGAATATGAAATTTTGATAGGTAATGATAAGTCTCCAGATAATACTGAAAAAATATTAGAAAAGTATAAGAAAAATGAAAAAATAAAAATATATAATAGAACAGAAAACTTAGGAGCTACTAAAAATTTATTAGATCTTTTACAAAAATCTCAAGGAGAATATATAGCTTTATTAGAGGGAGATGATTATTGGGTTGATAATAAAAAATTATTAAAACAAATAAATATCTTAGATGAAAATAAAGAGTATATATTATGTATGACCCAATCTTTAACTGTAGATGAAAATAGTAAAGTTATAGGAGAGAAACAGATTACTATTTCAAAAATAGATTCTATAAAAAAACTATTTTTTTATAGAGGAGGAATTCCAACAGGAACAGTTGTCTTTAGAAATATTTTTAAAAACACAGTAGATAAAGAGGTGGAAAAACTTCTGACATCAAGTAATATAATTGGAGATTTAAGTTTATTTTCATATTTAATAAATTATGGTAATTTTTATAATTTAAAAGAAAAAACAGGAGCATATAGATATATAACAAATTCAGGAACATCATATTCAGCAATGAATAGTTATAAACAAGGGCTAGAGTTAGAAAAAGTTGTTAAAGAGATATTAAATTATGATAAAACAGATAATGAGTTTTTAAAGCTTTACTTAAATAGAATTCAGTATAAACTTTTAAAAAATAATTGGAAATATTTAAAAACACTTTCTTTATGGGAGAAAATAGATATTTTTAAATATATTATATTACTACCTTATTATAATTTAAAATATAGTAATATAAAAAAAGAGGTGAAAAAAAATGAAGAAAATAAGTGAAAAAATAATGGTAACTAAATCTTTTTTACCTCCATTTGAAGAGTACTCTAAAGAGATAGAAAAAATATGGGAAACTAGTTGGTTAACTAATATGGGGCCTTTACATGAAACTTTTAAAAATCAATTGGAAAAATATCTTAAAGTTGAATACTTAACATTAGTAAGTAATGGACATTTAGCTTTAGAGATAGGATTAAAAGCATTGGATTTACCAAAAGATGGAGAGGTTATAACAACACCCTTTACTTTTGCTTCAACAACACACGCAATAGTAAATAGTGGATTAAAACCAGTATTTTGTGATATAGAAATGAAAACATACAATATAGATGTGGAAAAAATAGAGGCATTAATAACTGATAAAACTGTAGCAATAATGCCAGTACATGTTTTTGGAAATCCATGTAATATAAAAAAGATAGAACATATTGCAAAGAAACACAAATTAAAAATTTTTTATGATGCTGCCCATGCATTTGGTGTTGAAGTTGAAAGAAAAGGGATTGGAACATTTGGAGATATATCTATGTTTAGTTTACATGCTACAAAAGTTTTTAATAGTATTGAAGGTGGAGTTTTGACATATAATGACGTGCAACTTCAAAAAAAATTAAGACTTTTAAAAAACTTTGGAATAACAGGACCAGAAACTGTAGAAGCGATTGGAATAAACTGTAAAATGAATGAATTTCAAGCTGCAATGGGAATAGTTAATCTTAGATATATAGATGAGCAAATTCAAAAGAGAAAAATAGTAACAGAAAGATATAGAAGAAATTTAAAAGAGATACAGGGTATACACTATATTGAAGATTTAGAGAGTGTAAAGCATAATTATTCATATTTTCCAATTATTATTGATGAGAATGTATTTGGAAAAACAAGAGATCAATTGTTTGAAGAGTTAAAAGAGTATAATGTATTCACAAGAAAATATTTTTATCCTTTAATTATTGATTTTAACTGTTATAAGGAACAGTATACTAATGTCAAATTACCAAATGCTAAATATATATCTGATAGAGTATTAACTCTTCCCATTTATGGTGATTTATCAATGGAAATAGTAGATTATATATGTGATGTAATAAAAAAGATAGGGGAATAGTATGGGATTTTATACAAGAGAAGAGTTAAAAAAAATTGGATTTAAATCTGTTGGAGAAAATGTTTTAATTAGTGATAAGTGTAGTATATATTCGCCAGAGAATATAGAGATTGGCAATAATGTAAGGATTGATGATTTTTGCATTTTAAGTGGAAATATAAAAATAGGAAATTATATTCACATATCAGCATTTAGTGCTCTTTATGGAGGAGCAGGGATTATAATGGAGGATTTTACTTGTTTATCTGCTAGAGGCCTCGTATACAGTGTTTCAGATGATTATACTGGAGAGTTTTTAACAAACCCGATCATTCCGGAAAAGTATAGAGGTGTTTCTAAAGCTAAAGTAATTTTTAAGAAGCATAGTTTGGTGGGAGCTGGAAGTATTATATTACCTGGAGTTATTTTAGAAGAGGGAACTTCTGTAGGAGCTAATAGTCTTATAACAAAATCAACTGAAGAGTGGAGTATATATGCAGGAAGTCCTGCAAAAAAAATAAAAGATAGGAAAAAAGAACTACTAGAATTAGAGAGAAAATTTTTGAAAGAGGAAAAAAGATGAAAGGAATTATATTAGCGGGTGGGTCTGGAACGAGACTTTATCCATTAACAAAAGCGATAAGTAAACAAATTATGCCAGTTTATGATAAGCCTATGATTTATTATCCATTATCTGTTTTAATGTTATCAGGGATAAAAGAGATTTTAATAATATCTACTTCAAGAGATTTACCAGTTTTTCAAGAGCTTTTAAAAGATGGTTCTGAACTTGGAATGAAATTTGAGTATAAAATTCAAGAGCAACCAAATGGACTTGCAGAAGCCTTTATAATAGGTGAAGACTTTATAGGGAATGACAGTGTAGCATTAGTATTGGGAGACAACATCTTCTTTGGACAAGGATTTTCTCCTGTTGTAAAAAAAGCAGCAAATTTAGAAAAGGGAGCAGAAATATTTGGTTATTTGGTTCAAGATCCAAGAGCTTATGGAGTTGTTGAATTTGATGAAAACAACAGTGTTTTATCATTAGAAGAAAAACCAGAGGTTCCAAAATCAAAATTTGCAGTTCCAGGGCTATATTTTTATGATAACTCAGTAGTTGAAAAGGCAAAGAATCTTAAACCTTCAAAAAGAGGAGAGTTAGAGATAACTGATTTAAATAGAATATACATGAAAGAGAAAAATTTAAAGGTAAATCTTTTAGGAAGAGGATTTGCTTGGTTAGATACGGGAACTCACGTCTCTTTACTAGAAGCATCTAATTTTATAGCAACTATTCAAAATAGACAAGGACATTATGTAGCATGTATTGAAGAGATTGCTTATAGAAACAGATGGATTGATAAGAATCAACTTTTAGAATTAGCAAAGCCGTTGATGAAAACAGAGTATGGGCAATATTTAGTTGACATAAGTGAAGAGATAGGGAGGAAACCATGAAAACCTATTTAGTAACAGGAGGAGCAGGATTTATTGGTGCTAACTTTGTTAAGTATATGTTAGAAAAGCATGATGATATAAAATTAGTTATATTAGATAAGCTAACTTATGCAGGAAATCTTGGAACAATAAGAGAGGAGTTAAAAGACTCTAGAGTTTCTTTTGTTAAAGGAGATATCTGTAATAGAGAGCTAGTTGAAAACATATTTATGCAGTATGATATAGATTATGTTGTAAACTTTGCAGCAGAGAGTCATGTTGATAGAAGTATTGAAAATCCTCAAATATTTTTAGAAACAAATATACTTGGAACGCAAAACCTTATGGAAGTTGCTAAAACTTTCTGGACTGTTGAAAAGGATAATAATGGGTATCCAATCTATAAAGAGGGAAAAAAATTCCATCATGTTTCAACAGATGAGGTTTATGGAAGTTTGAGTAAGGACTGGGATATTCCAAAAGAATTTATTTTAGATGAAGCAGTAGAAAAAATTGCAACTGGAAGAACTAATCTTCAAATTTATGGAGAGAAGATGTTTACAGAGACTACTCCATTAAATCCAAGAAGTCCATATTCAGCATCTAAAACAGCATCTGATATGATAGTGCTTGCTTATGGAGAAACATATAAGTTTCCATTTAATATAACAAGATGCTCAAACAACTATGGACCATATCATTTCCCAGAGAAGTTAATTCCACTAATTATAAAAAATATCTTAGCTGGAAAGAAACTTCCTGTATATGGAAAGGGAGATAATGTAAGAGATTGGCTATATGTAATGGATCATTGTAAAGGTATAGATATGGTTATATCCAATGCTAAAGCACATGAAATCTATAATATAGGTGGATTTAATGAGGAACAAAACATAAATATAGTAAAACTAACTATAGATACAATAGCTAAAATTATGAAAGATGAACCAAAGTATCAGGAAGTTTTAACTACTGATTTAGCTAATATCAATTATGATTTAATAACTTATGTACAAGATAGATTAGGACATGATGCAAGATATGCTATTGATCCAACTAAGATAGTAACAGAGCTTGGATGGTATCCTGAGACACCATTTACAGAAGGAATAGAAAAAACTATTAGATGGTATTTAGATAATCAAGAATGGGTAGAGGAAGTAGCATCTGGGGATTACCAAAAGTATTATAATAAGATGTATGAGAAATAATAGATTTAAAGCTAGAGTTTAATTAAACTCTAGCTTTTCTTTTAGTTGTTTATAATAGGAGTTAACTAAATTTTCATCATATTTTTGACACTCGCTTAAAAATTTACCAAGAATCTCATTTTTAGAGCAACTGCCAATTTGAAAATAATCTATATAGTAGTTTAACTTGCCTTTTAAAACTCTATGAGTTTTAAGTTCCTCTTCGTTAAAATCAGTAGAAGTAGGAGGCTTATATTTAAAATTCCACTTTCCACTAACAGCTCTTACTAAGCAAGCATTTACATTGTTACAATAACCATTTTTAAATTCAAGATTAGCCATTTCATATAGTTTTTTAAACTCTTCAATAGTGAGATCTGGTTTTGCACTAAGAATATTCATAATTGTAGTTTCATCTAAAATCTCTTTTAAAAAAGTTCTTATGGAAATATTAGAAGTTAGTATAGTCTCTTTTTTGTTATTTTCTTCTTGAATAGTATCTTTATTTAGATATGGCGGGTCTTCCGTGTGTGGAATCTTCATAGCTGGAAGTTCCGTCATGGGAAGTTGTGGTTGTACGTTAGAGTTTCTAAAAATTTCGGTAGTCTCTTTTAGAATCTCTTTATCATCAGAAAAATAGTAGATATTTTTTAATTCTCCTCTTTTACTAAATACAATATCTTTTTGATGCTTAAACATATAACCTTTTTCAATAAGTTCATTAATAAGTTTTGTGATTTTATCTTTTCCAATTTGAAGTTCAAAACGAAGTTGAGTAGGATTGATACACCAGTTTGAAGGCATAGAAAAAAGATATAAAGCCAATCCTTTAGCTTCTAAACTTAAGGTTTTATCTTGGGCAAAACTATTGTAGATTGTTGTAAAGTTATATTTATGATGATTTTTAAGTATAAATTCCATATAAATCACCTTTATAAGTTTTTAGCTTTTATAGTGTCTATAATATTAGGAACAATAAAATATTCTAAAAAAGCTTGGAATTTAATAATTGTTTTATGGCCTTTTATTTTGCAAATATTCAGATTGTTTTCAGATACAGTGTAGTCAATTTTATTTGGAGTAGAGTTGGGTAAAAGTTCTAAAATTTCAGTTTTTGAAAAAAGTAAATTACCATTTTTCATACAGATTTTAGTGAGATCTGCTTTTATTTTGTTTTTAAGGAGTTCTTCATTATCAATTACTAAAAGTTTTTTAAAGTTGTAAATCTCTCTAGAAAGTTCAAGAAATTGTCGATTATTTTTTTGTTTTTTATTCAAATTACCACCCCTTTTCTTCCTCTGATAGAAGAAATAAATTTAAAAAATCTTTAACAAAAACAACTTTGTAGCCATTAGAGCAAACTGATATACTTTTAGGTAATTTTTGTAATCTTTTATAAAGTGTTTGTTTTTTTAATGGAAATATAAGTTCAAGTTCCTCAATTAAAGCAGTTTCCCCTAAATATTCTGTGATCAAGGTTTTAATACACTTATTATTATCCATATTCCTCCTTAAAATATAATTTATCTGTATTTAAATAATAAATAGTTTAATAAATAAAGTCAAATAATTTTAAATAAACACATATAGAGTGGTATTTTAATGGGAAAATAAAAAGGTGTACAGTAGTATTTCCGCTACTGTAATGAGAAATATTTTATGTTACTATTATGATATCTCGAGATAAGATAAAAAATTGTAGGAGGTAAAAAATGAGTATGACAGTAGTAGGAGCAAAAATAGCATTAGAGGGAGTTATAACAAAAACACAGAAAAGTATTGAAAGAGAATCAAGTTATTTAAAAGAGTTAGCTGATGATAAAGCAACATTATCACATATTGAGCAGTTACAAGCTGATGAAGAACCATTACCAGCTGGAAATCCATATGGATCATATTCAGAGTGGAAAGATCAAATTGAAAAAGAGATAAAAACAGGGCAGAACTCTTTAGATAGAATAGAGATTGAAAAAGCAGAATTAATGGCATTTAATTATTTTGTGGAAAATGCACCAGAGGCATAGGCCTATGGTAAAAATTGCAAAGTTAATTTATACTATTATAACTTTAATTGGAATATTGGTGACAGGACAAAATGCTCTTATTTTAAAAAAGATAGAGATAAGAATTCAAAAGATGTCAGTTCCTAATGTTACATCTCATTCACAAATAAATATTAATTGAATTATAAGGGTCTAGACTAATATCTAGACCCTGTTTTATTTTTGAAAAAAAAGATCAAAAAGAGTTCGGTGTTGAAGAAAAAATAATTGTTTTTAAAAAATCTTCTACTTTAATTGAATAAGGAAATATGGTATACTAATGTAGCAAAAATAAAATTACAAAAGGGGAGATATACTTTTATGAAAAAAGGGTTAATATTATTATCATTAATGGTTATGTTTGCAGCATGTGGAAAAAAAGAGGAAGCACCTAAAACTGAGGTTACAACTCAATCTACAGTAGAGCAAAAAGCAGAAGAGGTAACTCCAGTAATTGTAGAGGAAACGGTTATAGAAGAGACTGTTGTAGCTGAAAATCCAACTTCTGAAGTTGTAGAAAATATAGAAGAATCAGTTGCAGCTGATGTGGTAGAAGCAACAAATGGAGAGGTAGTTACAGAAACTCCTGTAGTAGAAGAAACAGTAGTTATAGAAGAGAAAGTAGCACAATAATTTTTTTAAAGGGAGTATTCCCTTTAAAATTTTATTAATGAACTTAAAAAATTAAGTTATTTAATATGATTTTAAAAAAGAGAAAAGGAGAGGGGAAGATGAAACACCAAGTTTCTACTGAAATTAGACAGGATGATGAGATAGATTTAATGGAACTGCTTATGATTCTTGTAAAAGAGAAAAAAACTATTTTTATAACAACAGTTTTAGTAACACTATTATCTTTAGGTGGGGCTTTATATGAGAGGAATATATCTAAAAAAGCTTCAACGATTCTTAGTGTAGAAGAGGGATATAAAGAGGATAATCTGTTAGTAAGTAATGTGCTAGAAAAAGTTTATAGAGAAAACAATATAAGAGAAAAAAATAATCTTTCTTTAGATGAGTTCCGAAAAGAGTTTAAGATAACAGGTATTCTTCCAGAGGAGATTATTGAAAAAAGAGAGTTTTTAGCAAAAACTGGACAAACACTAGAATACACTCCAACTAGCTATAGAGTGAATTTAAGAGTTGGAAATATTGAAGAGAGTAAAGAGATTTTAGGTGACTATTATAGAATATTAAATGATTACTATAGAGTATTGAATGAATCTAGATATAGATTTAAAACTTTTGACTCGAGCATTTTAAATGATGATAAATATAATTATCAAGATTATCTAAAAATACTTAATGAAAGAAAAAGCTCATTAAAAAGTTTAATAAATGAAAGGGAGAATACGAGAATAGAGTATGCTTCTTATGGATTTGGTTATAGAAAAGTACAATTGGAACTTGAAAATTTAGAAACTATAAGAATACAGGATTTAAGAAACTACCTTTTAGCAACAAATATAGTTAAAAATCCAGAAAAATTTCAAAGCGAGTTTTTAAATAGAAGAATAGTTCTTGAAAATAGTATTAAAGAGAAAAAAGAGGAAGCTAGTAATTATAAAAAGCTTTTAAATAGCTATAGATTTGAAGGAGAAAACATAGTTTTACCTAAAGGAGTCAAAGTTAGTTTAGGAGATAATCAAAGAGAGCAGTATTATGTTGAATTAATGAATAACTATTTAAAATCAGAAAATGAGTTATTAGATTTACAACAACAACTAAATGAATTAATTTATACAAGTAAAAATTTAAAAATAGGAACTGAGGCTGAAAAAAAATATATTTTAGAATCATTAAGAAATATTGTTAAAAATTATAATGATATAGTTCAAGAGGTGAATGTTTTAGAAGTGAAAGAGAACTATATAAACAGTGGAGCTATTATAAAATTAGCGGCACCAATAGAGATTATATCTAATTCAAAAGCTAAGTTAATATTAGCGGTAGGAGTAGTTATGGGAGTATTCTTAGGAATTATGATGGCATTTGTAAAAAATTTTTATCATTCATTTAAAAAGTTTAATAAGAGTTTAATGATAATGGGATTATTTTGTTTGATAGGCTTAAATAGTTATTCTAAAGAGATTTTAACACTGCAGTTTACTCATAAAGAGGTAAAGGAAGGATTAAATCCAGATAAAACACCATTTGATTTAAATGAAATATTGATAAAAGAATTTTTAGTAAAAAGAGTTGGAGTAAGCATAGAAGAATTAAATAACATAACAATAATGCCAGTTTTTCCTAGAAAAAGTATAGATGATACAGAGAGTAGGTTAAAATCTGGAGATAAAAAATATCTATATGTTCCAACAGAGTATTCGTTACTTTTAAATTTAAAAAATAGCGAAGAGGAAAAAAGAATAAAAGAAAGCTTAATAAATGAGTTTCCAAATTTTTATGTAAGTTATTTCTTAAAAAATACATCAGAAGCTTATGATTTTCTAAAGGAATATAAAAATTATAGAGATATAGTAAGAGCATTAGATAATCTGATGAACTCTATAAATTTAGAGATAGATTTGAGAAAAAAGAATGCAGAAACAAAAGAGATGTTTTATGAATATAATAATTTAGGAGTTGAACTAAACAAAATAAGAGATATAAGTTTCAGAGATGTTTCAAATTATATTAGATCTAATAATCTAGTATCAAATGTTTCCTTAGAAAAAATACTACTAGATGGAGAGGACAGATATATAACTTTAGAGCTTAATTCATTAAAAAGTAAAGAAAAAATATATGAGTCTATTTTAAAAAATTACTCTATTGGAGAGAAACAAGCTGTTGTATTGGAAAGCGGAGATATAAGCATGAGTTCTGATACAGGATTAAGAGAGAAGCAGTATATAGATATATCGAAGATATATTTGAATAATTTGAATAGAGAGAATAGTTTAAAAATAGAGTTATTGGAAAATGCAAGATTTTCTAATAATATGAAAGAACCAGATAAAGATCAGAGATACAGAATAAGTAGAGAGTTATTAACTGTTCAAAATGAACTTAATGGAATTTTAGCTAGAATGGTAGGGATAGAGCTAAGAGATTATAGAAGAGAATACATAGGCAGTGTAAAGGTATTTTAAGAGGGGGATAAGAAGTGTTTAGAGAGAATATAATAACAGAGCTATTTTCAAATAGAAGAAATATAGTGAAGTTAATAATAGACCTAGGTACAGTATTTATTGGAATCTTTCTAGGCCTTTTAGTAAGATTTGAAGGAAACTGGCAGAATAACATAGAAAGTAGCTATTTCATAGTATATGGAGTAGCATTTTTGTGTTTCTATCTTATAAGAAAGAACTCTATGAAAAGTTGGAGTTATACGAATTCTTTAGATGTACTGAATTTAACTTTTACAAACTTTGTAGCTTTAATAATAACATTGGCTTATTATGCAGTAAGCAGAGAACATTATTCTAGAACAGTAGTTTTAGTTGGTTTTTTGTTAGTAACAGTATTGCAGTTATTGTGGAGGTTTTTCTTTAGATTAAACAGATCATATAGAGTTATTTTAGGAAAAAGTAGTCCTAAACCAAATACCCTTGTATATGGGGCCGGAGAGGCAGGAGTTGCTTTACTTCGTGATGGACTTACAAATCCTAATTATCCATACCATATAAGTGCCATTATAGATGATGATAGACGTAAACGTGGAACATATATAAATGGAGTAAAAGTCTATGGAGATTTTTATGATTTAGAAACAGTAATAAAAGAGCAGAGTATAGAAACAGTTATAGTGGCTATACCAACTATAAAAAGAGATAGAATAAAAGAGATAATTGATTTAACTAAATGCTGTAATGATGTAAAAGTGAAGATACTACCTGGGCTTGATGAGATACTTCAAGATGAGAATATAGCTAATCAAGTAAGAGATGTGAGTATAGAGGATCTTCTTGGAAGAGAGCAGATACTCGTTAATGGAGATAATATAAAAGAGATAATAGAGAATAAAACTGTATTTGTAACAGGTGGAGCTGGAAGTATAGGAAGTGAACTTGCTCGTCAAATAGCTAAATACAATCCTAAAAAACTGATCACAATAGATGTTAATGAAAATGACTTATATTTCTTAGAATTAGAATTAAAAAGAACTTTTAAAAATCTGGATTTACAGAGTGAGATTTGTAATATTAGAGAGCAAGATAAAGTGGAGTTACTGTTTAATAGATATAAACCAAATATAGTATTCCACGCAGCAGCTCATAAGCATGTACCATTAATGGAACACAATCCAGAGGAAGCTATAAAAAATAATATCTTTGGAACTAAAAAAGTAGCAGAGATGGCTATAAAATATGGTGTAGATAGATTTGTACTTATCTCTACAGATAAAGCGGTAAATCCGACTAATGTTATGGGAGCTACTAAAAGAGCTTGTGAAATAGTTGTGGAAACTATGAATAAAAAGGGTAAAACAAAGTTTATGGCAGTGCGTTTCGGAAATGTACTTGGAAGTAATGGATCAGTTATTCCAATATTTAAAAAACTTATTAGTGAAGGAAAAAATTTAACGCTAACACATCCTGATATAACAAGATATTTTATGACTATTCCTGAAGCAGCTCAGCTTGTTATAGAAGCTGGAGCACTTGGAAAGGGAGGAGAGTTATTTATCTTAGATATGGGAGAGCCTGTAAAGATAATAGATCTTGCTAGAACAATGATAAAATTATCTAATGCTAATATAGATATAGAGATAGTAGGATTACGTCCTGGTGAAAAACTTTATGAGGAGTTATTATATGACGTAAATGCAGCACAAAAAACAGAGAATAATAAGATATTTATAACTCATATAGATGAAACTGATATAGACTTAAATGAGCATCTAGAAACACTTAGTATCGCTGTTAAAAACCCTAAGAAAGATGAGCTAAAAGAGTTAATGAAAAAATTTGTAGTGACATATAAAGAAGCTAAAAATTAAAATCATAAGGAGGAATAATTTATGAAAATTTTATTTTCACCACCGGATATAACACAAGCTGAAATTGATGAGGTAGTAGATACTTTAAAATCAGGTTGGATAACAACAGGACCAAAAACAAAGCTATTTGAAAAAGAGATAACAAGATATTGTGGTGCAGCAGGTACAGTGTGTTTAAATTCAGCAACAGCAGCAATGGAGCTAGCTTTAAAATTATTTGATATAGGACCAGGAGATGAAGTTATTACATCTGCTTATACATATACAGCTTCAGCATCTGTTATATTACATTGTGGAGCAACTCCAGTATTGGTTGACATAAAGCCAAGAGAATTTAACATAAATTCTAAAAAAATAGAAGAAGCTATAACAGAAAAAACAAAAGCAATTATTCCAGTAGATATAGCAGGTATGCCAGTAGATTTTGATGAAATATTTGAAATTATAGAAAGAAAGAAGAGTATATTTAATCCTAAAAAAGGAAGTTATCAAGAGAAACTTGGAAGAATCTTAGTATTGTCTGATGCTGCACATTCTATTGGAGCAGAATATAAAGGTAAAAAAATAGGAAATATTGCAGATTTTACAAGCTTTTCATTTCATGCAGTAAAAAATTTGACTACAGCAGAAGGTGGGGCTTTAACTTGGAAAGAAAATAACAATTTTGATAATGAAAAAATTTATAAAGAAATTATGTTGTTAGCTTTACATGGTCAAAATAAAGACGCACTATCAAAAATGAAAGCAGGAGCTTGGGAATATGATATAATTATGCCTGGATATAAGTGTAATATGACAGATATAAATGCTTCTATTGGTCTAGCTCAATTAAGAAGATACGACACCGAGATAATAAATAGAAGAAGAGAAATTGTAGAACTTTATAATAAAAAATTAATAAAAAACAGTAGATTTATTTTACCTAATTTAAAAGATAAGGATAAAGAAAGTTCGTATCATTTATATTTATTAAGAATAAAAAATATGAGTAGACAAGAAGTTAATGAAGTTATAGAAAAAATGGCTGAAAAAGGTATTGCAACAAATGTTCATTACAAACCATTACCGTTACTTACAGCATATAAAAATTTAGGATTTAAAATAGAAAATTATGCAATAGCAGAAGAAACATATGAGAATGAAATTTCATTACCATTACACAACTTATTAACAAATAAAGAAATAGAATATGTTTTAAATAACCTGATAGAAATAGTAGGAGAGTACTAAAAGTGTGGGTAAAAAATTTATTTGATAAAGTAGGAGGAGTAATATTATTTATTTTACTTTTACCTTTATTATTAATTATAGGATTGATAATAAAAGCAGAGGATGGAGGTAAGGTATTCTTCCTTCAAAAAAGATTAGGAAAAAATAAAGAAATATTCGAGATTTATAAATTTAGAACAATGAAAGAAAATGCACCAGATATAAGATTAGAAGATGGATCTACATTTAATTCTGATAATGATCCGAGAGTAACAAAAATTGGGAAGTTTTTAAGGCGAACTAGTTTAGATGAGTTAGCTCAAATAGTAAATATAATAAAAGGAGAAATGAGTTTTATAGGTCCAAGGCCAGATTTACCAGATCATTTAAAACTTTATGAAGGAGAAGAATTTAAAAAATTATTAGTGAAACCAGGCATTACAGGTTATGCACAAGTAAACGGAAGAAATGATTTACCATGGAAAGCAAGATTTAAATACGATATTTACTATGCAGAAAACTGGTCTATATTACTTGATATAAAAATAATTTTAAAAACAATTGAGATTATTTTTACAGGAAAGGGAGTAAATAGAGAAAATGTATAAAATAGAAAAACTAGAATGGGATAGTGATCATTTTGGAATAAGTATAGGTAATTTAAATTTTAATGAAGAAAGCAGTATTAAAACTAATCAGTATGATACTATTTTTGCAAAAATAGAGACAACTCAATTTGATATAATAGAAAAATTAGAAAATGAAAAATTTTGTTTAAAAGATATTTTAATTATTTTCTCAGGAGAAAACTTAGATGGAGAAATTAGTTCAAATATTGAAGTTTTACAAAAAAACAAATTACAACAAGTTTTAAAATTGTGTGAAAATACTTTTTTAGAAAGTCACTTTTATAAAAATAAAATCTTTTCTAAAGAAAAAATAAATAAATTATATCAAAAATGGGTCACAAATAAATTTACTTTAGGTCAACAAATCTATATTTTTACTGAAAACGATGAAATTTTAGGTTTTTTATTAGAAAAAAAAGATAAAAATGAAGTTTTTATAGATTTGATTGCAGTAAAGAAAGAAAAAAGAGGACAAAAAATAGGTGAAAAATTAATAAAATTTTTCATAAAAAAAAATAAAGATAAAAAAATGTTTGTTGGAACTCAAATAACAAATAAGCAAGCAATTAGATTATATGAGCGTTTAGGTTTTCGCTTTGAAAAAACAATAAATATCTATCATAAGAATAAGGAGTAAACGATGAAAATTTTATATTTGAGTTTGATTTATCCAAAAGATAAGAACGATTCAAATTTATATAAAGATTTAGCTAAACAGTTTAGAGATGAAAAACATGAAGTTACTATAGTTACATTAAATGAAAAACATAACAAAACTATTATTAAAGATGAATTTAAAATTGAAGAAGGAATGAAAGTTTTAAGAGTGGGCTGTGGCAATTATTTTAATATATCTAATAAAGAAAAAATTAGAACAGCATTGACATTGCCATTAAAATTAAAAAAATCTATTTTTAAAAATTTGAAATCAGAAAAATATGATTTGATAATGTATCCATCATTTCCAATTAATTTTAGACTAGAATATTTAATTAAAGAATTAAAGAAAAAATATGATGCAAAATCATATTATATACATAGGGATCACTTCCCATACAATGCTTTAGATTTAGGTATGATAAAAAAGGGAATAATTTTTAATTATTTTAAATGGGAAGAAAAAAAATTATTGCAAATATCTGACTTTATAGGATGTATGTCTGAAGAAAATAAAAAATTTATTTTGAGAAATAATAATATTTTTGAATTAGATGAAAAAATTCATTTGTTGAAAAATTGGGGAGAAAATATAGTAGATAAAGATTTAAAAAAAGAAAGTAAAATCAATATAAGGGAAGAGTTAGGATATGATAAAAATGATTTTATATTAGTTTTTGGTGGCAATATGGGGAAACCTCAAGGTTTGGAAATGCTTCAAGATGTTATAAAGAAACTAGAAAATGAATCTCAAATAAAATTTCTATTTATAGGTCGAGGAACTGAAAAAGACAATTTTTATAAAATATCAAAAATTAATAAAAATATTAAAGTTTTAGATTATATTCCAAGAGAAAAATATTTAGAGATTTTAAAAAATTGCAATATAGGTATAGTTATGTTAACAAAAAAGTTTAGAGTACCTAATTTCCCATCAAAAACAACAGAATATTTAAAAATAGGTTTACCAATTTTAGCTGCTATCGATAATATAACAGATTATGGAAAAGTTTTAAAAAATCAGATGAAAGCAGGAGATTTTGTATTACATGGAGATGTTGAAGAATATTGTAAAAAAATTCTTTATTATAAAAATAATTTAAAAGAATTGATAGCATATTCAGAAAATGGTAAAGAATATTATTTAGAAAATTTACAAGTAAAATATGCTAGTCAAATTATAATAGAAGAAATAAATAAATAAATAAATAAATAAATAAATAAATAAATAGGGGATGAAGTTATGTTTAAAGGAAAAACTCTACTAATAACAGGTGGAACAGGATCATTTGGAAATACAGTATTAAAAGGTTTTTTAAATACTGAGATAAAAGAGATAAGAATATTTTCAAGAGATGAGAAAAAGCAAGATGATATGAGAAAACAGTATAATAATTCTAAACTTAAGTTTGTTATAGGAGACGTAAGAGACTATAACTCTATTAATGACGCATTAAGAGGGGTAGATTATGTTTTTCATGCGGCAGCATTAAAACAAGTTCCATCTTGTGAATTCTATCCGATGCAAGCAGTTCAAACTAATGTTATGGGAACAGAAAATGTTTTAAATGCAGCAATAGCTAATGGTGTAAAAAAAGTAATTTGTTTAAGTACAGATAAAGCTGCATATCCAATTAATGCTATGGGAATGACAAAGGCAGTTATGGAAAAAGTAGCAATAGCTAAAGGTAGAAATCTTGGAGAGCATGAAACAACTATTTGTGTAACGAGATATGGAAATGTAATGGCTTCAAGAGGGTCAGTAATTCCATTGTTTTTGGATCAAATAAGAGCTAATAAGCCGATGACATTGACAGATCCAAATATGACAAGATTTATGATGAATTTAGATGAAGCTGTTGATTTAGTTTTATTTGCTTTTGAGCACGGAAAAAATGGAGATTTATTTATTCAAAAATCCCCAGCAGCAACAGTTCAAGTTTTAGCAGAAGCTGTGAGAGAGTTAGTAGGACATCCTGAGCATGAAATGAAAGTTATAGGAACTAGACATGGAGAGAAGTTATACGAAGTGCTTATGACAAAAGAAGAAAGAGTAAGATCAGAAGATATGGGTAACTATTTTAGAATAGCAGCAGATGACAGAGATCTTAACTATTCAAAATTTTTTGAGGATGGTCAAGAAGTAATAACAGAAGCAGATGAATATAACTCTCATAATACAGGTAGATTAAATGTTGAAGAGATGAAAGCTATGCTTATAAATTTACCTGAGATTCAAGATGATTTAAAAGAGTTTGGAGTGAAATAGTATGAAAAAAATACTAATCACAGGATCAAAAGGATTTATTGGAAAAAACCTTATCGAAAGATTAAATAGAGCTGAAAATATTGAAATTTTAACATTTGATATAGAGAATAGTATAGAAGAGTTAGAAAGAGCCATAAAGTCAGCTGATTTTATATTTCACTTAGCTGGGATAAATAGACCGGAAAATCCAGAAGATTTTTATAAAGGTAATAGCGATTTAGTTGGAAATTTAATATCAATATTAGAGAAAAATGACTTGAATACACCAGTTCTTATAACATCTTCTATTCATGCAGATAAAGATAATGATTATGGAAAAAGTAAATTAGCTGGAGAAAATCTTTTAAAAGAATATTCAGAAAGAAAAGATGCTAATGTATATATCTATAGATTACAAAATGTATTTGGAAAATGGTGTAAACCTAATTATAATTCGGTTGTTGCAACATGGTGCTACAATACTGCAAATGATATAGAATTACAGATAAATAATAGGGATACATTAATAGAGTTTGTATATATTGATGATGTTATAGATTCAATAGTTTCGCATTTAAATAAAGTTGAAAAAGAAAATAAGTTATATTATATGGTAGAAAAAACTTATCATAGAACATTAGGAGAGGTTGCAGATTTATTAGAATTTTTTAAAAATAATAGAAAAAATCTAACAATTCCACATGTGGGAATAGGATTTGAAAGAGCATTATATGCAACATACTTATCTTACCTACCAAAAGATAGATTTTCATATCAATTATTAGAGCATAGTGATGCAAGAGGTAGTTTTGTTGAAGTACTTAGAACAGTTGATAGTGGACAATTCTCTATATCAACTTCAAAACCTGGAGTGACTAGAGGAAATCACTATCATAATACAAAAAATGAGAAATTCTTAGTAATAAAAGGGGACGCAATAATTAGATTCCGTCACATATTTAGTGATGAAATAATTGAATATGCAGTGTCAGATAAAAAATTAGAAGTTGTGGATATACCAACTGGATACACGCACAATATCACAAATACTGGAAGCGAGGATATGGTATTAGTTCTTTGGGCTAATGAACAATTCGACAAAGAAAATCCAGATACATACTATTTAGAAGTTTAGGAGAGATTATGAAAAAGTTAAAGGTAATGACTGTTGTAGGGACAAGACCTGAAATTATAAGACTTGCAGCAGTGATAGATAAATTAGAAAAATCAGAAGCTATAGATCATGTAATAGTTCACACAGGACAGAATTATGATTATGAATTAAATGAGGTTTTCTTTAAAGATTTTAATATGAGAAAGCCAGATTATTTTTTAGAAACAGCAACTGGAAAAGCAAGTGAAACAATAGGGAATATTTTAATAAAAATGGATTCGTTACTCGATGAAGTTAAGCCAGATGCATTTTTAGTGCTAGGAGATACTAATTCATGTTTAGCAGCTATTGTTGCTAAAAAGAAAAAAGTACCTATTTTCCATATGGAAGCAGGGAATAGATGTTTTGATCAAAGAGTTCCAGAGGAAACAAATAGAAAGATAGTTGATCATACAGCAGATATTAATTTAACTTATAGTGATATAGCTAGAGAATATCTTTTAAGAGAGGGATTACCTGCTGATAGAATAATAAAAACGGGAAGTCCAATGTTTGAAGTTATAAATATGAAACTTAAAGACATAGATGCTTCAGATATTTTAGGAAGATTAGGACTAGAAGTTGGAAAATATTTTGTTATATCAGCTCATAGAGAAGAAAATGTTGGTTCTGATAGAAATTTCTTAAATTTAGTAGAAAGCTTAAATGCTGTAGCAGAAAAATATGAAATGCCTATAATAGTATCAACGCATCCAAGAACAAGAAAAAGAATTGAAGAGTTAGGTATAAAATTCAATCCATTAGTAAATTTAATGAAACCATTAGGATTCAATGATTATGTAAAGCTTCAAAAAGAAGCTAAAGCAGTATTAAGTGATTCAGGAACAATAAGTGAAGAATCATCAATATTAGGGTTCCCAGCACTAAATATTAGAGAAGCTCACGAAAGACCAGAAGCTATGGAAGAAGCAGCGGTAATGATGGTAGGACTTCAAAAAGAAAGAATAATACAAGGATTAGCAGTTTTAGAAACTCAAGATAAAACAACATTAAGAAAAGTATCAGATTATTCTATGCCAAATGTATCCGATAAAGTATTAAGAATAATACTATCTTATACAGATTATATAAATAGAGTTGTTTGGAGAAAGGAAGTTTAATGGAAAGTTTTTTATTTTTAGGGTTTATTCTTTCTGAAAATCAACTAAAAAGAATTATAGAAAAAGATAAATTTCCACAATATCAAACATATAAATTTACTATGAATTTATTAAAAGCATTAGAGTGTGAAAGTAAATATAAATTTACATATGTATCATTACAACCAGTATCAGATTATCCTTATTATGATAAAAAAAAATTTAACTATTCTGAAGAAACTATTAATATTTTGAATAAAAATTATAAAGTATATAATCTTCCTTTTTATAATACAAGTATATTAAAAATAATTTCTAGAACTATTTCAAGTTTATATTTTAGTATATATATTCTTAAAAAACAAAAAAACAAAAAAGGAATAATAATATATTCTGTTCACATTCCATACCTAATAACTGGAATTCTATTGAAAAAAATATTTAAACTACCAATTATAGGAATTTGGACAGACCCTCCCTCTGTATCGCATCATATGGAAAGTAAAGTAAAAAGATTTTTGAGAGGAATTGAATTAAAATTATCAAAATATTTAATGAAAAAAATGGATAAAACAATAACATTAACAAAACAATTAGCAGAAGATTTTTGTCCAAATAAACCCAATTTGGTAATAGAAGGAATAATTGATTATGATGAAAGTAAAAAGAATAAAATCGAATTAGTGAAAGAAAAAAAAATTAAGTTTTTGTATACAGGTTCATTAATGAAAAAATATGGAATAGCTAATATAGTTCAAGCATTTATGAATATAGACAATAATGATATAGAGTTAGAAATATATGGATTAGGTGATTTTGAAAATGAATTAGAGGAAATAGCATTAAAAGATAAAAGAATATATTATGGTGGTTTTATAAATAATGAAGAAATTTTAAAAAAACAAACAAATTGTAATTTTTTAATTAATGCAAGATCACCTAAAGATATTTATACAAAGTATTCATTTCCATCTAAAACCTTAGAATATATGTTATCTGGGAAGCCATTAATATCTACTTTTTTATTAGGTATGCCCTTAGAATATAAAGAATATTTTATCCTATTAGAAGACAATGATGTCAAAACAATTCAAGAAACTATTGAAAGGGCTATAAAGTTAGAAAAGGAAGAGATTCAGTCAATGATAGAAAGAAATTTAAATTTTATAAAGAGCAAAGATTATAAAAATCAAGGTTTAAAAATATTAAGTTTTTTAGGGGATAAGATATGAAAAAAATAAGTATAATAGTTCCTGTTTATAATTTAGAAAATTATTTGAGTCAATCTATTCCATCGATAATTAATCAAACCTATAAAAATATAGAAATAATAATAATTAATGATGGATCTACAGATAACTCTAAAAATATAATAGAAAAATATGCGATTAAAGATGATAGGATAAAAATTATTAATAAAAAAAATGGGGGATTATGTAGTAGTAGAAATGAGGGAATAAAGAACTCAAGCGGTGAATATATATTGCATGTTGATGGAGATGATATATTACCATTAGATATATGTGAAGAATATATTTCATTAATAAAAAAGAATCCAGATATAGATATAATAGAGAGTAATTTTATTTTATTTTATGAAGAACAAGAAAAAAAAATAATAAATAAAATAAAAATAAAAAAAGAAATAATGATGACTTCTCAAGAATATTTGGAACAAAAATATTTTACCGGTAAAGGAACAATTTCAATTTGGGGAAAATTAATAAAAAGTTCATTATACAAAGAACACGATATATATCATCCTTTAGATTTTTCTTTAGCAGAAGATGGTTGTACATTCGGAAAATTATTAATTAATTCAAAAAAAATAATAATAACACCTAAAATTGGATATTATTATCGACAAAATTTAAATTCAATGACTGCAAAAAAGAAAGTTTTAGACATAAATCAATATAAGAGAGCTTTTGAAAATATAAAAGAGTATTTTTTATTATCAAATTATAAAAAAATATTTAAAAAGAATGAATTTAAATGTAAAGTTATTTTTTATTATTATCAATTGTTTAGATTTTCTTATAATGAAGCTAAGAAATTTCATTATAAAGATTATATAAAAGGATATAATGAATTTTTTTGTGAAATAAAAAATATAAAAAATATAAAAAAAGATTTAGAAAACTTTAATTTAAAAATATATATTTTATTATATATCTTTAAAAAAAATATAAAATTAGGTAATTTTATTGTTAGTATTAATAATAAAAAATGGAATAGATAAAATGATAGTATCTTTAGAAATAATATTAATGTTGTTAACATTAATATCGTTAAAAATTAATTTTTTTAAAAAAAATTTTTATTTTATTTTTAATATTTTTTGGTTATTATGTTTACTAATTTCACAGAGCAATTATTTTGAATTATATCAAATTTCAGAAAAAACATATGAAATTATTTTATTAGGTATTATAAGTTTTAATCTTTCGATGTTTATGCCTTTAAAAAAAATAAAAAATTTAAAAATTGAAGAAATAAGAGAAGTAAAAAAAAAATGGATAATAATCTTTGTAATTTTTTATTTTTTTATAAATATATTTTTAATATTTAGAATTAGTAAAAATATTGATTTTATTAATAAATACTATTTAGTGAGATTTTTTTACTATGGAATAGATGGAGAATATTTGTTCAAATATTCTATTCTACAAATAATATATGAAGTTTTTCAAAGTTTTAATGAATGTATATTATTATATGGTATATATATGATATTAGAAAATAAAATAAAAAAATATTTTTATTATTCATTTTTTAATTTCTTATTATTTACATTTATTAGTGGTTCAAGAGAATTGTTATTTTATTTAATTTTAATCTTTATACTTTGCATAAAAATTAGAAGTTTTAAGCTATTTTTAAAAGAAATTATTTTTATTATTTTGGTTGTTTTTATAATAAGCTTGAATAGAGGAAGCTCATCACTAAAAGCAATGATAGAATTGTTAATTTTATACTTTACAGGATCTATAAACTTTATGGATTATCACCTTAGAGAAATTGATTTAAAACAATATTATGGAAAATTATTTTTTTCTTCAATAATTACACCTATAGAATTTATTTTAAAAAAAATTAATTTCATAAAAGATATAACAATCTATAAAGTAGGAGGAGAATTAGCAAGAACTGTAAATATATCGCAAACACAAACATATAATGCTTTACCGACAATGTTTTATATATTTTATAAAGATATGAGGATGGTTGGAGTAATTTTTTATAGCTTGTTATTAGGAATATTTTATAAAGTAATATATTTTAGTAATAAAATTAATAATGCTACTTTAGTATTGTTTTCATATTTAGAAACAATATTGATATATAGTATACTAGTATATAAATTTAACAAATTTATACATATTGTTCCAATTTTATTCTTTTATATAATTATGAAAAAAAGGAAACAAAATGAAAGATAAAATTTTAAAAAATTTAAAAATAAATTTAGTAATAACTTTAGGGATAGGCATTTTAAATTTTGTAGTTAATAAATTTTTTGCTAAATATATGGGAATAGAAGAATTAGGATTAATGAAATTATTTACTCAGATGGTAGCTTATTTAAGTTTAGCAGATTTAGGAATAGCTCAGGCTTCGTCATATGCATTATATAAACCATTAATTGAAAAAGATAATAAAAAAATAAGTTTGATAGTTTCAACAATAGATTCTTTTTATAAAAAAATCTCAGTTATAATTTTAGTAGTCGGAATAGGTTTAAATTTACTAATTCCTTATTTTATCGAATTAAAAATCTATAAAAAAGAAATATATTTGTATTGGAGTTTATATGTAATTAATACTTCAGTGAGTTATATTTTTGCAAAATATTCAGTTCTTTTTAGTGCAAATCAAGAATATGGATTTGTAAGAAGAGTCCAAGGAAGTGGAAAAATTGTTATTCAGATTTTTCAAATAATTATTTTAATTAAAACTCAAAATTTTTTATTATTTATAATTATAATGATATTAGAAAATTTATATAATTATATTTTTTATAGAAAGCATTATAAAAAGGAATATATGTATATACGAAAGGTTAAGGATAGGGATAAAAATATAGTTAAGGATATGAAAAATTTATTTTGGCATAAGATTGGGACTTTAGTAGTTCACAATACAGATTATATTATTTTATCTAAGTTTGTTTCATTATCAATTGTCGGAATTTATTCAAGTTATTTAATTATTTATCAAATGTTATTAACACTAATAAATATTTTAACTTCTGTTTTAACACCAAAAATAGGAGTATTTGTAACTAAAAATAATAAAGAGAAAATTTATGAATACTGGAGAGAATTATTTTCAATTTATATATTTATATCAACTATTTTTATAATTTTAGCATATTTATTAATGAATTCATTTGTAAAGTTGTGGTTAGGAGATAAATTTTTACTTTCTAAACTGACAGTTATACTTATATTGATAAATTTATTTATTCATTTAATTAGGGGTGTAATAGAAGTATTTAAAACTAGTTGTGGATTTTTTGATGATACCTATTCACCAATATTAGAAAGTGTTTTAAATTTTATAGTTTCAATAATATTAGTACAAAAAATAGGTCTAAATGGTGTTGTTATAGGAACTTTAGTTTCTAATATAGTGGTTATTTTAATTTTAAAACCTATTCTTGTATTTAAAAGATGTTTCGCTAAAAGTGGATGGAAATATATATTAGATTGTTTAAAATTATTTTTAATGTCAATAATAAGTGGAATTGCAGTGATATCTATTTTAAATATAGTTAAAGTAGATATTTATTTAATCAGCAATTGGAAAGAGTTTATATTAAAAATGATAACTTTAGGAATAATATCAACTATAGTAGTTTTTATAATTCTTATATTTGATAAATATTTTAGAAATTTTATTATAAAAAATATTACAAAATAAATAAAAAATATGAAAGAGATATTATCAGAAAGTAATGTAAATTAAATTGGATTTATAAGAAAATTTTCTGAGTTATATTTGTAAATTTTTACTTGGAGATAGTTTTTTTATTCTTCAATTTATATTTTTAATTTTTTAGATTAAAAACTAAAATTTATAGATTAGCTAATCTAATATAGTTTAATTATGAAAAAGTTTGAACTATTACTATAAATTGAATTATTAAAGACTGGTATTAAGTCAAGTTTTTAAACATAATTTTATAAATTATGCGGATTGTTTTTGATAATCAGCTGGAGATATATAATGGGTTAACGATTTAAGACAGCTTCCCTCTTACCTTAAGCAAAATTTT
>ERZ772855.205-NODE-205-length-74880-cov-12.150792_pt1 | contig 74880 bp, 73 predicted proteins | sample MGYA00511900_ERZ772855 | MGnify/ENA primary metagenome ERZ772855 (study PRJEB29015, sample SAMEA2737701) | human gut metagenome | biome: human gut; feature: human-associated habitat; material: faeces | place: China | collected 2012 ... | reverse complement strand
AATAGATTTCTACCAGATACCAGAATCAATTTTGCGCATAACTCTTGACACTACCGGGCCGGCATAGGAAAGCTCTTTTGCGATAGCAAATAGTGTGAGAATGAAGAAGCTTTCATCCCGGGTCTTATCCCGGCGATACGGGAGACGCTGGCCGGAAAGGGTCCAATATTCGCCCTTGTACTCCAGAACTTCATCCGCCATAGGCGGGCGGACAGAGTGCCGTGCCAGACCGGAAATAAAATTGTAGTGGATGGTCTTGATGGCGTGATTACCGTGGTCGACTGCGATTAACATAATGATTTCCTCCTGAATAATGTTTTATATACTTGATTACACCGCTGCAAATGCGTATTTGCAACGCATATGCTTATAATTTTTTGAAATGCGTACAAAAAGGACGGAGACCCGGCTGGGTTCCGTCCTTGCGAGATGTCAGAGCAGACCTTCCTGACGACAATGCCATACATAATCGTCAAGACCTTTGTATTGGGGATCCCAAAGGTAGGTTCCATAGTCAATCCCAACCTGAGCCAGCATAGCGGCCAGATTGAAATAGCCATCCTTCACATGGGGATTCTTCAGATAGCAATCTGCCGGATCCTTGTAGCTGACATATACTCTCGCAGTCGCAACGAAGTAGTCCTTCACAGGCTCAACCTGCAGTGCGATTTTCCCTTCGGGGTGCCGCAGACGGAACCACGCAAGCTGCGCCATGACGGGCAGCCGCTTTCGCTTTTCCTGCGTCGTGAGGTCTACATAGTCTACCGTCAGATGGGACGGATCGAAGCCATCCACCTGATTGATGGTGTTCAGGACAGAAAACTGGGAATTGATATTCTGACTCATGTGATTACCTCCTGATCAGAACGGGATATAAGTGAAGCGGTACTGGAGCCATGCGGGCAGTACCGTGTTGACCATCCTGCAGATGGCATCCCGGTAAGCCTCCGGTGTGGTTGGCGCAAAGCTCTGGAACTGCTTGCGGAAGCTGGTGATCACTGCCTGGAGATTGCTGAGAGCGGTTGCTCGCTGCTTCTTCAGCTTTTCGTCCGCGGGAATGCCAAACTGCCGCTCCTGAAGCAGACAGGTAAAGAGCGCGTCAACGATCTTGTAGTGATAGCTCATTGCGCTCACATCAGCGGTAACAGGAGCGGTCTTGACGAAGTTCATGCAGCTTTCCAGAATAGAGATCCGGTAAAGCAGTTCCTGATACCCCAATAGCTGATCCATGGTCAGCTTGTTTTCAGAGATCCTTGCGTTGAGCTGCTGCTTGTTTTGGTAGTACATATCCAACGTAGTGGCCATAATGGTCATTTCCTTTCTACTCAATGAAGTCTTGAATTCTTTGCGCCAGACGGGTACCCCGCTGGCCGGCTTTGGTATTACGGATTGCCCGGCACAACGCTTTTCGTTCACCAACGATAGTGAGCCGAAGCCTTGCGCGGGTAATTGCTGTGTAGACGATGGCACGCATCAGCATGATCGCGTGGGCGCATTGCAGGTTCAGAATGACAGATTTGTACTGGGCACCCTGAGACTTATGGACAGTGGAGGCGTATCCGAGATCCAGCAGCCGGTACGGATGCTTCCGGATGATATCCAGAGTATCCTTTCCATACTCGCGGTAGATTTTGATGGCCCGGTTGGCGGTAACACCGTGGGGAGTCAGAAAGGCAATCACGTCCCGGGCACCGCAGGTGGCCAGATAGGAATCGCAGATCATCCTGAGACGCCTTTCGCTGATGCCCCGAATGGTCATGAGCTTCTCCGGCTCCTGATCCAGAATCTCCAGCGTGTCTTGCCCGAAGGAATCGTAGATTTTCTCTGCGATTTTTCGGCCAACACCTTTGATCTGACCGGATGCCAGATAACCGATGATGCCTTCTCTGGTATGGGAAATTACCTCCTCGTAGCTCTCTACCTCGAACTGGAGTCCGTGCTTCGGATGTCTGACCCAGTGGCCATTCAGACGGAATCGAACTTTTTCCGTGATGGGGAGGCAATAGCCGACGGCTTTGAACTGGCTCATGGCATTGCCGCTGCCATCGTGCAGGATTTCCAGCGGACGGTAAACGGCGATCATATAGTCAACGGTGGAAGCATCGGCCATCCGGGGGTAGAGGAGCTTATCAAATTGACATAACACTTGTTTTCTCCTTTCTCAAGAGCGTTCTCACTTGGCGACAAGCACATGCCGGGTCTGGGATACAGAGTACGCCTCCTCCACAACATCAAACGCTTTTGCCATATGAACGGCCTGACTGACAAGATCGTCAGCCAGACTGTCCAGCTCCTGTACAAGTTTTACACGGTCCCGGAGTTCAGACAGCGACCATTCTTCGTAGTCGTCATCCATGTCCGTACCCCGGCCGGGGAATGTGACGGGCTGTTTCGGTGGAATACGGAAATCCGCACGGGCTGCTTTCCCGCAGACACCGCAAACATTGCCTGTGTCGGCGACACTGCGGCAGTTCCGCTGGCCGCAGCAGGTGCAGTAAGACAGATATCCGGAGGGCTTCAGATCCCCTTGGTAGAGGACCAGATAACCGCCGCTTCTGCCGTTGAACCCTGCCTGCCAGCGGAAGTTGTGGGCTGCATTAAACAGATACAGGGCTTCCTGCCGCATAAGCAAAAACTCCCGGGTATCGAGCATATCGTAAAGCTTGGATTCAATCTCAGGCTCCAGACCAAGTCTGTAAATTTTGAGGTTGCAGGCATACGATGTTGCGTGATTCCAGGAGTTCATTGTGGAATATCGGAAATGGTTACGCAGGTAATCCGTCATTTCGCGGCGGGATCGAAGGTCAATCGGTTGAGAGAATTTTCGCATATTGCTCCTCCCTGATTAAATCGGCTGTACCGAAACTTTCACCTTACGGCTGGTGGATATGTTCAACACATCCGCATAGACTCCGGGATACTTCTTTTTCAGAGCATCGGAGCTGGGCCGCTTGGTGGTTCTCGTTACGAAATCAATGAGGAGCTTGTCTTTGGTAGTTGTCAGAATACCATGCTCATGCTCCTTCATGACTTCGGCAATTCGCACGGAGTGTGCTTCGATCTCCTTTTCGTAGCGTTTCTTTTCGTCTTCGCATTCCCTGACTTTGGCCTGCAAGTTGGCGATCTGCCGAAGCTGCCGCTCAAACTTGTATGGCAATTCAATGGTAGGAAGACCGGGTTTGCTGGCACCATAAATCCTTGCGAGAGATTCCATTGCCAGTGTGGGTTTGACACCGCTCATGGTAGGCGGGACATCGTGTTCAAGGCTCCAGATCCATTCATCCAGCCGCTCGAATATCATGTCCTCTTTGACAAGATCACGCTTAATTTCCGGCATTGCCAGATCGTTGGCAGGATTATTCCCCCAGAAGCACGAGAACGCCCCGTGCTGGACGTCTGCTACAGCGAGGTAGAAGCGGAGCTGGAATTCATAGTACAGGGGGATCGCGTCGTCTGCCCAGTCTTCCGCTTTGTGATAGGTGCAGCTTTTGCATTCCAGAATGCCGGGCTGACCATCGCTGGCCCGCTCATACCGCCGGTCAAAATTGGCCAGAGCGTAGGGATGGTCTGTGTGTTGGTACAGCCCCTTGTCATCGTAGACGTAGTTGCCGCTTTTCTTTGCATACCAGTATGCCGCAATCGGTTCGAGCAGATGTCCCATCTCCAGCTGGTCGGCATTGGTTTTGGGTTTTGGCTTCATGCGCCCCTTTTTGATCATCCATAGCTCCAACGGGGTTGTCCACGGTGACACACCGAATATGGCTGCCACATCGCTTCCGCCGATGGTATAGGGGATATCGCCCTTGGGGCCATGCATACGGCATTCCAGCCAGCGGTCATTGCTCATTCCGGTGGTGTCGCAAAGTAATATCGGAGCAGCCATTACCACTTCAACTCCTTTGCAACATCATAGTCGCTCCACCGGATACTCAGAGCGCGTGCCATGTTTTCTTCGGCCTTGAGCAGCTTTGCTTCCGGGGTATGGCATGTCTTCATCATGTAGGGAATTTCCTGCATGGCCATAAAAACATCGTGGGCAGTTGCAGACCCTCCACCGTAAGCCATTTCATACATGGCGATTGCTTCCAGCGCTTCCTTCTTTGGGAGGGAGAGCTTTTTGCAGACCCGCGTCATGGCGTTTACAGGGTACTCCAGCGGAATTTCCAGCAGGCTCTGCAGCTTGGCTACGGAATCGCAGAATTTGGCAAACAGCTTGTCCATCTCAGTATCAAAATCTGCGATCTTACGCTGATTCCGGTGATCCACACCAATACAGTCACCGATATGGATTGGCTGCTGTGCGCCTGTCAGCAAAGCGGATACTTTTGCGGAGGCAACGCCGGTGTCGGATGTCGTGAACCGGATACCGGGAACCAGCCTGTTTGCCATCGCTGCCTGACCGTGTGCGGCAAGGGCTTTGGCATAGGCACCCAGAATCCCCTCCTTTTGATTGGGGAGGATCCAGCTGCCGCAGGTATAGGCATGGTCGGTATACCCGCTTTCAAACACGAAGCCGGGGAACCGTTCCCCCAGCTTCTTCTCCAGCGTAACCAGAAGTTCGTCCATGGGTAACACGGAATAATCCGTTTCATCACCGGAATGAACTGCGGAAACCTTTTCGTTCCGGATCAGCAGGAGCGCATCCGAATTGTGTACGGACAGGCAGGCGTTGAGTACATTGGCAAGGTCTTTGCGACTGAGTTTAGGAAGTGCTGTGCCATTGATCTTTGCGCGTTCGGTCAGCGTTTTGTAGGCCGTGCTGCGGACGGGATAGATGCTTCCATCCACATTCAGCGCAAGGCCGAGGTTGGCGGCGGTGTCTTCAATTGCGTCCTCACTGGTACCTGCGGCAAATGCTGCGGGATGACCATACAGGGGAGAGGCTGGATCCAGTGGCTCCACGTGAAGGTCTTTGACCTTACAGCGGCACCAACTGGACGCCATACTCAGTGCTTGGTGATAACTGAGCATGGACGGATAGTTGTCAAAGTTTGCTTCAAAGTTGTCGTGACAGGATAACATGCTGCTTACTCCTTTCGGTTGTTTGGCGGAAACCGCCGGATGTAACAAAAGCCAGTAATCCCCGAAAGAAAGGAGACTACTGGCAAGTGTTTACGATATAAGTTGTCAGAAAACAAAAAATGCCATTTGCACGAAAATGCAAATGACACTTGAGGAGAACCCGGAAACTGTGTTTTGCCGCTGCAAAACTCTGATACTATGTTGATGGCATTATATCATAGCTGCCGGCATTAGTCAATTACCGGATTCCGGAAGTTTTATTTCCGGAGGTGAGGTGCCGCAGATGCAGGGCCTCTCCTGACTACTGTATCGTCATGATATCCTTTGCGAAAGGAAAAAGCGGTTTGTTTTGGCCAGCAAGTGTAAAAGGAAAAGGGATGCCGCCAGAGGCAGCATCCCAAGATGCGGTGGACTTATCAGATTGATTTGGTCGACGCTTGCATGGATGAACGCCATCCAGCATTGCGCGGGGAATCACTGCGCAATGAGTTTCCGAATAACGTCCTGATCGGATTCCGGTGTTTTCAGGAGCTTCATAGCTTCATCGACAGAGATAGACAAACTCTCCATGATTGCACGGACAGAATTGATTTTTTCTTCTAAACGACCTTCGTTCCGTTCAGCCATCACCAATTTTTCAACTTCTCTACACATGGTGGTAACTTCTTGTGGGCGGTATTGGCTAGTCCGCACCTACAATGCGAGCCTGCACGACCCGCAGTAAATGAAATTACTGCTCAATAAGTTTCCGGACGGCATCTTTTTCCGAATCGGGTAATTCCAAGAACTGCATTGCCTCCTCCACAGAGAGGGACATCTTGGCCATAACATTACGAACTGCTCTTGCGCTCGATTCGATGTTTCCTTCCGCACGGCCTTCTGCGCGGCCTTCATCCCGTTCAGCCATTACTAATTTTTCAACTTCTCTGCACATGGTGGTTGCCCCCTTTACATTTTCTTTGAAATACCTTACGCGCTCGGCAAGAACCGGATAGTGCATGTCATCTGCCTGTGTACAGGAGAAATCATGCATCAGCTTGCCTAGAGGCGTATCGTTTTTGCACTGCGCATTGACGTATATGATGTGGGAGCCGTCGCCAAAAGGCTTGCCGGTTTCCTGAATCATGCGGTCAATGTGGTAGATGGGAAGTCCTGCCTTCAGGACATCCCGTTCTGTAATGAAGATAACGTAGATTTCCCGCAGCTCTTCATAGCGGTCACCGGGGTGTGTCAGATTTGCGTCTAAAAGACTGCTGTTGTATCTGGCACGGCGTGCGTCCGCACCCTCGTCCCGCCGCTGGATCTCAATGTTGTAGTGCTTGCCCTCGTGGTCAACCGCCAGAATATCCAGGCGAACGGAGCGCCCCTGAAGATTCTTGATACTGTATTGACCATGGGCTTCTTGTACAATGAGATCGCTGCGCTCCAGAATGATATGCAGCAGCAACTGCGCACATTCCTTATCCTCGAAAACTTTGCTCATAAAGTCATCGTCCAACAGGCGAAAGCCCTGCAGGAGACGCATGTACTTGGCATTCTGCCGTACAAACTCCTCCGGAAGACCGGGGAATGCATCCAGTTTTTCTGTTTCCATGATGTTTCCTCCTCTTGTTGGCAACAATAGTATACCACATTTTGTTCCTTTCGTCCAGTGAAAACATTGTAAATTCACGTCATCTGTAAGCACTTTTACAACTTTACCGGCAGTAATAGATGGGGCAAATATGCTATCTCCAATTCAGCGTGTATCCGTTCAGATCTTGAATGCGCTGCAGGATTCTGGTAAAGAGCGTGAATTTGGGCGGCCATTCATCAATGGCCCACCCAATCACCATAGCTTCCAACTGCGCGTCTGGCTGAGCGGTCACAAAATTGCAGCCATAGGCCGGAAGCGACTGACCCGTGTACTCGGTGTAAATGCCGATCTCACCGCACTCCAGCTTTTTCTGATCTTCCCATGAGAATACCAGTTTCCCGAGGAACGCAGAACCATGACATTCTTTGAATGCACGGATGATCTCACGGGTGAGGTCATTGAACGTTTCGTCTCCTGCAGGGACATCGCTGAGATGCCCCCGGCAGGACAGGTATTCATCCTGCTTTTGTATGGCTGCCTGCAATTTAGTGACGTCCATAGTTGCTGCTCCATTCTCAGTGGATAGTTGATTGCTCATACCAGTTTCTCCTTGTACTGCCTTACGAGGTCGAACAAGGATTTCGCTACTGATTCCCAGAAGGAATCCATCAGAAAACCGTTTTTCTCCAACTGCCTGCGGATGCGCTGAGGGACATTGGGCGCAGCGACCATTTCGGTGATCTGCTGCTCGGTAAGACCTTCAAGTTCGTCCCAGCCTTCAATCTGCTCAGCAAAATACCTCCGGAGCTGGTTATCAAGGAGACTGCGTACTGCAGCATCGTCAATGGGAAGTTCCTGCTCCTCAATGCAGACTTTATAGTGATTCTCGCAGTACGAATCATGAAGCCCGCATTCATAGCTTTGGGGTGTACATTCCACGCCCCAATCAGGGCGGTCAGGCCATTCGGAAGCATATCCGCTTTCCAGCTGTGCAGTAACCAGCTCTGTAAGAATGTATTTCGCCATGTCGGGAGTTGTGGTGAGAGAGAAGTCCTCGCCATAGTCTCCACCGAATGCCCAATCCTCCCGGATAATATAGATTGTCAGTTTTTGCCATGAGGGTATTGGTTCCAGCACCTTGAGCATATCGGGAGCCATGATGACAATATCCAGTCCAATATCCTCCAGGTGCATCTCTCTGCGATATAGCTGTGAGAATCGGCTTTCTATGGCCTTGATGTTATCAGCCAGCACAGGGGGCATAAAGGAACAGTAGATGTCCGGGGTATCGTTTTCCGTTCCCCGGTCATCGCCATCCCGGATCTCTGTAATGGTACCATACAGGCCTTCATAATCGCTGGCATCGTTTGCGCAGACCTTGCCGCCAATGGTGTAGGTTACGCCTTCACATTGAAATTGTGCGCCGACTCGGTTTTATAAACATAAAGTAGCTCCTTCCTGTCATATCGACAGGTGGACAGCGTGGCATGTGCCGGCTGCCCACCTGAGAGTAGAGTGGTTTGCTATGATTTCTGCGTCTTATAACACATGAAATCACCTTAGAAAGCGTTTGATGACTGCTGTCAGCTTCACCGGGAGTTGGTTCAGGTCGGTGATATCAAGGAAGGAATCACCGTAGATGCGCTCAATGTTAGGCTTGTCCTCGCCGATTGCGGCGGCAATGAACAGAATGCCCTTGCGCTTGTATTCCTGCTTGATGCCGCGCAGATCTTCCTCAGCTGCGGTACCGCTGTAGCCTCTGGCTGCGGGCTGTCCATCTGATAGCAGCATAAGTATCCGAATTTCTTCGGGACGCTTGGATAGCTGCTCAGCGACAAACCGCAGAGCGGCGCCGTCTCGATTGCTGTTTCTGGCAGAGATGTCCATGAGCCGGAACTTATCATCCCGGTCGATGCTGTCGAACTCCGCATAGGAGTACAGATCAACATCGGCACCCCAACCGGTGGAATGCCCATAGATCATGATGGGGATGTTCAGAGACTGGCAGAAATCATAGAGGATAATGGCTGCCGCTCGCGCATAGGTGCTGCGATCACCGCAGGACATGGAACCCGATTCATCCAGCAGCAAGCCAACGGAAAGCCTTGGGATCTCATTTGGGAGGTTGTTCGTGTAAAAAACCTTCCCGTCATTTCTGCACAAAGCGTGTGCATCCAGACGGCGCCCCATCACCAGACCGGTTTGCTTTCCGCCGCGCTGTTGGTCATTTAATTTTTGAATCAGACTGCGCTGGAGTTTCTTGGAGATGTCCAGCAGCGGCCCGCAGATCTGGTAGAACTGATCCTCCAGCTCGTCGTCGACCTGTGCGATCCGATGGACCTGAATGTTCACGCCACTGTGGATGTCGCCATAGGAAATGCTCTGGGCAGCTTCGTTCAGCTCCTTCAGACGCTCGGTTTCGAGCTGTTTGCAGGCTGCCTTTTCTGCCATCTGCCCCAGCATCCGTTCGATGTCCGTGGCAGCGTTCTCATTCATTTCCCGCTTGTAGCCGGAATCATACTCGGTGGAGCCACCAACAGGAGCAGACGCAGAACCCGTCTGGTGGAATGGAATCCGGCCACCTTCCTCTGCAGTAGTCTCCTGTTTTTGGGAATCTCCGCCGGAGTCGCCCAGTGGGGCGCTGACGTCATCAGATCCGGAGGAATCGTCAGAACCGGTTTGATTGGAAGCCAGGTTCTCTTCAGATTTATTCTCCTCTGAATTGCCGTCACCAGACTCAGTTTCCTTTTCGTCAGGAGCATCAGACTCATCCGGTTTTTCATCGTCATCCCCAGACCCATTTTTTCGGGCCAGAGCCTGCGTGCGGGTACGGGCTGCAGCATTCGATGCGATGCCTTTCCTTATACCAGAACCGGAAACAGGCTTTTCAGATCCGGTGCCTTCCGCACTGGATCCGGCAATAACCTGAAGCAGCCCGGAAAGAACCTCGCCCGCCGAGCTTCCGGTCCCGGAGGCAGCTGCTTCATCCTGATGCTTTTTGCAAAGCTCGATATAGTCTTCAATGTGATGCCAGCAGCGGATCAGGATAAGGCTGACGATTTTCCAGCGCTCCTTTGCGGAAGTGGCGGTCACAGCTGTGTCCAACTGCGGTATCAGCCGGAAAATCGTTTGGATACGCTCGTCGCTCAGAGGCGTCTCGCCATATTTGATCTCGCCGTACAGGGCATAGGAGAGCATGATTTGCAGAATGGTATGGAAGATGTGACCGGAGCCGGCATCTTCCATTTCCATCATCTGCGTTACAGTGCGCATGTCCTGATACTGGTGATCGCGCATGACAGACAGGTTATAGCCGAGTACGCCGGGAAAATCAGCGAGAATCCGGCCTTCGATGTATCCATCCTCCAACACGTTGGCAATGTAGAACGCAATCTGCATGGCAAACTCCAGATTCCTAGGATCCAGTTTCACATATTCCCAGAAATCACGTTCGTTGGCGGCATCCCGGGAGGTTTTCAAATCTGGGGGCGCCGGATACCACTTGAATTTAGACAAGTAATTCATGTAGGTTTGCTTTACCAGAAAATCGGTATACAGCACATGACCTAACTCATGCGCGAACAGCCCAGACACCATCTCATAGCGATCCATTCGTCCCTTGATCTTGGTGACACACGGGTGTCCGGCATTGATCAGGATAGATGTGTTATTGGTACAGGCAGCATTCGGGTCGTTGGGATTCCAGTAGATATTGACGTGGACGCGCCGGTCATATCGATACCGTCGTGTCTGCGCTGCCGCTACATCCTCGTAGTGACCGGCAAGGATTCGGGAGGTAAAGAACTGCTTGTCTGTGATTTTACTCCGATGTTCGTTCAGAAGCTGCTTGACACGTTTGTGACTTACTCTTGCCATTGGAAAGCCTCCTTCCTCAAGCGGTCTTCCGACGCTTGGGGGCAAAGATCGGTTCCAGAATCGCAGTTTTCAAAGTTTCCCGATCCTCTGGGTCAGAAGTGGCCTTGCTGATAATTGTACAGAGCGCAGAGCGATATGGGTCGCCGGTGATCTCGGTGCTGTTGATCCAGTCGATGAGGCTTCTCATACCGCAGGAGCCGTCGGTGATGCCGTTCTTACGCATATACTCGGACATGTCATTGACGACCTGAACCATCTGGGAAACCTGATATTCATCGGTGGCGCCGGTGACTGCCATGGCACGCTGGGCCATGACATCAGGGTCGGGCAGTTCAATATCTTCCACCAGACTCATTCGGTCGACGACAGACTGGTTCAGCCCGCGGCAGCCCTCGTAGGTGACATTCGTAGTGACTACGACTACCGTGTCGGGATGCCGCTGGATAACTTCGCCGGTGGGCAAAGTGATAGAACCGGTCTGCTCCAGAAGAGAGTTCAGGCCAACCAGCACACCCGGCTGGGTAATGACGGTAGGCTCCTGAATCTCGACCACGTAGCCGTTTTTAAGAGCCTTAATGAAGTCGGTTTCCACATAGGTGTAGGTCTGACCGGAGGTGGACTCCTTTTCGGCAGGCTTTGTCAGTGCCTTGATCTTCTCTGTGACCATATCCATGACAACAGCCATGCAGTCCCGGGAAGTGGCTTCCTCGTTTTTTACGCCGGTCAGGCTCTGGAAAGTACCGGCAGGGTCAAAGTCCATGTCGTCCAGATCGGGCAGATTCATAAGTTTGGCTACGTTGGCGAAGTTGATGCCGCCCATTGCCTGAAGCATTTCCAGCTGCTTATCCAGCTCCGCATCGCCCGTAGACATACTGTCCGTATTGGGGAACACCATGCCGACGAAGTCGAACACTTCGGTGGAAGCGGAGCAGGTATACTTCATGTAGGGCAGATGCAGTCCGGCTGCGATTGCCATAGCGCTCTGCGTTTTACCGGTACCGGCAGGGCCGCGCAGCAGAAAATTACGCATCTGCATAGGCTTGCCGGTGGTAATCTGGGCGTGCTTGCAGATATTGACCACCTGATCCGGGATGATGTACCAGTCCTCCAGCTTGGGAACAAGGGATTCCTCCAGAATGGAGAGCTTTCGGCCTCCCGTCAACTGATATTTACCGACAAAATCCTTGTGGTCGATGGCAGCCTTTGCCGCAGAAACAGTGGTCTTTCCCGTTTTGGCAAGGATGGTAAATTCACCTGCCAGAACGGAAGTGGGGGTGTAGACACCTGACAGTAAATGCCCCTGAGATACGCGAAGCACATTTCCGGATTTGTCCAATGTGACCTTGATATGTGCCGGACAGGTGTCGTCCTTGATCCGGCGGTAAGCATTGTCACACAGGATTGCCATGGCGTCTGTAGCCTTTTTCATATCGGGATAACCGGCGCTGCGCTGGTCGAAATAGGTCTGGAAGTTTTCATCGAACTCGTCGTCCTTCAGAAGCAGGGGCATCATAGCCATCATGACGGCGGCACCGTCCTGTGCGCTCTGGTGGAGCTTGTAGTTTTCGATGGTCTCCGTGTTGTTATCATAGATACTGGCCATGATATTGCCGGACCCGCTGTCAAACACAACCAGATGATACATATCCGGACCGGCAGAGGATTTATACTCAGCCACAGTACGGTGGTCGATAGTGCCGACAGCACCTTCTCCGGTTCCCACCATACAGTTACAAACTGCGTGGACAGCCTTGACCATGGTGCAGGAAAGCGTAGCTTCCGTTGCACTGCCATACTTGGAGGTGACTTTCACCTTTTTGCTTACCAACTTGTCGAAAGGCTCCGGTAAGACTCTGGAGAAGTTAAAGAGATTGTTCATAGAAACGCTCATTTGGTGATTTCCTTTCTGCAATGTTATTGCTCAATTTCGATGATGATGCCCTCGTCACAACAATGTGCGCCGCGAAAATCACTGTGGATCAACGCTTCGCAGATTGCGTCCCAGCTTTCTGTTACGGGAAGCTCCTGCGCCGGGATGAGGTACTCGCTGAGGCCCTCGGCGACCGCTTCATTGCACTGTTCATTCAGATCAATGACATGGGACTCGACCCAGTTAAACGCAAGCGGGCCAAAGTTTTCAGGCATTGGCTCCTCGTCATCCTCGGGTACGGGTGCGGGCGGTGCTGGATTTCTTGCCGGATTCGGATCAGGGGCAGGAACCGGTGTGGAGGGCGCAGGGGTCGGCTGTTTCTCGTCAAATACGATGTCGACCACTTGAAACTGCTGTATAACAACACGCCCCCGGCGATAGCCGCCTGCCCTGTTCAAAAGCACATAGGTAGGATTGCCTGCCAGAATATCTTCCATGGCGCGTGGATTCTCCCAGACCCATCTGACTTCCGGAAATTTGGCCCTGAGGATCTGCGTAACCCTGCATTGGATAATGGTGTATGCCGCGGATTGCAGATCCTTTTCGGTTGGAGGCTGACGGGGAGACGAAAGCGTGGGAAGCGGCCTGACGGGTTCTACCTTCTGGGACGAAAGAAACAGCAGTCGCAGAGCGGCGACGAAGATCCCAAGAATGACCAGAAGGAGAATGGGCCACAGGCGGGTAATGTAGGTCAGCAAAGCAAGCTGTCCCAGAATCACCAGTACCTCGTAGGCAATGTGTCGCTGACGGTTTTTGTCATTCATGCTGATAAACTCCTTTTGGGAACAAAAAAACGCACATGGGTGATCTCAGGAAGATACTCATGTGCATTTATTGTGCCATGTTCAATTGTGATACGACTCCTTACAGATTGAAGAAGTTGTTGCCGCCGCCGAAGCCTTCATATCCCGTAAAATTGCCGGGCATCTGGAAGCCCTCATGGGGATCTGCCGCAGGGGCAGGTGCGGGAGTGCTGTCATTTTGGGTATTGGATGCTGCCTTTTGGCCGTCGCCGGAGCGCTTACCGCCGCCGCTGTATTCCAGATTATCCAGAATCACACAGGGCATACTGCGCTTCTCCTTGGTCTCTTCGTCCTCCCAGACATCCTCGTCATACCGGCCGCTCAGGCTGATAAAGGAACCTTCCTTCAGGCCCATTTTGCGGATGCGGTCAACGAGAGCCGGATCGAAGCTCTTGATGGTGATGTTGATCCAGCGGTGGTTATCCTCAGCACGGGGATCGTAGATCTTCTGGCCTACACGGAAGCGCACGAAATCACCCTTCTCAGAAAACTTGAGGGCAGGGGCGTTTTGGTAGCCTTTGGAGACCACCACATCGGATGCGAAGAACATTAACATTGTTGACTCCTTTCTGCAGGTTGTTCCTGCAAAGCAAAAAATATATATATTTCAACCTGCTTTGCGCAGGCAGAAACCGAGGGTAAATAAAAAAGTGCCATTTGCCGAAAAAGCAAATGACACTGATTGAGAACTCGGAAACTACGTTTTGCCTGCGCAAAACTCTGATACTATGTTGATGGCATTATACCATGGCTCCCGGTATTAGTCAATCCTTTTGCCGCTGAACTTTGGATAACGCCAAATAGCTGCAGAGAATCATGCTGCCGTCCATTTCATATATGGCGGCATTGTCCGAAACGTACAGGGTCAGGGTATCGCCAACCGTAAGGCTACGGATATTTCGGACACCGACCAGCCTGATGGTGTGCTGTTCGCTGCGCAGATACAGGGATTTGATCCGCCTGCGGAAAGGCGTCCGTGTGATCTCTGTGCAGGCAGCTTCAATGGTGACGTATCGTCCCTGCCGGCAGCGATCATAGAGGGAAGCCGCGCCGCTGAGAAAAACAATGGCCAGCGCCGCACAGGGAAGCAGGAAATGCCAATCCCGGCCATAGACGAGAAGAATCAGGAGCATGGCAACACCAAAGCCACCCCCTGCGCACTGGAGCAGGATCCGCTTCCGAAGCGGTTCCGGGAACGTCAGAAATGTATCTTTCACGAGCCGCCCTTTCTTACAGAAGTACCAGCCGCTTCTTGCGCAGCAGGCAGAGCATCGCTTTGGTTACACGTTCTCTTGCCTTGGAGCGCCCCATCTGACCCTCCAGAATGCCATCACCAATGGTATCTCTGGTGTAGATCCGCTCCACCAGATTCTGCGTATTGGCATTGCCCAGCAGATCTGCTTGCAGGGGTACTTCTTGATCAATAAGATAGGTCAATTCTGCCATACTCAGAACAAGACCCGCTTCCCGCAGCCACTGAAGCACCGCACGCTCCATCCCGGTCAGCCCCCAGTAGGGGTGTTTCCGGTCGGCGGGAACCAACGTGCATTGGGTCAGGGCGCGGTACTCCTCAAAGCCGGAGCCGTCCGTCTGAACAGCCAGACCCATTCTCAGCAGCAGTAGCAACGTCTGCTCCTCGGTAGGCTTTTTCACAGTGGCAAAACCGAACCGGCCATTCAGCCAAACGGAGGCAAGTTCTCCGGTCAGATGGTAACTCCGGCTGCCCCTGCAAACATCCAGAATATGCTCGGTTCCTTCGGTCATGACTGCACCAATAGATATGTACTTCATAAATTTGCACCTCGCTTGATGGATTTACTTAATTACACGGTATAGAGCATCAAACTGCAACACTTAAAGTACATACATCATAACGACGCACAGCCCGATAATAAAGATTACGGCAACTGTCAGGGTGACGATCTTTTTGATCAGCGCCTTATCGAGCCCTTCTTTTTCCCGATCCAGATCCGGAGGCAGGATATCGTCATAATAGCCGTCGTATCCATCCTCGACAGGTTCCCCCTCAATTTCGAGGAGAGAAGGTTCCTGTGCCTTTTTCTTTTCCTGCTTGGGCTTTTTGCGCTTTTGGAAATCTTTCTTGGACACCTTTTGTTTGCTGGGTTTTGCATCGTGCTGACTGTCGGCTTCGTGTGCCGGAGAGGGTGCTTCCTCTTGCATAGAAAGCTGCTTCCCGCATTCTGCGCAGAAAGCGGCATTCTCTTTAAGCAGGTTAGCGCCGCAGTAAGGACAGAACTTCATTTGACTTCGCTCCTTTTGCCAGTAATAAAGAAAAATGGGTCTTCAACCGAAGACCCAAAAATTCACACTAGAATTATAACACATCCCGATTCAGAGGTCATCAGCAAAGACCTGCCATTTCATTTGCACACTTTTGCCATTCTGTTCACAGAAAACTACGGAATTCATGGAACGTTTGCAGCAGACAAACCATGGTGATAGTTGCGGGAGTTATTATACTTTTTGCAAGACTTTAGTACAAGTATTATACCATAATTGTCTAACAAATGGAGTGCAGTTCAAAATCCTGGAGCCTGTTATATGGGGAGGCTTATCTTAATGAGATTACGGCCGTGTCGGTGGTTTTGACTCTTGATTTTGCCAGTATCTAGACAATTGCAAGATTTAGAAGACTTAATTGAAAGAAAAATGAAGGGTTCATGTTGATAAAGATCGAAATGTAGTGTAAGATACAGATGAGGTAATAATCTACTTTACAATTGGAGGTCATTCTATGTGCAAGCTTAGCAAAGTTTTTTTCGGATATGCTGATGCAGAAGAAGAATTTAATCAAAGACCGGAATTATTTGACTCTGCATTTGTTGACCCTCATAATTACCTTGATAAGATACTTAATGACTCGAAGTATTTAATCCTCGGACGTAAAGGATCTGGAAAAACGGCATTTAGTGCCAAAATTCGACGGGTGGCGGATTTGTCAGATAATATCACTGCCAATCCCTGTTCACTTGCAGACATGGATTACGTTTCTTTTAACCACTTTGCGGAGGCAAATGTCGCTGGTGGTAGAAGATTTCGTAGCATTTGGAAATTTCTCCTTATGACAGAGATTCTCAAAATGATTTTCAATGAGTTCCCGGAGCGAGAGAATTTTAAGCTAACAGAACTGTATGAGGGACTCAAAAGCTATGGCTTTATTACAGGCGATAGTCTTGTGCGTGTTGTTACAAAAATAGAGGACACCCAAATAGCGTTAAATATTGCGGAAATTTTCAAGACAACGGTTGATATTGAGCATGATGTAACACTTAATGGCCCAGATGAGATTGCAGACTTGATTTTGAAGACCATTCGGGATAGCTATTTTGGAGAAAGAAAGTTTTTCTTGATTATTGATGGCTTGGATGATGTTTTGCGTCTGGAGGATTTTTCTCCGGATATCGTTACAGGTTTGATTCGAGCAATAAGCTATATAAATAAGTCTTTCTCGAAGGCAGAAGTAAGAGTTAAAGTTGTATTACTGATGAGAACAGATATCTATGAACTTTGTCGAGACCCTGACCTAAATAAGATCAAGCGTGATGCGGCAATTAATCTCTCTTGGACAAAGGATGATTTGAAGAATATTGTGTACAAAAGAATCAGTGTTCAATATCCTCACCTGACATCATTTTCTGATTTTTGGGGGAATTATGCACCAGTAATTTATAAAAATGCACGTTCGGAATCATTCTTATTCGAGCTGACATTGTTACGTCCACGTGATATTCTGCAATTTTTTATCGAATGTCAGGATATGTACGGAAACAACAATTCACTATTATACAGTGAACTGAAAACAGTTGCAAATGGCTATTCCAAGAATTATTTTATTGGTGAAATGAGAGATGAATTAACTGGATTGCTTGATGATACCATAGTTACAGCGATTCCTGGAATCTTATCAAGCATGGGTACTCGTAAGTTCAAGGAAGCAGATCTCGAAGCGAAGTCTGAATTGAAAGATTTAGACTGTACGGCCCATCAGCTTCTTGAAACTATGTATAATGCTGGATATATAGGGCAGCTTAGAAACCGCGATGGAAAAAAACTGCTGTCTTTCCGGCATTTTAATCCGTATGATAGGTATAATGCGAAAGATGAATGCATTGTGCATCGTGGAATTGCTAATGCTGTAAACATTGGCTAAATAATACACTATTCTTCTCTTATAGTACTATACCATTCCGATAAAGTAGATGCTATCTTTTGTGAATCATAACCACCGGCCGTGCCGGTGGTTTGCACAGGCCCCCTTAGGGCCTTTTACTAGCCGAGCCTATAGGCTCATCGAATCTTCTCTCGCTCGCGTGAGACGCCCTGCTGCTATTAAAATAGCGGTAGGGTTTCTCTTTTCGAGTACATGTTAAACTTGAAAGATTTCCTTCTGAATGTTTTTATTAGAGCCTATCTGAAAACAAAGTATTCTTGTACTATTTCAACAAAATCCAAATGGAAGCAAGATGGACAAAAGCAAGAAAGGACACGGCGGGCTTGTCATAGCGAGTAGCGACCCTGCGGAAAACTTTAAGTTTATTGAAGAAACACTCAATCAGGTGGCGTTCCTTATAAGTGTGGAAATCACAAAACCATGGCTCGACTACATTGCTTTTGGGTGGGATCGTATATGATGCTCCCTGCTCTGCGATATAGGCGCGAATGGACTTTGCTCCATATGCTTTATCTCCCAGAATGTTGCTGCCAGAAATGTTCACTCCCGAAAGCAGATCGATGGCGGCACTGGCATCAAAGATGTTTCCGCCGGTAAGCAGAAAGTGGACGGGATTTCCCAATGCATCCACAACAGCATGGATTTTTGTAGTCTTTCCACCATGACTTACACCGATAAACTGGTTGTTTTCCGAATTTACAGCCCCCTTTTTGCACCCGCACTCTGCGGATGTGCTTTGATGCTCGTGCTGTCGATACACAGGTTCTCATAGTCTGCATCCGCATTCAATTCCTGAAAAATGCGCAAAAGGGTTCCGTCGTCACGCCACTTGCAGAACCGGCTGTAAACAGTCTGATGTGACCCGAATCGCGCAGGGATATCCGCCCAGGCTGCACCGCTTCTGGCCAGCCAGAGCATGGCATTGAGCATCATCCTGTCATCCTTTGGTGGCCTGCCGGTCTTAGCTCTCGGAATCAGATCTTTGATCCTGTCCCACTGAGTATCGGTCAGCTCATACCGTCTTGCTGCCATAAGATCACCCCTATGCGTTTTTCTTTTATTCTACTGCATTTTTCGATTTTGTGCAATTTTTATATGATGTTTGAGTTTTCAGATACACCCTAGTTGTTCCTCGCTTCGCTCAGATATTTTTTTCTGGGCAAAGCTAAAGCTTTTTGTAACCACCAGCCGGGCTGATGGTTTTCTTTAACCAATAATAGTAAATGCCATTGTCCCAGTAGATGTCGATACACGGGTATGTATCGGTGGAATACCCAACTGCCCTAAGGTATGTGCCATCAGGCAGTGGGATTGCCAGCGTGGGATTATCCTCGGATATCTTGGATTTTTCCGGGGCGTAAGGTTCGCTCAGGGCAAACCGCTTCTTTGCAGTTGGCTGAGTACGCAGAAACCGGAGCTTGACCCGGAGCAGCTCTGCCTGCAGAGCGGTAAATATCTGATCCACCTGATCCTTTGTGTAGGCGTAGGTGCCGGTCCAGGACAGGTTGCCAAGCAGCCGATACAGATGTAGGATCTTATTGACACGGGCTTCCGCAAGGCGCCGGAACTTATCTTCTTTGCTCTCTAGGTGTTGACTCATATCTGTACCCCCTTTGCTGCCGCGACGTGCGGCGGATGCAGGTAGTAGCGGGTATTCTGGGTCTGGATGTAGGTTACGCCGGAGGGCAATGTGATGAAATGCTTTACGGGCGAGGTCCGGATCAGGCCTCCGACGGTCTGCCGGATGAAGGCAGCACAGCCGATGGCCAGAGGAAACTCCAAAGTACCGTGAATATCGATGCGTTTTTTCATAGATTCAGTACTCCTTTGAAAATTACCCGGGGCAGCAATAACTGCCCCGGGCTGAGATGTCATTATGTGGTTACGGTAGGAATGGAAATGATCTGCCAGTCACAGTTGCGGTCATCGTCCAGATTGGACCAAGCGCTCTGTGAGCTGAAGCCGAAGGAATCACAATCATACGACCGCTGGGATTTTATTGCATCCCATTCGCTTTCGTTATAATATTTCAGGAATTCCGTCTCAAGCTCTTCCAGCATGGTGGTTCTCGCTATTTCCGGATGTGGGAATACCGCTGTGGTGATGTCCCGCTCGAAAACGGAGATCAGCATGCAGGCATTTCCAGAATCCGCTTCGTCGTAGAATACTATGTGTATACCACCCGCCTTAGTCAGCGAGCATCTGCTCAAATTCTTCTTCAGTCAGGGTTTCGATGCCCAGCTGCTGCGCTTTGGTCAGCTTACTGCTTGCCTTCTCACCCACAATGAGGTAGTCCGTCTTTTTGGTGATGGAAGAGGCGGGATTGGCACCCAGAGAGAGCAGCTTGTTCTGGATCCCGTCACGGGTATAGTTCATGAGCTTGCCGGTAGCGACAACGGTCTTGCCTGCGAAGGGGTTCGTGGTGTTGGTAGTCATAGTAGAAGTCTCCTTTACAAATTCAATGTGGTTCAGCAGCGGTCTCCAGAGGTTGGCTTCCTCTGCATCCGCGTACCAGATGTAGATATTGTTGTTCATGGTTTCGCCGAAATCGTGAAGCTGCGTAAAATCAAAGCCATCCTGAATGGCCTGCTCAAAAGCTTCCCATGCGCCGCCAAAGTAGCGATCCAGATCACGACCGGCATGACGTCCCACCATGGGGATCCCCAGACCGGCAATGAACTTGGCCAGCGTACAATGGCGACTCTTTTCGATGGATGCCAGCAGACGCTCAAAGGACTTTTCACCAAAGCCCGGGGTTTGCAGAAACTCGTCCCGGTATTTCTCCAGCTCATACAGATCGCCGAAGTTACGGATCCAACCGTGACCAAGGAACTTGGACAGGGTGGTTTGGGACAGTCCCTCAATGTTCATCCTGGTCTTCTCACAGAAGTGGGTAAACTTCCGGATAAGCTTGGCAGCACAGTACGGGTTCTCGCAGTACATCTGCCGGGAGCCACCGGGGGTGGTTCTCACAATCAGCTTCTCGCCGCAGCAGGGACAGGCCATGGGCATCTTGAAAGTGCCGCTCTTGGTTTTGTTTTCTGCAATCTGCGGAATGATCTGGTTGGCCTTGTAAACCATGATCTCGTCGCCCACACCAAACTGGAACGCATCGAAGATGTCCAGATTGTGTAGATATGCCCGGGATACCATGGCACCGTCAATTGCTACAGGCTCGAACAGGCCGGTGATGCTCACCCTACCGGTTCTGGTCGTTGCAAGGTCGACGCCGAGGAACTTGGTCGGGACAGGATCGTCTTTCCACTTCAGGGCAATCATCCGGTTCTCGTGATGACCGGTGGCACCTAGACTGGCTCCGTATGCACGGTCGTCGTATTCCACGATCAGGCCGTCGACAGGATACCCGTAATGCTCAGGCTTGTAAGAATCAACTGTCTTGCGCAGAAGTTCCTCGCCGCCAGTGCTATCCACATATGTGAAGGGTACGACGGAGAAACCGGCGTTTTGCATCAGCTGCATCTGTGCCAGCTTGGATGGCCGCTCCAGATGATCACTGACCAGATCAAAGGCGAAGAACTCAAGGAGCCGTTTCCGGGACTCGTTTGCGTCCAGCTTTCTGGTGCTGCCGGCCGCCAAGTTCCGGGGATGAGAGTAGGTATCCTCCAGATTGGAATTGATCAGATTGAAGTGCCTCCAAGAAATGACGCCTTCACCCCGGACCTCAATAGAGTCCCGAATGGGTATGGTGAGAGGGACATTCAGGTAAGTACGGACCGTATGGGTCACATCCTCTCCAATGATACCTTCCCGGCCACGGGTGATGGCCTGCTTCAGCTCGCCGTTTTCATAGCGCAGCACAATGGTCAGACCATCCAGTTTCCACGAAACCAGAACAGAGCGACCTCCGGCAAAGCGTACCAATTCTTCGATAGACTTGGTTTTCTTGGCGGAGAGCATGGGTTTGGTATGCCGGACGGATGTCAGTTCCTCCAGAACTTCGCCAGATACTTTCTTGGTAGGGGACCCGGAGATCACCAGCCCCGTTTCGGCCTCCAGCTTCAGAAGTTCATCCGTGAGCTGGTCATACTCCCGGTCGCTCATGACAGGATCATCATCCCGGTAGTAGGCGATATCTGCTTCTGTCAGTGTTTTAATCAGATCCTTCATGCGAAGAATCTTGTCTTCATTCACACACATAGGTGCGTTCCTCCATTTCTAAAGTAGTCATGATTTCATAATGTGTCCATCTGCCGCAATGCGGGCAGCAGACTCTGTCATCAATGCGCTTGCTGGAACCTAACTTGGTTTGGGGGATTGCTCCGGGTTTGTTGCAGCATTCCGTGCGGATATAAACCACCTTGGTGGCTGCTGCGACCTTCGGGCGATATTTCCGATTGAAGTTCAGGAAATCGACCCATGCTTCGTTGTCAAAGATCCGGTCAGCGTGTAATTCCAGCGCTTTGCGTTCCAGCTGGGCTTTGGTACGCTTGGCGTAGTTATGTTCCGTCAGGTATTCCAGAAGCTGCGCGTATAGGTGCTGCTCGCCCTTACGGTCGATCAGCTCCCGCACCATCCGGAACCATTCCGATTGCTCAACATCTCCTAAATCGCACTGAATACCGGTTCGATAACCGTAGACGCGGTTTCGGCCTTCACCGGATTTAATGTAGGAACGTCCGGTAAAGTGGCGGCAGCGAAGGTCATCGAAAGTGAACTCACGCATTCTGAGTCACCTCCATTACACCATCAGGAAAGATACGGTGGAACAGCTCCAGAAAATCAGTTCCTCCTCCGGGAGAATGTAAGAATCCTCAACGAACTTGCTGCCGTCATATCTGGGGTAGCGAGGGCCGAGGATCTGCTTCATCTCCGCTTGGGAGGTAGCTTTTTGAATCATGCTGCATTTCTTCTCCGCAATTGCCGTTGTCAGCTGCCGGATATAGCCCAGATGGTGATATGCGTTCAGACGACGTTGCACCTTGTTGAGAGCGGCAATCCGAAGCTTTTTCAGATGTTCCGAAGCGCCTTCGTCCATAGCGATCTCCACAAGGGCGAACAGGATAATCAGTTCATAGTCCATTGAATCACTCCTCGTTATTTTGATTTCTGTATATAACGGGTCAGCCAGAAGGCTCCCCGGAAATAAGATTGGGGGAGCCGTAGAAGCTCCGATCTATATAAAAAAGCACCCACAAGAATCGAAGAGATTCAAGTGAGTGCTTCCATTACTATGACATTTCTGCCATGGCCTTTCGTTGACGGTATTTGAGGGATAGCCCCTCATTGTTTTGCTGACTTCTGTGCATCTGTGAGAAGATGCAGAAGAATAGAAAAAGCCCGAAGACATAACGACTTCGGGCACATGAGAACTCAGAAACTGTGTTTGCCTCTGCAAAACTCGGATACTATGCTGATGGCATTATATCATAGCTGGCAGCTCTAGTCAACTGCGGAATCCAGCTTTCAAGGCTATCCGCGCATGAAGCGTTGGCGCTCTGCCTGCTGCCCCTTGAGCTGGAGCTTTGGACGGAGTATCGGTTCCATGCTGAGAGGAAAAGAGGTGCTTGGAATGACACAACTGGATAACGAGTTTTTTGAAGAATACAAGTACTTGGAGCGCCTGCGTTCAGATTAGTGCCTTGATAAACTATGCCGGATCAGGTGGTAGTCACCTGATCCGGCGTAGCAGAAAAACGTATGGACTTATACCACAACCTCGGTATTATCCGCTATCATTACGGTTACAGTAAAGACATGCTTTTCAGCGTCATAAGACCATTCAAAGTCCCCCTGATACTTACGTACAGTTTTGGCAACACTTTTCAATCCAAATCCATGGAGGTCTATATCATTTTTTGTGGAAATCAGCCGTCCCCTGGATTGTTTGGGAGGTTCATCGCAGCTGTTGCTGAGAATAATAACACTATATGCGTTGCGGTGGACAGTATTGAGTACAACCCACTTTGACTTGGATTGCTCTGCTGCGGTGACAGCATTATCCAAAAGATTCCCCAGAATGGCTACCAGATCAATATCGTCCAGCTGCGAAAGCTTGCACACTTTAACATCATGCTCAAATCGTATCCCTCGTAGCTCACAATCCACCGTATACTTATGAAGCATAACATCAAGAAGCTTATTCCCGCTATGGCAATTACGGGTATAGTCAACAAGCTGCTGAGATAGCTTTGCCACATAATCATTAATTTTCGGGTCGTTACTAAGGGACTGAATGGCAGCGAGGTGCTTCTTTGCATCATGTGCATAGATCATTAACTGCTGATTTTGCTGATCCAGAATTTGATAATAGGATTGTTCTGTTTGAAGTCGGTTCAATTCGCTTTGCATTTGCAGAGACAGGCTGGCTGCTTCTAACTGATGGGAATACGTTACAAACAGCAATATCGATGAAGCAAAAATACAAATACTTGCAAGCGACAGTAAAAATTGAACGTGGTAATCCATATTTGGCAGAGCGCAAATATGCCAGAAAATTGTTTGACATCCAGCTGCGCAAATTGGGTAAATCAAAAAAGTCAAAGGAAATGTATTGTGATTTTCTTTTGGATGGATCACCTTTATCAGAATGAGAATAATCAAAAAATAAATTGTCTTAATCGAAATAGCTTGAAATAACGCAAGCATGAAGCTGCTATCATAATTGTAGAATTCATTTCCTGTTATAAAGGAGCTCAGGAAGACAATAAACACTTCCACAGCAGCATTAATAAGCCCCATAATGGCCGAGTAAAAAGAACTTTTAAGTATAGTAGAGTCAAAGCAGATACTGCCGAACAGGGCGTTAATTGCAAAAGTTGAAACAATATTTATAATTACATTATTGTGAAATAAGATATTGACACCCGATCCCAAAGAAAACAGCAGGCAGCCAATCAGCAGGCGTTTAACCGGCGTGAACCGAGACTCGAACACTGAACCATAAAAAATGTAGGATATAATCATTTCCACCAGATAAACGCAAAAGGAAAAAACGGGATTCAGCATGGTCAGCGCCTCCGCAAATATTCAAACCAGAATTTGTGAAATGCGGACTGCTTTCTGGGAGCAATCGGGATGCGCATGCCGTCTGTAAGAAGCATCTCGGAGTAAGAATACCTTTCTACATAATGCAAATTTACCAGAAAAGATTTATGTACAGGATAGAAAAACAGCTGTGGCAGCTTCTCACATAAGTCATCAAATTTATCAGCAGTGCAAAAGCTTTGAGTCTTCGTTACGATGGATACTTTACGCCCGTCTCGCGTTACATACATGATGTCATCGGCAATAACGCGCCGCTGGGTACCGTTCTCGGAAAGGAAGATGTCTACATAGGCACCATCAATATATTCCATAGCTTTGTCCAAACCTGCATACAATCTGTTTGCGTTGAATGGCTTTTCAAAAAAGCGGAATGCCCGCAGATCCATGGCCTCATCTTGATATTCGTCGTAGTTGGTCACAAAAAACAGCGCAAGCTTGGGATTATTCTGCCGCAGGTGCTTGGCCAGAGCAATTCCGTCTATGCCGGGCATCTGGATATCCAGAAACGCCAGATCAAATACCGCTGTATCTATCGCAACTTTTGTTGGATCTGTCAGCGCAGTGACCGTACAGGGAATATGGTGGTTCAGCATGTATTCTTCAACATGAATGCGCAAGGTATTCAAGTAGGTCTGCTCATCATCACAAATCAATATTTTCATAGAAACCCTCGCAATAGAAAATAGGCTTGCAGCCCTCATGTGGTGCAAGCCTATTTTATCATTATATGCGATAAACGTCAAACGCTACGCTCCTACCGGAATCAGCATTTTTGCAGGATTTCCTTGCAGTTTTGCAATACGACTACGCATTATTCACTATTTGCCAGATAAGCGCTCAAAAGATGGTACAGCATCTTCTGCTCGCTTGGAGAAAGCTGTTTCACCAGAGCCGCGATACCATCGGTCTCCGGTGTTAGCTCACCTAATAGATAATAGTCCGGTGTTCCACCCAGTATATCGCACAGCGCAAGCAAACATTTCGTTGTGAGCAGGCTTTTCCCACACTCCATACTCGAGATATGGTTAGTAGAAAGGTTCAGCTTTTCTGCCAGCTGCTCCTGAGATAAACCTGACACTTCCCTGCGGTGTTTGATGCGCTTACCAATCAATTTTTTGTTGATGTCCATTTCAATCACCACAGATAAAATACCATGTTTCCCGTAAAATCAGAACAAAGTACAACAGAATATATCTATATAATCATTAGTTTGTAAGGATTTAATAGATATATCCAATTCTGATAGTGAATTCTTGCAGTTTTGCGCAAATAATCAGCACTTTCGCAGGAGCCGTTGAAAAGTATGGAAAGCTATGGTATTTTGGCGTCGAACGGAGGTGAACAGCGTGGAACGCGAGAAAACATTGGTTGCCCCAATCGCCAGAAAAGCGGCGGAAAAAGCCCGTCGGAAAGATGTGGACCGAACTACCTGCATGACGTTCAATCAGCCAAAGGTGCCCACTGATTTGAAGCGTTCCAAGAGCGGTAAGTAATGGGAACATGGATCGCGGAACGTATTACCCAGAAACTGGTTGCAGCATCGGTAATAGAGGAAGGTGACAGGGATCTTTACAGCTATGGCTTTTTCCTGATGGTTACACGTTTATTCTTCTTCTTGATAACAGTTGCCGCTGGGTTGTTTCTGGGAGTCCCTTGTGAGAGTGCTGTTTTCTATATTGTGTTCTTTTCTCTGCGAACTTATGCCGGGGGCATCCACGCCAAAACCGAAGCAGCTTGCACCGTACTTACTACCATCGCCATGGGGACGGTCGTGTTTTCCATTAAAATGCTGGAAACCTCAGATACGGAGATCCTGCCGCTTCTCATTTCCAGCAATCTGTGCATTCTGCTGTTCAGTCCGCTGGATAGTCAGGAAAAGCCGCTGGATGCAGAAGACAGGAGAAAATACCGCAAAATTTGCTGTGGCCTGCTAATTGTATGGGATGCAGTTGCTATCGCAGCAGCCTTTTTAACGCTTCCGGTGCTGTATTATTCAGTAGCATGCGGTATGTTTTTGGAAGCGGTTTTACTGAGCATTGGGAAATTGTGCAACCGCAAAAAGTATGAACCTGCCTGATCAGCAGTTCATAATTGCCTTGAGCCATTTGATTTGTGCACGTCAACGTGGTTCGCATTTGATTGCTGTAAATCATCAGCAGCAAAAGGCACGGGGTGATGATAATATTTTGACGAAATAAAAGGAGGATATTATGAAACTGGCAAAAAGAACACTCGCTCTTGTACTTGCGGTTATGATGCTTGCGGCGGTTATGGTAGTGCCCGCATCTGCTGCATCAGGTTATGAGAGCAGATTTAGAGAATTCCGTCAGATCAGTGTCGCAGATGTTGGCGCACACCCCGGATACACCAAAGCGCTGCAGAAATTCTTATGTGTTTACAGTTCATATTATAAGACCCTCATCGAGGGCGCAGGCGGAATTGACGGTATTTTTGGTCCTAAAACAGGTGATGTTGTTGGATATTATCAAACTGCAAAAGGCATAAAAAAAGATGGCATTTGCGGGCCGAATACATGGGAAAAAATTGCATCTGATCTTATTCCTGACGAATCTGATCAGGCTTCCTATAGGGTTTATCTGAAGCGCGGCGAAGAAAGAGTGTATTATGTATTTACCTACGGGACTTACATATATTCTATCTACATTGATGGTGAGGGTGCCATCCAGTTCCATCCTGAAACATAAGCTCAGTGTCCCGAGTACTGATCCCAGTGCTCGGGACGTACTGGCTGCTATATTAATGCATTAGTACGAGGTGAAAGCATGAGTAAACTGGAAAAATGGTGGCTTCTTGCCGTTGTTATAACGTCGCTTATTTATATTTTATGTGCGTGTGAAAGCAATCCCAAGGATGACATTATTACGAGCAAAAATGATGGGTCTTTCAATGCAGGAATTGTTGAATCTGCAGCAAACGATCTTTTGCAAAATAACTATAGTATTAACTACACGAACAGCTTTTCCAGTACAGATAAATCTGTGGATTTTGAAATCGATGTAAATAAAGAAATTCTAACTAGCGATATGCCTGTTATTGAAGTTGTTCCTCATTATCTGAGCTCAGCGGATGCAAACAGAGTAGCTGTTGCTCTCTTTGGCGAAACAGATTTTTATGAAGCAGAACCAATGCTTTCTTCAAATTTTACAAAGGCTGAGATTCAAGAAAAGATTAACAGGTGGTCACAGTATACCAATGAAACGTCGATATATGAGTTATATGGCGATGTTGGTGATGCGGCAGACACTGTCAGTGTCGTAAAATCATTTATTGTTGATTATACAGAGCTCTACGAATCAGCATCCGATGAGAACCTACATAAAAAATGTCAATGGCAATTCAAGAAAGAATCTTGCTATCTTTTATCAGAGGAAGAACTAAGTGGTTTAAATTTAGAAAATGATAACGACTCTATTCAAGCTACAGTAAAGGTCGGAGATGTTCGGTATATCTTTAATGCCACTACAAGAAATAAAAAAGACTATAAGCTGAATAACGTAAGTGTGTCTTTGTATGATGGATTGAGTCCCAATATGATTGACGAAAGAATATTTCAGGCCAAGCTATGTAGAACGCAGGAACCGTCTGAAGCACAGATTTCCTCAATAAAAGAAAAGGCAGAAGGCATCCTTGCACAAATGGGGCTTGGAGATTGGCTAATTGATGAGTGTTATGTGAATACAAGTTATTTTGGCTCCATTCCTGAATATAAGGTGTGTCTCAATGCAGTGCTTGTTTTAGAAGGGGTGAAATCAAGTCGTCGCCCCCAATTAAACAATTTGAAAAGCGAAGAAGTATATGCTTCAAATTACTATATTTCAGATGTAAAGTTTGAATTTTCAGCTAATGGAGATTTGGTATCATTCAAAATGTATTCCCCTGTGGATATCAAAGAAATTGTCAATGGGAATGCTAGGGTGTTAAGTATAAGTGAGTTGATGGAAAAGGCAACAACCTATCTAGCCCTAAGTGATATTTACACATATGGTTTTGCTGCAGTTGACAGTATTGACGAAGAAGTAGGATGTAAAGTTAGCATAGCAAATATAGAATATGGTTTATCTCGAGTAAAAGTTCCCAATACAGATGAAAGTTATTATTATGTGCCTGCAATTACACTAGAAGGGAATATTGAATACTATGGTAAGCAGAGTGGAAATGTCTTCTATTTTAGTGAAAGTACCCCCTTGTTAATTCTAAATTGTGTGGACGGGTCGGTCATTCAGATGTCTAATAGTTAATTAACAATGCCTTCAATGAAAGCAATTTCTTCCACTGCGATAATCAATAAATTCAAAGCACTGGCCATTTATGGCCAGTGCTAGAATCCTATTCAATCCTTTGTTCTCGAAAGGAGAGCTTTTGATGCGGAGCAGGAAAAATAACATATTCGCCATAATTTTCCTATTTGTATTTGTATTTTGCGGATGTCAAAAAGGTCCTGATACCAAAATAATTACAAGCAAAAATGACGGCATCTTTGACAGCAACGCAATTCAATCTGCTGATGAAACCCATTCCGACGGTGAGACACAAGAAGCAAAGTTTGATGAAGTGTTTTATAGCACGGATGGCTCCGTTGAGTACCTTATGAATGTGAATGAAGTGCTGAACAATTCCAATATGCCTGTCATTGAAGTAAAGCCTCACTATTTGTCTGAGGCAGATGCCCAGCGTGTGGCCACGGCACTTTTTGGCGATGTTGAGTTCTTCGAGGCATATCCGCTCCTTGACCCGGTTTACTCCAAGGAGGAAATTCAAGAAAAGCTGATAAGGTGGGCACCATATACAAATCAAGATACTGTAGACGCATTATATGGGGAACACAAAGCTAGTGCCGTAGATGTTGTAAAAAGTTTTATTTCAGAATACACTGAGCTTTATGACGCGGCGCCTGATAAGGCGCAGAAAGTTCCGTGCGAGTGGGAATTCAAGAAAATTCCATTTTATCAAATGCCCAAAAGTGAAGCGGCGGCGCTGGATAATTCAAAAGAGACAGATTCTATTCAAGCGACGCTGAAAATAAATGACCTTCCATACCGTTATGTTGTAGAAACCCGAGATCAGGCAGACTATAAAGCGAACTACGTTACTGCATACATATACGATGGGATATCTCCATATTTCATTGATGATAGGATATTCTTTTCTCAGCTTTGCAGAACAGATAAACCAGACGAAACCAGTGTCAATAATATAAAAAAGCAAGCCGAAGATATGCTCAAGCAGATGGAACTGGGCGATTGGGAAATAGATGAATGCTATGTGGATACTGTCTATTATGGTGAAAACATAGAATACACCGTAAACCTCAGAGCGGTTCCTGTTTTTAATGGTATTGAGGCAATTCGGCAACCCCAACCCAGTGAATTGACAAGTGATAATACATACGCAGCAAACTATGCATTAACCGACGTAAGTTTTTGCTTTTCCCCCAATGGCAATCTGCTAAATTTTGTTATGTACTCCCCTGTAGATATAGAAAAAGTACTAAACGAAAACGTTGCTGTAATAGAAATACAAGAGCTTGTCAAAAAGGCAGAAAACACGCTGTCATATTCAGATTACTATAATTATGACCCGGGCTTTTTAATTGATTCAGCGGAAGAAGAACTCCGTTGTACCGTGAATATCTGTGATATAGAGTGTAATCTTAATCGGACTAGAGTACCTGATACAGAAGCTGGTTATTATTATGTACCTTGTCTGACATTGTTGGGATCTGTAGAATTCAGCGGCAAAGAAAGTAATACAGTATATTATAGCTCAGAAACACCGATTACATTAGTATCGATAAATGCAGTTGACGGCAGCGTTATCAATGCTACTAATCAATGATGTTATGTTGAATACAATAAATGGTGCAGTTATCCCGCTTAGTAACGAATAACGGCATATTATTTCCCCATTGGACTAAAAATTTGAATGCTTTATATTACAGGAGGATTTATGAAACTGTTTAAGCGTACGATTATGCTTTTTCCCGTAATTGCAGTGTTGGTTTCTGCAATGACGATTACTGCATCGGCGGCGACCAGTGTAACCATGAAGGCAAAAATCCAGTCTTTCCCGTATCTTTATCACGGAGTTAGCTACCCTTCGGCCGTGAGGGCACTGCAGAGGTTTTTAATCTGCATGGATTATAGCCAGCATGACACACTTACAAAAGATGGCCTCGACGGCGGATTTGGTCCTAATGTTGAAGCCGCAGTTAGATACTTTCAGGTTTCTAACGGTATTAGACTGCCAAACGGCACTGGCGAAGTGGCTTCTCAAACATGGGGTGCCATTGCAGATAACCTGTTTGAACAAGAGGTCGTTGATGAAGCCGAGGATGGTACCCATGTCAGGCTGAAGAATGTCTCCGGCGATAGAGTGTATTATGCAAACACTGCAAATAGTCAATATCATTTTGCATATTACCAAAGCAATACTTACCGTGATTTTGTGTACTGGAAATGGATTTAAGCCGCCTTTATTAACACTTGATTAGGCTTATTCGATCCGCGCATGCAAAAATGACCCGGACTACAGATGTAGTCTGGGTCGTTTAGAATTTTTCAGAAAGGGTTGTTTCGAGATGAATGCTAAGAAAGTATTCTGTTTTATCATGGCAGGAATACTGGCCCTCTCATCGTGTGCTTGCCAAAAGGCCCCCTCCGAAAAAACAGTTTCCTCAAAAAGTAGCGGAACAACAAACTATACCAGTTCCGCTACTGTCAGCGGAACTGGTGATATTGGTGAAGCTGTTCATGTAAAAAACGAAGAACAATTTTTCAGCACCGATGATTCAGTTGAATTTACCTTCAACATTGATAAAGCAGTTCCTGTCAGTGCTATGCCTGTGGTGAGGGTTTCGCCAGACTTTTTGTCGGAAGAAGATGCAAAAAGGGTAGCAAACGTGCTGTTCGGAGAAGTTGATTATTATGAGTCCGAGCCGGTTTTCTTCCCCCAATACTCAAAGGATGAAATTCAGGAAAGAATCAGGCGATGGTCCCCTTTCACCAATGCTCAGGCAGTTCAAGAGCTGTATGGGCAGCCCATGGATCATGTTGTAGGGATTGTCCAAAGCTTTATCGAAGAATACACACTGCAATTTGAACAGGCTCCCGACGAGTCCCCACATAAGCCTTGTGCATGGAAGTTTAGAAAAACATCGGAATATAGATATTCTGATGAGCAGATTCGTGAAGAACAAATTGACACCAGTGCTGATAACGACGAAATCACTGCATCGTTAAGAGTAAACAATATAGAATATCAATTTAACGCGGCAACACGAAACAAAAAAGACTACAAGCTGAATTATATAAGCGCTTATCCTTATACGGGGATTTCTCCCAATGGGATAGATTCACTGATTGTCAGTTCTCAACTGTGTCGAACGGAAAAGCCGACAGATGAAGAAATGTCGTATGCATTTTCTTTGGCAGATGCGTGGTTGGGAGATATGGAGCTGGGTGAATGGAGCATTGATCAATGCAGCGTGAAGACCACATATTATGGGGACGTTCCAGAATATGTGATTTGTATAAGCGCGGTTCCTGTGCTCCATGGAACGAACGCAATCCGTTATCCTCAGCTGGATAATTTGAAAAGCAAAGATGTATATGCTTCAAATTATTACTACACTGACGCTTATTTTGAATTTTCGGCAAACGGGGATCTTATGCTTTTCCGTATGTATTCGCCTATCAAGATAAAAGAGGTTGTCAATGAAAATGTTGAGATGTTAAGCATGGATGAACTTCTCTCAAAGGCAAAAGACTACTTGAAGCTAAGCGACCTGTATGCATATGGTATTGGATCTGAAACTGAGAATCTGGAAGATAAAATAGGCTGCAAAATAGAAATCCCGGATTTTGATATGGGGTTAACTCGAATTAAGGTACAGGATTCAGATGATTACTATTATGTTCCCAGTATTGTGCTGAAGGGTAACATTGAGTATTTCAATAAAGAAGGGATGGACATATTGTTTACCGCTGATAATGTAACATTACTTGTCTTGAATGCGATAGATGGAAGTATCATTCCGTTTGCTAACAAATAATGTGAAGTTGAGTTGTCATATAAATTGCTTTTCCCCAAAAGAGGAATCGTTTATAGAAGCGCCTATCTGCACGCCCATAATCTTATACAGATTTAATAGACATATCCAACTACAATAATGAATTCTTGCAGTTTTGCGTAAATAATCCGCAGTTTTGCAGGAGCCGTTGAAAAGTATGGAAAGCTATGGTACTTTGATGTCGAAGGGAGGTGAACGGAATGGAAAGCAAGAAAGCATTGATCGCTGAGGTCGCAAAAAAAGCGGCGGAGAAGGTTCTTCGGAAGGATGCGAACAGGACTACCTGTCTGGCATTCTATCAGCCGAAAGCACCTGCTGATTTAAAGCGTTTCAAGAACAGTAAGTAATAGAAGCATGGATCGCGGAACATATCACGCCGGAGCTGATTGCAGTATCGGTAAAAAGTGATATGTTCCCCGGATCCCCAGAATGGCATGTATTTATAAGCCGTTGCGCATTTGCGTAGACTGTCAGTGACAATTGGTGGAGGTTGGCATTTTATAATAAAAGGAGAATCTTATGCGTAGAGTTAGAAGAATGTCTGCATTAGTATTTGCTGTTATGCTATTGATGTCTTCCATTATAGTTTTCCCCGCATCTGCGATAGGTAAGGATGATTTCTATTTCTTCCCACTAGTAACCAAGTCGATGGGCGGCGGATACATGTCGGCAGCTGTTGCCATTCAAAAATTTCTGCTGTTGTATAGCCCAATAACTTATAATTATGTCAATACTAATGGCGGGACAGATGGCTTTTTTGGATCAGGATCCGCAAATGCAACCGTATATTTTCAAAATTCAGAGGGCCTAGATCCAGATGGAAAGGTTGGATCTCTTACATGGATGAAGATTGGTGAGCTTCTAAAGGACGAGGATGGTTGGGATTCTGATGCGCCCCACTACTGGTATCCCAACGATATAGGAGTTGATATATCCAATACAAGAGTCATTATCTATGTGGAGGGGTATCGTTCTGTTACCAGAAGTGGCACAGCCAAAGAGGTTTTCTATCGATAGCTTCAACTGCCTAGAACACATGCTCCTTTTGCGTCTATATCAGGTTGGCTCACAGGGTGATGTTCATCCACCGTAACGAGAGAAGATTAGCTGCGGATTGAAAAGATAGTTTTATTATGTAGAACCACAATTCCGAAAAGGAATTGTGGTTCTACGAGCAAGGAGACGATGGTATGCACAAACAAGGATATCTTGGTAAATTCAGCATTTTAATTATGACGCTTTTTTTCCTATTCGGTTGTCAATCAGCCCCTCAGAAGAATGCAGTAGCAAGTAAGAATAATGCCTCATTTGATGTGCACACTGTGGTGTCCGCAGAGGAAACACATGTGCCAGAGGAAACACAGAAGCTCAACTATGATAGTACCTTTAGCAGTACCGACGAAAGCGTCCATTTTGTAATGGACATATCTCAGGAAATCTCTGCCGCAGACCTACCGCTTGTGCGTGTCACACCTCACTACCTGACAGGGCAGGATGCCGAACGCACCGCATATGCTCTCTTCCCGGAAGCAGATTTCTATGAACCGGCACTTTTGCTAAATCCTGCCTTGACGAAGGGCGAAATTCAGAAAAAGATTAATTTGTGGTCTAACTATGTCAGTGAGGACTCTCTAAGAGAAATATTGGGAGACGATGTAGGAGATAATTATCTTAGCAGTACAGCGAATTTGGTAAAAAAGTTCATTGAGCGGTACTCAATGAAATATGATACAGCGCCAGAGGGAGATATTCACACTTTATGCCCGTGGAAAATGCGTAAAAGCTTAGAATATATGTATACAAAAGAGGAACTAGCAGAAATGGGAGAGAATTTGGAAGATTCCAATGATGAGATATCTGCCAAGTGTTATGTAAATGAGATTCCATATTATTATACGGTTTCGACCAGGAATAAAAATGATTATAAGGTAAATTTGATTTCAGCAATTATTTATGACGGTGAAAGTCCTCGGGAAATAGAGAACAGAATTTATTCAGCAAAATTGTGCCGGACGCAGGAGCCTAGTTCTGAGCAAATAGAAAGTATCAAAGAAAGAGCAACTCAGGTGCTATCTAAGATGAACCTTGGTGAGTGGCAGATCGACCGATGCAAAATAGAGAAACAGACCTATGGAACCCAGTCGGAGTATTACGTATATGTTGATGCTGTGCCAACCTTCAATGGGATACCGGCTATCCGTTTGCGCCAGTTGGATGGCTTACGTAATGAAGATGGATATGCTGCCAGTCAATATATAACGGATGCTAATTTTTGCTTTTCTGCCAATGGAGACATAGTCTTTTTTCGGCTATACACCCCGTTGGATGTTAAAGAAATAGTGACCGATCATGTGAAGACGATGGGCATGAACGAATTGCTGGAGCGTGCAAAGGAAGTATTGGAACTCTCAGATGCGTATGCTTATCAATTCGGCAGTTATTTGCAATTTATCGACGAACAGGTACAATGTGATGTTACTGTTTCAGAGATAGAATATGGCCTTACACGAATAAAGGTACAGGATCAGGCAGACGATTATTATTACGTACCTGCCATATCACTTAAAGGTAGCGTGGAATATGTAGGGCAGGAATCAAACAAGACTTATTATGTTAGTGAAAACCCGGAGGTGCTTGTAGTAATAAATGCGATTGATGGAACAGTTATTAATAGGACTAATTCATAATGGTATAGTCTGAGATGTGGGCTTGAAATTGTTATGCAGGATTTAAGAACGCTTTCTTTGCAGGCAACAATCTGGAAGTGCTTGTTACATTGAACTGCATTGAGGAAACTGTAACTGATTCTTGTGCTGTTAGATACTAAAAGAGAAATCGTTTATAAAAGCGCCTATCTACGCACCCATAATCCTATACAGATTTAACAGACATATCCAACTATAATGATGAATTCTTGCAGTTTTGCGTAAATTATCCGCAGTTTTGCAGGAGCCGTTGAAAAGTACGGAAAGCTATGGTACTTTGGTGTCGAAGGGAGGTGAACGGAATGGAAAGCAAGAAAGCATTGATCGCTAAGGTTGCAAAAAAAGCGGCGGAGAAGGCTCTTCGGAAGGATGCGAACAGAACTACCTGTCTGGCATTCTATCAGCCGAAAGCACCTGCTGATCTGAAGCGTTTCAAGAACAGTAAGTAAAGTTATCAGTAGTAAGGAATGAAAATCGGCAGCGAACAAAATTAATAAAGGAGAAAGATATGCGTATGAAACTACTCAAGAGGTTGCTATGCACGATTTTAACAATCACTCTCTTACTCACATTTGGGGCGGTTATCCCAAGCGCCGCCGCTGTGGAAGGACGAACTTCCGTAGACTGGTGTGAAAGAATTGCCGAATTTCAACAAGTAAATGCCTCCATAACCGATACACGTCCTGCGCTTACTATGGTCGTCCAAAGATTTCTTGCAACTTATAAAACGCGTTGGAGTAATATGATCATGAATTCAGGCGGTATAGATGGATATTTTGGAGGTGCAACAAAGCAGTGCGTTGAAGAATATCAGTCGGAAAATAACCTGTACGTAGACGGCGCAGTAGGGCCAAATACATGGTATAGTATTGGCGAGCATTTATGGGATGAGACTACTAGTGATTATGTCTTTTTCTCGGTAGGTAGAACGTATCTTTTGAGAGCCCTAAAAAATTATCCATATACATTTTACTATTCGACATTTGAATACTATGATATGCAATGGGTAGAAATCCCCAAATATAATTAAGGCCCTTTGAAGTGTACTATGTCAAAACCTCCGGCGCAAGCCGGAGGTCATGACTTTGAATAATGGGAGAAATCAATGATAAAGTCTTTAAAAGCGTTATTTCCCTTTGTAATAGTGATTGCGTTCCTGCTTACAGGATGCCAAGCGTCACCAGAAAAAGGTGTTGTGATAAGTAAGCGCGATAGTGCAAATATAGGACGCAACGAAAATTCTCAAATTCTTTCTGATGAGAATCAAAATTCAGATACAGTTAAACATATTCAATCCTCCAGATCCTTGTGTACAACAGATGGCACAATTGATATTTTGTTTAATTTGGATGAAGACATTAACTATGCGCTTCTTCCGATTTACACGGTGATGCCCCATTACATTACGGCAGGAGAGGCAAAGGAAGTTGCAAATTTGCTATTTCCTGATGGCACATTTTTTGAGGCGAGGCCATACCTTAACCGGGTATTATCAAAAGAGGAAATTCAAAACCGTATTGCTCGATGGAGTCAGTACACCAATAAGGATGCTCTTCAAAACTTGTATGGGCGTGCGGAGGATAAAGACATTGAGAGTATAAATGAATTTATTCAATCGCTGACAATCCAAATGGAGAATGCAGAATCCGGGCAAGTAGCTGTTCCATGCAAATGGGACTTTCAAAAATCTATATTGTACGATTACACTGCAGATCAGGTCGATTCACGGACACTCGAAAAAGAGAATGATGAAATAAGAAGTGAAGTTGTTGTGGGAGATCTTCAGTATGAGTTTTCGACAACAACAAGGGATCAATCAGATTTCAAGCTAAACAACATTTTTGCATATTTAAATTTTGGCCTATCACCAATGGATATTGATAACAGAATTTTTACAGCAGAATTATGTCGAACTGAAAAACCGACAGAGCAACAACTTAGAACGGTGCGTGAGACAGCGAAAAAACTTATAGATCTTCTCCCGTTTGGACAGTGGGAAATTGATGAATGTACAACACAATTAAGCATTTATGGGGATAAGGAAGAATATAAAGTTTGTGTACGTGCGGTTCCTTCTTTTGAGGGCGTGGCTGCACTGAGGTGCCAGCAATTGCGCAATCTAAAGAGCACCGATGTTTACGCATCTACCTATTATTTATCCGATATTAGTATGGAGTTCTCTGTAGATGGGCAACTGCTTGATTTCAAGCTTTTCTCACCAATAGATATTGGGGAGATATCAACTGAGCATATAATGATCCCTGTTGAGGAACTACTAGATCAAGCAGCAACGTTTCTAGCACTTAGATCTGCACCGGAAAGCGATTTGCAGGTAATACATGGCGAGATATGTGTTAATAACATAGAGTATGGGCTTGTACGAACCAAAGTACCTGAAAGTGACGATTCCTATTATTATGTTCCGGCGATTGTATTAAAAGGCAAGTCCTCCTTTTATGTAGAAGATACTAAAGAGTTATACTCCGAGTCAGATGACAACGCCGTCCTCCTTTGCTTGAATGCAACCAATGGCACGGTAATTGACCTGTGGCAATAAGGCTATTACTGTGTAGGCCACTTAAAATGCGTTTTCCATAAGTGAAAATTGTTGCGGTAAAAGAGATGCTGTTTCATTTCCCGCACTCGGTAGTAAGCTCATTTCGTAATCACGCTATACGGAAGGCATCCGCTTGCCTGTACATTTTACGCAAATGTTCTGCGGCTGAATGGTGATTACTATGAAGAAAATAGTCCTAATGGCAATCCTGTTTGTATTTATGGCAGCGATTTTTTGCGCATGTCGGGCAAGTCCATCAAAAGAAATTGTGACAAGCAAAAATGATGGGGTTTTTGAGGATAGGATTGCTCAGCATCCTGCGGAGAGTCAGATGACCGAAAGCGGCATATTTATCCAAAATGGCAGCTTTTCCAGCACAGATGAAAGCGTCACATTTACTTGGAATATCAATCAGGCAATTGATGGAGGACAGATGCCGGTATTAGAGGTAACTCCACGATTTCTGACCGGAAAAGATATAGAAGGGATTGCGGTTGCCCTGTTCGGAGAGGACACCACCTTCTTCGATCTGGGTCCAGTGACCAAGCGTCAGCCCTCCAAATCAGAAATTCTTGCAAAGATTCAGATATTGTCCCAATATGCGGATGAAGAAAAGTTAAAAGCGCTTATGCCGGGGGATGCAAACATTGAAAATGTCAAATTCTGGATGGAGCACTATACGGTCGCATACGAAAGCGCACCGGAGGAAAACCCACATCAGCAGTGCGACTGGACTTTGAAAGATCGCCAGTACTATGAAGACAATGGCACCTCGCCGGACACAAACAGCAAGTGGCTGATGGCAACAACAAACGTAAATGGACATGACTATCTGCTCCGCGCATTCATACGCGACCAGAAAGACTATCAGGAAAACAGCCTGTTCATCACGTTCGGTGACGGTGACGATCCTACATATGTGCAAAAAACGGCAGAGATTGCGGCCATATGCCGGACAGAAAAACCCACAGAGGCTCAAATCGCTGCAGCCAAAAATAAGGCGCAAGGCATGTTGGACAGAATGGGACTTGGGAAGCTGGTTGTTGCGGAAGCCTTTATTGAAGAAGGTTTGGAAGAGACGCCGACATACCAAATCAGGATAGAAGCTGTCCCCGTTTTTGAGGGAAAGCCAGTGCTTTATGGGGATTTCGGCAGAAGCTATATTGCGAAAGAGTCCTATAACTCCGACTATCCGGTGTGGGCAACACAACTGTTCTTTTCTGCAAACGGAGAACTGGTTGCATTCGGAATCACCAACATGGTTGAGGTAAAGGAAGTTTTGAATGAAAATGTTCCGACTCTGCCCATGGAGGAAATCATAGAAAAGGCGCAGGCGCATATGTCTCTTTACGATTCATCCGCTCTGGATCGGTTTACGGGGAATGCCCTGATGCTGGAAGCGTTAACCGGAAGGAGTGCTGATGCGTTGGACTGCAAAGTAGAAATCACGAAACTTGAATATGGGTTAGCAAGATTTCTGATTCCTGACAGCAGTAATTTCTATTATGCCCCTGCGGTTATTTTTAGTGGAACTATTGATTACTGTGATCCGGATACCGGAGAAATTATTACCGGAACAGGAAATCCCTATGGTTCCCGCTTGCAGTCTCTGGTTGTTGTGAATGCGGTAGATGGAACGATTTACTGACGGGGAATATTGGTTCATTCCGGAAGCAAACAAAAGACCAACTGAAGGAAAGGGAGACGGTTTCCATGAACAACCTATTGTCTCAGCTTCACCGGGGATGGACCCTCCGCTTTTGGCTGGCAGTTCTGGCTGCCATGTGTCTGACCCTCATTACATTCCTCCAACCCATTCTGGCAACATGGCAGCAAGGCAGGAGGTTTGACCAAGGGTATCACAATGATCTTATGATGAAAGCGCTTACCTCTGATGTGGTAGCATCTTTTCTCCCGCTTCTGGCAGCGGTTCCATTTGCTGCCGGATATCTTGAGGATGTAAAAAGTAAATTCTCACGGTTCTATCTGATTCGGGGAAGCTATTCAGGGTATCTCCTCAGCCACTTCGCGGCCTGCTGGCTCTACGGCGGCGGTGTAGTATTCCTGGGCCCCTTAATTGTGTGGGGAATAACAGCACTTGTATTTATCCCCGTTGAGCGAGCTGTGAAAGGGTACACAAGCATTTCACCCCAGATTCTGAATCATCTGGTACTGCTATTTTGGAACGGCGGGTTATGGGCGGTAGTTGGGCTGACCATGAGTACCATTATGGAAAGCAAATACATCGCCTATGCTTCCCCTTTCATTGTGTATTACCTGTTGGTCATCCTCTACGAACGGTACTTTCCAGAAGCTGGGTTTCTCTCTCCTAAGAACTGGCTCGACCTGAAAATTTGGCCGTATGGACTTGGAAGCGCAATTCTGTTCCTGCTGGAGCTGACGTTCCTATGTGGGCTGATCTTTTGCATCCGGGGGAAAAGGAGACTGGAGACTTTATGAGAAAAATCCGTCAGCCGTTATTCATTGCCGGATATAACTTCCGCCTGTGGCGGGGAAACCCCCGAATTCTGGTCACCTTCGCCCTCACGCTGATTATGAGTTTCCTTCTGACCGATAAGGCCGTTCGCTTTGCAGTAGATCATAATACGACTATGCAGATGGTGGAGTCCTTCATCTGGAGCTTTGGCGACAGTAACTCCATTCTTCTTTCCTCTGTGCTGCTGGTGCTGCTTTTTGCGGATATGCCGTTCCTGTCCTCCGGAACCCCCTTTTATCTGGTACGGACGGATCGGAGAACATGGATCACCGGTCAGGTGGTATACATTCTCGCGGCTACGACCATTTACCTGACCTTTGTTCTTGGAAGCACCATTGCATTGTCCATCCAGCAGTCCTTTGCGGCCAATATGTGGAGTCCGACAGCGGCAATTCTCGGCTATACGAACGCCGGAGAGCGGGTAGCGATCCCGGCTCTTGTAAAGACGCTGGAAATGAGCTGGCCTTACCAGAGTATGATCTCTATTTTTCTGTTGATGCTGGGCTATACCTCGGTCATGGTGCTGCTGATGCTGGCCTGCAATCTATGGTTTGGTCAGGCAGCGGGGGTAGCCAGCGTACTGGTGTTCAGCCTGTACGGCATTCTCATGCAGCCGGATACCATTCAGCTCATTCTCAAACTGCCGGATGAAGCGTATTACATTGCCAATGTCATTATCGGCTGGCTGTCCCCGCTCAATCAGGCAACCTATCATATGCACAATTTCGGATATGATAAGCTGCCCCGGCTGTGGCAGTCTTATTGTATTTTCATTGGGCTGTCCGTAATTCTGTATTTCGCCTCCATTCGGGGGGCAAAGCGGTACAATTTCAGCTTCACGGGAACAGAAGGGTGAACCATGGAAAACGTCATTGAAGTATGCGGCGTCAATAAATATTTCGGGGAAGAACATGTTCTCAAGGACGTTTCCCACACCTTTGAAAAAGGCAAAATCCACGGGATCGTAGGCAATAACGGTTCCGGCAAGACCGTCCTGATGAAGTGCATCTGCGGCTTCCTGAAGCCGGACAGCGGCGTTATTTACGTCAACCACAAGCAAGTCGGTAAAGAAACGGATTTTCCGGAGGATATCGGGATCATAATCGAAACACCGGGTTTTCTTCCTCATCTGTCCGGGACGCAGAATCTGAAGATTCTGGCGTCCCTGCAAAAAAAGGCCAATGCGTTGACCATCCGAACCGTCTTGGAACAGGTGGGACTGGACCCGGATATGAAAAAGCCAGTGGGCAAGTATTCTCTGGGTATGCGGCAGCGTTTGGGCTTCGCGCAGGCGCTGATGGAGGACCCCAGTCTTTTGATTTTGGACGAACCGCTCAACGGTCTGGACAAGCATGGTGTCGTCCATATCCGCAATGTAATCAAAGGACTCCGGGCAGAGGGAAAAACGGTGATTCTGGCAAGCCACAATCAGGTAGACATTGACGAGCTCTGCGATACGGTTTGCGAAATGGACGCGGGCGTTCTGGCGGTGGTAAGATAATGGGACATTTGATAGAAGCCGGCTTTATCCCGGATCAGAAAAGTACCGGAAGTTTGGAACGGATGCTGACGATCATCGGAGATGCCAGGGACACAATTTTTGTGAACAGCTCTCCCAAACGGAGCAAACTGTTTTTTGAAGTTCTCTGCGGCCTGCGAAAGCCGGACGCGGGGACAGTCACGATTAACGGCATTGACCCATACACGCTGACGCCCGACTTGGGAGCCGATTTTCGGCGGAAAAACATTGGGGCGATTCCGCAAGGCATGGGATGGATTCCGGAGCTTCGGATGATCGACCAGATCGCGTTCCCAATGCAGGCGGCAGGGATTGGAAACGGGGAAATCCTGAAAACGGTAAAAGCTCTGACCTCAGAACTTTTGCCGCTGGACAGTCTGTACAATACGCCCGGACGATGTACGGCCCGTAAGCAGGCACACGCGGCGATCCTGCGGGCGGTGATCTGTAAGCCCAAGGTGTTGGTGTTCAATGGCTTTCTGGATGACCTGCCGGATCTGGACACAGACACGCTATGGCATATCCTATGGGGGCTGCGCCCGGAAAACAGTGTGCTGATCTACCTCAGCGGCGCCCCGGCGCCCAGGCAGATACGGTGGACACAGGAGCTGCGTGTGTAATGATGGAGGGAAGAACAATGATTCAGAAGATATTTGCGGCACTGCTGACTGTCGTGCTTGTGATGACAATGCCACTTGCCGCCTACGCGGATGACATCGGTGATACCATGCCTACAGAGGAAAACGCTGCTGTTCAGGATGGTGCAACATCTGATCCCGGAAGCAATGGGACTCCTGCAGACCCTTCCCAGCCGACAAATCCTTCTCAACCAACGGAACCCTCCCAGCCAACAGAGCCATCTCAGCCAACGGAACCCTCTCAGCCAACGCAGCCCACTGCACCATCCAAAATCCCTACCGCGGTGGAAATTGATACGGAGCATATTTATCACGGTATGGATCGGGCTTATGAGGATGGTTACATACCGAGAATCAGCGACGACACCATGCATCTGGTTTTGCCGCTGCGTACTAACGGAACGCTATATAAAAACGAGATCAAGGTGTCTCTGGGATTGGGAGCCAGCGCTTCCGCGCCTTTTGAGATCGCCAACTACGAAAAGATTTTCACACTGGAATCCGTTGTTCCCAAGGATACGGAGGAATTTCAGGACGTGTTTCTGGTGCAGTTTGATGTGGCGCTTTCCGAAAAACGGTACAACGGAGTTTATCCGGTGACTGTCAACATCTCCGGTTATGACGAGGAAAACAATCCCATCAACTGTATTTATACCATCTATGTGACCATCACGGACGGGCAATCCACGGAGGCGAAGCCGACAGCGCCGGAGGTCGCTACCGCGGAACCGGTCGTGTATATTTCCGGAAGCAGGGTGGAGCCGGAAAGGGCAATGGCTGGAGAACCGTTTGCGCTGACGGTCACTCTGAAAAACTCCCTGACCACGAAATTTGTGCGGAACATGCTGATAAAGGTGGACACCGGAAACCTGCACATCGATCTGCTGGAAGACAGCGACATCTTCCAGATCGATAGAATTCCGGCCGGCGGAGAGACGGAACTGACCATCCGTTTCAAAACAGATTCTTCGCTCCCCGCGGGAAAATATCCTATCAATTTCTCTTTCAGCTACGACAGCAGCAAAACCCTGAACCTGTCATCCTCCGGTACGGCGCTGGTGGAAATCCGGCAGCCCGCCAATATGGAATTGGTAATGCCCCGCTTTGCGGACAGCGTGACCGTGGGGGAAACCATCCCTGTAAACTTCCAAGTCATGAACATGGGTCGGGACCCGATGTACAATGTTCGCTGCGTTGTGTCCGGCTTCGGTTTCGCACCGTCCAATACCGGGTATATCGGAACCATGAATGCGGGAACCTCGGCATCTACGAAAATTGATTTATACATTATTGCCCTGAATGCCAGCAAAGGGAACGAGAATGGCAGCCAGTACGGCAGTACGGTCGGCACGGTTACTTTGATATACGAGAATGAAAATGGTGAAGAATTTCAGCAGGAAACGACTTTTGAAACGGTTGTAAACCGTCCTATCGTCCAGCTTCAGCAGACAGATAACGCAGAAGAGGAGGAACAAAAGGCGGCAAGCCAGTGGTGGGTATCCGTTCTGATTTTGGGAGGTGTAATCCTTGCAGCAGCCCTTGGAATTATCCTTGTCAGGAAACGCCAGAAAAATCGCGGCGGGGCATATCTGTAAAATCGCGGCAAAAACCATTCTGCGTTGTGGCTGGACGGCTGTCATCATGCTGTGTCTGGGGCTTTACATGCTGTTTCCCGGCTCAAAGGCCGCCCGGCAGCTCTATACAGAGAAGCGGACACCTTTTGAGCTGATTGCTTCCACAAACAGTACAGAGATCAATCTGGATACTTTGTCGCAAATTGTTGGTGTAGAGCGGGTCAGTCCGATCCTGCAAATGAATTGCCAGCTGACATTCGGAGAAAAAAACGCGAGCTGTCAGATTGATGCCGTGTACAGTGCCTATCTGGATGTAAACCTGACAGATGGTGCTCTCTTTACGGATAGCACCAATATGCCATACCTCGTTCTGAACGAGGCGGCGGCAAAACTGTTTTCCGAAAAAGGCAGCGACCTCCCAATGGCTGTTCAGGAAGAAGTCCTGTTGAAAAGCGGAGATGTGGAGACAAAAGCACAGATCTGCGGGATTTATCAGGACGAATCGGAAACGCCCCAAATCTATATAGGCTACGAAGTGGCACGAAAGCTGTTTGGCGCGCAATTTACAGGAACGACTATCGCGCTTCGGCTTGTGAACAAAGGCGTTGTGGAGGAAGCAGCGGCAAGTCTGCGGAAACAGCGGCTTTCCGCAAGTGTAGATACGGATACAAGCCTTGCATGGAACCTTCTGGAGCAGCAAACATGGCAGACATTTTTGGTAAGTGCCGTATTTGTTGTTTGTTCCGCCATTCTGACACGGGAAAAGCTCCTTCAGGAAAGTCAAAGTACCAGCGGAGAATGGGAGACGCTTCTGATGGCGGGGCTAACAATTTACGATGTAAAGAAGATCATTCCGCTAAGAATCCTGATCATGGACGCAATTATCATGTGCGGTATCATGGCCATCGCTGCCGTAAATGGCGGTTTTGATGTCATAGCGGTCGTTTCAGAGCTGATCTGTATTTTGGTACACTATTGCGTGTGCTTGTTCTGATTGGTTTTGAAAAGGCTCAGTTTTCAGTATGGATTGGTACATAATGGGCGTATGACATGGGTTTCAAGCCGCAATCAAGAAGAATCCCAAGAATGTTGTGGCTGTAATATCCGGTAGCCCCAAGGCTAGCCTTTATTTTGGCTGTCAGGCGGGGGTGCAGTCGCGAATAGTTTGCAGAAGCGTGTCAAATTCCTTTCCATTGTTTGCAATGGTGAATACATCTGTCAGGATTTAACCTTCCAAGCTGAGGATAACGCTGCCATGTTTGCCCTCGGCAACGTCAATTTTTGCACAAATCATGATGAATACCCCTAACATGTTTATTTGATACTGATTCCACAGGACACTTTACTCTTGTAACCTTATTCCACATAAACCAGCTGGCGGTATTTAACTAATGTCTACTGAATAACCATCTGTTTTTCGCACGGTTGCAAAAAGCCGAGTAGCCAATCCCAAAATTGCAAAAAGGCGCACTGAATCTTACGCAGATTCAGCAGCAAAATGGACAGGGCAACCACATGCTCAGCCGTTTCTTCCAGCTTCACTGTCACCAGCCCCATTCCACACTTCCGTTTTCCCAAACTGAATTTGCGTTCTACCTCGACCCGCTCGCACTCGTCCCGGTAATCCTGGACCTTGTTCCGTTCCTCGCCTTTTTTGGGCCTTCCCAGAGCTGGCCCGGAAAGCCGGATTCCCCGCTCTTTGCAGTAGCCGAGATTCTCCCGATTCCGGTATATCTTCAAAACTCCGACTTTACAACGGACTATGCAGGCTGGACGACATGGAGTGAAAATGGCGCCGTCTTTTCTGTTGCTGATTCTACTTTGAAGGCAGATATTTACACGACGCTTCCAAACACATGGTCTACCCAATTCTATCAAAATGTTGATGTTTACAGCTCTACGACCTACCGCGTTTCTTTCCGTGCAAAGAGTTCTGTGAGTAGACCGATTACAATTGGTGTAGAGGGAGTCAACAACGCGGCTCTGTTTAATAGCACTTTTACCGCGACGCCAGAATGGCAGACGTACACCTATGATTTTTCACCGTCTGTTTCCTGCAGCGGTGCAAAATTGCTCTTTTTCCTGGGCAATGTAGATGGAAGCCAGAACGTGGAGCATACGGTATATTTTGATGATATAACACTCATTCCGCTTCCTGATGATATTGTAACGAATGGCAATTTTGCGAAAGATCTTACAAGCTGGTCTACTTGGACAGAAAACGGGAGTACATATTCCGTTGACGCTGGAGAACAGTGCTTTGTTGCCAATATCCCAACTACACTTCCCAATCCCTGGTCGGCGCAGCTTTATCAGGTGATTGATGTGCCAGCTGCCGGAAGTTATCGCGTAACGTTTAAGGCAAAAGCGTCTATGAATAGAGAAATCCGGTTGGCTCTGGAAAAAGATGGCCAATCGCCCTTGATGGACGAAACTATGTCTGTGAGTGCTGATTGGACGGATTATTCCTATGATTTCACTGCGAGTTCTGCTGCTTCGGGCGTAAAGCTTGTATTTATGCTTGGAAATGTTGGCACAACAGAAAATATGGCCCATACGATATCCATTGACGACATTTCCTTGTATAAAGTTTCCTGAAAATTACCGGAGGGGATCAAAAATCCTCTCCGGTTTTTGTTCACTGATAGACCCGAATATAGTCTATTTCAAAGATGGCGGGAAATTGCGGGGTTATATTCTGCGCCGACTCCAGATCGAAAGACCCACCAATGGCGAGATTTACCAGAAGGTAAAATGGCTGGTCAAATGGGGCCGGGTATTTTATGCTCTGGTCTATTGAGTCCCATTGGTTTACTTTGGCGTAAGGGACGCCATCTATCAGCCAGGAAATGGAATCTGGTTCCCAGATCAGCTCGTAGATATGAAATTGATCGATCCCTTGCCCGTCCGGTAACTGAGCCTGGTTTTCTGTGTGGGTGTTCTGCGGACAGACACCTCCAAAGTGGATCGTGCCGAAAACGCTTTGGGGCAGCCGCCCTTTTGCTTCATAGATATCGATCTCTCCGGAGGCTGCCCAAGGGCCGTAGACGCTATCCTCCGGCAGCATCCAGACTGCTGGCCAAAGCCCGTTTCCAACAGAACATCTGGCACGGAACGCGACTCGCCCGTACTGAAAGGAAAATTTTCCATGGGTATCGATTCGGGCTGAGGTATATGGACAGCGGATCCCAAACTGTTCGGGTGCCTCCTCTTGGCGGGCGATGATTTTTAAGGTGCCGTCGCTGACCTCCAGATTATTCGCCGTGTAGTATTGCTGCTCCTGGTTTCCCCAGCCTGGCACAACAGGCTGCCCATCCGAAGATAACTGCCAGTTACCCACCCGACGATTCCAATTATGTTCATTCAGCGAACATCCGGGAAAGGTTTCTTCCCAAATGAGTGTTTCGTACATATGCCGCAGACCTCCTGATATTGCATGTGGCATTAGTGTAAATAATACAAAGGATAATGTCAACCAAATCCAAAAAATTGGGATATAATCCAAAATTGATGCGTTGCTTCTGACTGGCAGCTCTGCTATCATGTAGACAGAAGGAGGGGGAGCAACGTGAATCAGCAAAAAGCAGAGAAGAAGATGTCAAACTCCAGTCGATTCCAGCGAGGGATAAGAAGCCTCTGGAAACAGCGGGAACTGCAGGCGATGGTATGGCCCGGATTGATTTGGATGGCAGTTTTCAGCTATGTTCCGTTGGTGTTCCTGTATATTGCTTTTACGGACTACCGTATCAGCACACCGCTGTTTGAGAACAATTTCGTCGGACTGAAGCACTTTGCGGCGTTTTTATCGGATGACCGCTTTTGGCGCAGTGTGTACAACACGCTGGGAATGAGCGCGTTACGGATCACGCTGGGATTTTGTATTCCGATTTTCTTTGCGCTTATGCTCAATGAGATCAAGAATGCTAAGTTTAAGAGATTGGTTCAAACGCTGTCGTATATGCCGCATTTTATCTCCTGGGCAATTTTCGGCGGCATCCTGCTTACCTGGCTGTCCCAGTCCGGAATTATTAATCAGCTTATGATGGCTTTGGGCCTGCAGGACAAACCAATCCTGTATAACGGCGACCCAAAGAAGTTCTGGTGGATCGCGTTCCTCTCCGATACATTGAAAGAAATGGGATGGAGCGCCATTATTTATCTGGCTGCGATCTCGGGTATTGACCCGGGGCTGTACGAAGCGGCTGAATTGGACGGGGCCGGGCGCTGGAGCAAGATGTGGAATATCACCATTCAGTGTATCCGTCCGACCATTGCGCTGCTGTTCATTCTTGCCGTAAGCGGCTGCCTGACCAGCAATTTTGACCAGATCTTCTTCCTGAGCAATTCTGCCAACATGGCACGCAGCGAGACCATCGATCTGTATATTTACAATATGGGCATTGTGTCCGGTCGGTTCTCTTTTTCGACGGCAGTGCTGTTCTTCCGCAGTATCATTGCCTATGGCCTTCTCCGTCTGTGCAATTTCACCTCCGTGAAATTGACAGGAGAGAGTATCATTTAGGAGGGACAAAAAATGCGCAAGAAACTGCATTCTGTTACGGCATTCGATGTTATCCTGTCGATTATCATGGTGCTTATTTGCTTTGCCTGCGTGTATCCAATGTGGTATATTCTGGCGAATTCACTGGCAGCGCCGGAAATTGCGAACCGGGGGCCGGTTGCGTGGTGGCCAAGGGCTTTGAGCCTGGATGCCTATAAGGTTGTCTTTCAGAATGAATACATCCTCAGCGGTTTCAAAATCACAATTCTTCGTACTGTTGTTGCCACATTTACGCACGTCTTTTTCACCTCCATGGTCGCCTACGGAATGTCCCGGAAGGACCTGATCGGGAAAAAGCTCTACATGAAGATTGCAATGATCACCATGTTTTTTAACGGCGGGCTGATCCCCAACTTTATTCTGATGATCAAGCTCGAGCTGTACAACACATTCTGGGTGTATATCCTCCCCGGAATGTTTACCTTCTACAACATGGTCATTTTCATGAGCTTCTTCCGCGCTATTCCAGAATCGCTGATGGAGAGTGCCCGGTTGGATGGCGCATCGGAATTCACGGTTTATTGGAAAATTGTCATGCCAAATGCCAAGCCGGTCATTGCAACGATTGGACTGTTTACGGCGGTCTACCACTGGAACGATTATTACCAGGGCGTTGTTTATATACGGGATAAGACGTTGGAACCGTTGCAGACGATCCTCTACAAGCTTTTGGCGGAAACCAGTATGACGGCGCAGCAACAGCAGGCTATGCTTGCGCTGGGCGGGACAACGACATCGGCTACCGTAAAGTACGCCGCAATGTTCGTGGGAGCATTACCAATCCTGTGTCTGTACCCGTTTATCCAGAAGTACCTGGTAAAAGGCGTTATGCTTGGCGCAATCAAAGGGTAACCAAAGCGGCTGGAGCTGCTTAAAATATGAAACAAGGAGTGCGAACAATGAAAAAAATAGTCAGTGTCCTATTGGTGGCAATCATGATCTTCTCGCTTGCTGCCTGTGCAAAGGGAGGCGGAACGGAAACCACATCCGCGGCACCTGCTCAGACGGAGGCCGCAAAAACCGAGAATACGGAAGCGACAGAAACGACGGCAAGCGCGGATGCCCCCGCTTGGGAAAAGGATACCAGCCCCATCGATATGGAGTGGTTTGTAGGCGCGTCCTGGTATGGCTATACCTGGGGCGACAGCCTGTCCACCAAGCATATCACGGAGAAAACGGGCGTGAACATCAATATTGTTACGCCTACCGGAGATGTGTCTGAGGAGCTGAACCTGATGATGATCAGTGGAACGCTGCCGGATCTGATCTCTCTGGGTTCCTGGGAAACCTGCTACAATACGCTCTATGAGCAGGGTTATACTTACGCGCTGAATGAATTGGCTGACCAGTACGATCCTTACTTCTGGAAGGTCGTGGATGGCAGCGTTGTCGCATGGCATACCAAGTCCGATGGCAACCTCTACTGTGTTCCCAATGATGCCTACGGTGCCGAACAGATGGCCGAAACCGGCATGACGGCAGCCGTTCAGACATTCCTGGTGCGCAAGGACCTGTATGAAGATATGGGCAGCCCGGATATGTCCACGCCGGAGGGCTTCCTGAATACGCTTCGGACGTTGAAGAATGAGTACGCAACCTATAAGGGTGTGGATATTACCCCTTTCTATGCGCAGGGCGGCAGCGGCTACGGTCTGACCAGCTACTTGCAGAACTTCCTGGCTGTTCCCTATGAGGAAGACGGCAAGATCTATGACCGGATCTCTAACCCGGACTATATCGAGTGGCTGAAAACCTTCCGGCAGGCTTATCAGGAAGGCCTGATCGGGATTGATTACCTGGTTGACTCTGACGATCAGGTTACGGAAAAGAGCAACAACGGTGCTTACTTCTGCATGCTGCGTGAGTGGAGCGGAATGCAGGAAGCAAATGCGATCCTGGCCTCCAGCGAAAATCCGGACAGCTACTATATTGCAATCGATGGCCCCGCAAATTCTAACGGCGATGCTCCTCTGATTTTCCCGGGCTCTCTGGATGGCTGGATGAGCACCTTCATCAGCAAGGACTGCAAGGACCCCGCCAGAGCAATCGCTTTCCTGACCTATATGCTCAGTGAGGAAGGTCAGAAGGATATTTTCCTGGGCGTTGAGGGTGAAACCTACGAAGTTGTAGACGGCAAGCCCCAGCTGACGGATGAAATGATCAAGCTGATGAACAGTGACCCCAATACCTTTGCTACGCAGTATGGCCTGGTAGATACCTACTGGATGCTCCGCAATAGCGTCATTGTGGACCAGTGGCGTCCGGCAAGTCCCTACTACATCACGGCAATGAGCGATTGGGCAGACAAGAACGCATTTGTGAACGGCGGTATTTATAACAATCTGGAGCCGACTGGTGACAGCGAAGAGGCCATTGCGGCGACCAGAATCAATCAGCGCTGGCAGGAGGTAGTTCCTGAACTGATCACGGCTGCAAGTGACGAGGAGTTTGACAAGATTCTGTCTGACTTCCTGGCAGCACGGGACAGCTATGGCTACGAAAAGGTTGTCAGCTATGAGCAGAACCTGCTGGATGTGCGGAAGGCGCTCTTTCAGTAAGTAGAATTTTGGGCGGTGGGCACTTGCCCACCGCCTTCCCCTTGTCGAAACAAGTGTCAACATGCTATAATGATTTACGCAGGAGGTGTTGTATCGTGCCCAAAAAGAGTATGCTTCCAGGGAAAACCAGATTGGCAGCGAAAATCATTAAAATGTTGTCGCTTATATGGATCATTCCATGCGTAATCATTGCCGCACTGTGGATCAAGGGTAGGATCGAGTTTGTCTATGACAGCTTTGAAAAGGATTCTGCCGCAGCACTCCAGAATTTGCGCATAGAGACAGCGTCCAATGCGGCCAGAATTGATACTAGCGCGTCTTCAGCGCTCAGCCAGAGGGAATTCATTCGCTTTTGTACGTCCGATATGGATGCGGATGGTTTGCAGCTGGTAAAGTTTTCTCAAAACGAACTCAAGACGATCCGGAGCATTTTTCAGAGCAATGATATCATTGAAGAGGCAAGTTTTTTCTTTGATAATCCGCAGATTCACGAAATCTGGCCGACAATTTATAGACTGGACAGGCTGAAAAATACGCCTTTTGATGAGATCATCCCCTCCGGACAAAGTGCCGTATACGCTGTAGAGGATGGAGAGGTATACGGGTGCTATCGTATTTACCTGGACATTACCCCTGTGGGGTTGCTGCGGCTTCGCTTGGATTCAGACAAATTCTTTTCAGGCTTCTCGAATGCAAATGCTGCATCCTGTTTGCTTGCGGCGAATGGAGAGCTGTTTTCAAATGAAGAGAATCTGTTTTCAGCGGAAGAGTTGCAGGCGGTGCTGACGGATTCGCCGGATATGCCCTCCAGATCAACCTATCAGGCCGTATTGGAAAAGGACGGAAGAAGCTACCTGGTACGTTACAGCTGGTTGGAGCTGCTGAACGCGTGGGCAGTTGTTTATGAGGATCAGGCGGATTTGCTGCAGCCCGTATATCAGATGGGGGCAAGCGTGCTGGCGGTTATGCTGCTGGGAATGTGCGTGATTTGGGTTCTGGTTCAATACGTCTGCCAGTCGATGCTGAAACGGCTTGCGCTATTGGAGAAGAAAATGCTGGCGGTGCAGTCCGGCAATTTGGATATTCGGATTCCCGAAAGAGAAAACGGCGGGGATGAACTGGATACGCTCAGCAAAAGCTTTAACGGTATGCTGGACCGAATGCAGCAGCTGGTGGATGAGAATATTCAGCGCGGACTTGCGGTAAAGCAGGCGGAGTTGGACGCATTGCAGAGCCAGATCAACAGCCATTTCCTATATAACGCACTGGAGAGCATCCGTATGCTGTCAGAAGTACATGGGGATACGGAGGTTGCGGAAACCGTTTTTTCTCTGGGGAGCCTGATGCGGTATCATATGAAGTGGAAAACAAAAACCGTCACGCTTTCCGAAGAGCTGGACTGTATTGATCGCTACATCTTCTTCATGTCCGCGTCAAATGGCACAGAAATCCGCCTGGAATCTACGCTTCCGCGGGAAGTTTTGTATACAGAAATTCCCAAACTGAGTATCCAGCCACTGGTGGAAAATGCAATCGTTCATGGAATGCCGGCGGACAGCAGGCGTATTGTCATCACATTGAAATGCCGCCAGGAGGATGGCCTACTGATTTTGTCCGTTACGGACAACGGTATCGGAATTGCCCCGGAGCGGCTTCATGAGATTCAGTGTGCTCTGAATGGAAGCGGGACTGGGAATATCCGCTCCGGAAAGAACGGCATTGGGGTTGTGAATGTGCATCAGCGAATCCAGCTGATGTACGGCGAAGCCTGTGGGCTGCGGTTTATCAGCTGTGAAGGCCTGGGAACGAGCGTCGAAGTTCGGATACCGGCACGGCAGGATGCTCTGGGAGGATGGTAGCATGAAAATTTTGCTTGCGGATGATACGGAGCTGATTCGGGAGGGACTGAAGAGTATGCTGCTTCAGCTGCCGAATCCGGCAATATGCCCGGAGATCCGAACGGCATGCAACGGTGCGGAGGCGCTGAGTCTTATGCGGGAGCATCCTGTGGACCTTCTGATCACGGATATCCGGATGCCTGATGTGGATGGAATCGAATTGATGAGGCAATGCCGGTCGCAGTGGGCCAATACATCCATTGTCGTAATCTCTGGATATGACGACTTCAAGTATGCCCAGCAGGCGATAGAATTCGGCGCAAGCGCCTACCTTTTGAAGCCAGTGGATAAGCAGGAGCTGTACCGGGTTGTGGAGAAGGTCTGGCAGTCTGCCAACGCAAGGCGGGCGACCATTGTGAATACCTCGTACTCTCTGTTTGTGAATTACTTGCGGGGAGAATCGTCAAACGCGGGAATATTGGAGCAGATGAAGCGAACGTATCCGTTCCTGTCCGGGGCGTGTGCGCTGATGTTGATTGGCTTCCCGGGAACCGGATATATTGGGGAAGAGCAAAATCGGAATGCGTCGCTTCTGTGCAATAGGCTGGGAAGACCATTCCTTTGTATGGAGGACAGGTCAGAAATAATCGTTTTGGCACCGTATCCTGTGGATATTCGGAAGTATTATCCGAATTTGGAGCAGGATTTTCACGGAATATGTATTGCGTATACAATGGTGGGCAGAGAAGCGGATGCGTTCAAAACGGCGTATCAGCAGGTGCGGAATATCTATGTTCACAGGCTGCTTTACCCCGGGAAGAGCGTACTCTGCCAAGAAGATATTGCGGGAATGCGAACCGATTTCACGGTTCCGCACCGGAAGATCGAACAGATGACGGAGCTGACGGGAACAGCGGCGGACGAGGCGCTGACAAAGCGGCTGTCGGAGCTGTTTGACCGTCAGAAGCTGGTACAATACAGTATTGGCTATACGCTTGCGCTCTGCGACACCGTCTATAGGGCAATGCGCCAGACGGCGCTCTCCATTCCGGGCGGCGAAGCAGTGGACTTGGAACGGGTAAAGTCACCGCTTACATTCGCAACCATGCGGGAATATCTCGTAAATGTAAATGAGCGTTTATTGTCCCTGAATCAATTGGCACACACCTATATGCAGAGCCGAAATGATACATATGTCATGGAGCTGGCAATTCAATATATCCGGAGAAACTATCCGAAGCCTATTACATTGGCAATGGTTTCCAATGAGGTTTCCCTGAATTATGCATATTTCTCTACCATGTTCAGCAAATACACAGGAAAAACGTTCTCTGAGTATTTGCGGAATACGCGGATGGAGAAGGCCAAAGAGCTGCTTCGTCAACCGGACATCTCAATTGCCGAGGTGGCCGCACAGGTTGGATATGAAAACTATAAGAGCTTTTATCGGGCGTTCAAGGACGCGGTAGGTACAACACCTGTGGAATACCAGCAAAAGAAATACAGAATCCACAGAGAAGATGAAAAACAGTAGCCAGTAAGGGGTGTATGGAATGGAAAGCGGATTCCTGGACGATATGGGGTCCTTTCGGATAGAGCATGGGGAGAAAAACAGGCTGAATTATTTCCCCCTTGCCGCAGAAAACGGCGTTATGGCAAGCATAACGCCGGAATTAAAGGGTGACTTGAAGCGGGACCAAAACAGTTTTGTGCTGCCGCCGGCCAGTGAAGAGGATCTGCGTTCCGGCATGGCGGGGAGAAATTTTTGGTGCAGATTTGAAAACGGCGAATTGTGGTCGGCAGCAGGAATGAGCGCCGCGCAGATCGCGGAGGAATTTACGCCCGCGGAAGAGAAGTGCATAGTGGAAGCGGGGCTGCTGTGGCATAGGACTGTGCGGGAAAACCGGACGCGTCAATTGCGGGCAGCTGTGACCAGCTGGGTCCCCAGCGCAAACGGAACGGTGGAGATCATGCAGGTAATATTGGAGAATTGCGGCGAAGAAACACTCCGTCTGACACCGACAGCCGCAATCCCACTCTATGGGCGCAGTGCGGATAATCTGAGGGATCACCGCCATGTGACCTCTCTGCTGAATCGAGCGGAAAGCCGGAAGAAAGGCGTAATCCTCACACCGACCTATTCCTTCGATGAGCGTGGGCACACACCCAATCAGCGAAGCTATTTTGTATTTGGCATAACGGAAGACGGGAAATCTGCGGAAGCGGTCTGTGCGGACCTAGATCGTTACACAGGCGAAGGAAGCCTGATCATGCCGGAGTGGGTTGCCAAAGAGCTGCCAGGTGATTCTCTTGGTGGTGAAACGGCAGGAAAAGAAACAATTGGTGCGCTGCGTTTCCCGGAGACGGAGTTACGCCCGGGAGAAAAGCGGGAATACGATATTCTTGTGGGTACAGCGGAAGATAAGGCAGCTGCGGAGCAAATTGCCGCCGTCTGGCTTTCCCTGTACAGAATCCGGATTTCCCTGGAAGAGACAAAGCTCTGGTGGGATCAGGTGAATCCAATCCGCACCCATACGGGTGATTCAGACTTTGACAATATTCTGCGCTGGATCGGAATTCAGCCAACGCTGCGTAGAATTTATGGCTGCTCGTTCCTGCCTCATCACGATTACGGAAAGGGCGGACGAGGCTGGCGTGACTTGTGGCAGGATTCTCTGGGACTGCTTTTGAGCGAGCCTGAGACAGTGGCGGATGACCTGGTCGCCTATTTTGGCGGAGTCCGTTTGGACGGGACGAATGCCACCATCATTGGAAATCGTCCGGGAGAATTCAAGGCGGATCGCAATGGAATTCAGCGAGTCTGGATGGATCACGGTTACTGGCCGGTACTGACTATCTGGCAATACATCCAACAAACAGGCGATATTGAGATCCTTCTGAGAGTGGCACCTTTTTTTCAGGATGGTCTCGGAATGCGGGGGACCCAGAGAGATGCCATCCAGGCAAAAAGAAGCTGCACAGGAACTGTTGCAGAGCATATGCTGTTGGAACAGCTGACCGCATTCTGCGAAGCGGGAGAACATGGCCTGCTTCGGCTTCGGGATGCGGATTGGAACGACGCTTTGGATATGGCACCTCAACGCGGGGAGAGCGGTGCGTTTACATCCGCTTATGCCGGAAGTATGGAGCTGTTGGCGAAAATGCTGGAAACTTTACGGCAGACCGGAAAATGCAGCAGTATTGACCTGCCAAAGCGTTTTGAAATCCTGCTGGGGGAAGAGGACAATTGGGCTTCCATCGCATCGCGTAGGGAGAAGCTGAATCGGTTCTGCGCGCAGTGTATCCAAATTCCTGATGATGACCGGATTCAGATCCCGTTGGACAAAATTGTACGGCATTTGGACTTGTGTGCGGACACGCTGAAAGCAATCATACGGGAAAAGGCATGGATTCAGACGGAGCAGGACGGATGGTTCAACAGCTACTATGATAATTACGGTACTCCACTGGAATGCGGGACGCCGGGGCAAGAACGTATGATGCTGACGGGACAGGTATTTGCGATCCTGGGCGGAGTAGCAGCGAAATCTGAGATCCCTCAAATCTATCATGCGGCCAGGCGGCTGCTGTATGCGCGGCAGGCAGGCGGATTCAGACTGAATACGCGGCTAAATCCAGAAGATTTCCAAATTGGCAGAATGCTGGCCTTTGCCTACGGGCACAAGGAAAACGGCGCGGTGTTCAGCCATATGAGTGTCATGTTTGCATATGCGCTGTACAGCCGGGGGTATGCCAGAGAGGGCTTTTCGGCCATAGAGCCAATTTGGAGACTTGTGCTGGATTCTAAAAAGAGCAGAATCTATCCGGGGATCCCGGAATACTTTGCCCCGGATGGCCGGGGTATGTACCCGTATCTGACGGGTTCCGCAGCCTGGATGATGCTGTGCGTGGTGCAGGAAATGTTTGGCGTCCGCGGGGAAAATGGAGCGCTGTGTCTGCGGCCTCAGCTGCTGCCGGAACAGTTTGACGTGCGGAATCGAACCAGCATTATTTTGAAGTTTGGCGGAAAGGCATTCAAGATTGTATACACATTGTTGGAACGCCTGGAGCCTTCCGAATATACAATTGTGAAGGCAGAGCTGGACAATATGCCAATAGCGGATGGACGTATCCTGCCTTCTGAAATGGGAGCATTGGACAAAGAGAAAATACATATTGTGGAAGCTTGGCTCGGGAGAAAAGTACAATGATCGATATCATAAAAGACTATGACAGTCAACCGGCATTTGCCGATTTTTTACCAGGAATTGCGGGGGAGAATGGTATCCCCGCATGGTGCTTTTTCGTAAATCGGGGGCAAGGCGTTGCGAGTTTTGGCACGCAGGATAAGGACCACCCGATCATGGAATTTCGGCCGGCGCACACAGCGTGGCAGGATGTCCAGACGAAGGGCTTCCGTACTTTCTTGAAGTACCATGGGCATGTGTCGGAGTTGTTTGTGAATGCACGGGACAAACAGATGCTGCTTGGGGCAAACAGCTTGACGCTTCAGTGCCGGGAAACGGATGCCCCGGTTCGTGCCCAGGTCCAGTATTTTATTTTACCGAATGCGTGCGTTGGAGCGCTGGCAAGGACGCTGACAATTGAAAATACTGGCAACGGCGTATTGGACTTGGAGGTACTGGATGGACTTCCGGCAATTGTTCCCCATGGGATCGGAGACTGGCATTTGAAATGCATGACCCAGACCGCAAGGGCCTGGATGGAAACGGTAGGAGGCGAAACAGGCGTCCCCCGATACAGGGTACGGGCAAGCCTGGAGGATAGTGCCCGGGTCGAGCCGATCACCGGTTTTGCGTTTGGATTTTCTTGTGTGGAGGAAGGAAAACGACTGCCTGTCCTGTGGGACCCGGAAGCCGTTTTTGGACAGGATACTTCCTTTGTCCATCCGCATGGATTTGCGCGGATGGATTTGCCGGAGTTGATTTCGGCACACCAGCGCTGCCAAAATCTGTTCCCGTGTTTCTTTTCAGGTGCGCGGCTCCGACTGAATCCGGGAGAGAAGAAAACGGTTTATACACTGCTGGGGCGCGGAAAAACCGGCAGCGGCTGCGGGAAACTGCTGGAAGAGGCGGTATCGCCCGAATGGTTTGCAAGAAAGCTTGCGGAAGCGGAAACAATGGTGGATACACTGTGTGCGCCAATTGCATGCGACACGGCAGATCCCCGATTTGATGAGTACTGCAAGAGGACGTATTTGGATAATTTCCTGCGCGGCGGCAAGCCGGTATGCTTGGCTGGACATACCTTTCACCTGTACAGCCGTAAGCATGGGGATCTGGAACGGGACTACAATTACTTCTCCCTGACACAGGAGCCGCTCTCCCAGGGAAACGGGAATTTCCGGGACGTGTGGCAAAACAGACGATGTGATGTATCGTTTGCGCCTTTCGTAGGCGGAAAAAATGTTGCCGACTTCTATTCCCTGATCCAGCCGGACGGATATAACCCCCTGGTCATCAAACCGGATCTGGTACAGAGCGCCAGTGGAGAGACAATGACACCGGGGCAGTATGTGCTGCGCTATGGGAGACAGGAGGGAATGGCCCGCATAGCGCAAGGAACGGTAAAAGCAGATGCGGACTTCGGAGAGGGATATTGGACAGACCATTGGAGCTATGGCCTGGATCTGATTGAAGACTTCCTGCGTATCTGGCCGGAACGGGAGCAGGAACTGATGCAAATGGAACTGCCCTGGTACCGGCCGCAGGCGCAAATACTGCCCAGAGAAAAACGCTATAGTGTGTCGGGTGGAGAACTGCGGCAGTATCACTTTTTGGAAGAGAGACCGGGAGAAAAATGGTGCAGGGATGGGTACGGGAATCTGGTAAAGGCTACTTTGCTGGAAAAGCTGGTCTGTATGTGCGCAATGAAATTTGCGGCGTTGGATGCCTGGGGCTGCGGCATTGAGATGGAAGGCGGAAGACCCGGCTGGTATGACGCGCTGAACGGATTGCCCGCACTGTTTGGTTCCAGTGTTACGGATGCCATGGAGCTGCTGCGGCATTTGCGGTTTCTGAAAGCTTCTCTTCGGCGCTATGGAGGAAAGGTTTCTTTGCCGGAACCCCATTACATGTTATTGATGCGCCTAAAGCAGAGCGTCGAGGATATTCCGGAGTATACGGGAAATACGATGCTGGTTGATTTTTGGAACAGCAGCAAATCCGCGCTGGAGCACTGCCGGGAAGAAGTCTATACGCAGGGAGCATGGGACTATGCAGATTGCCAGGCGGAACAGCTGGCTGAAATGTTGGACGCATGGGCAAATTTCCTTGGTCAACGGCTTGCTCTGTGCCGCGGAGAAAACGGGTTGATGCCGACCTATTGCCGATACCGTGTGAAAATGGAGCAAGGAACGCCTTCGTTTGAAAAGTGTGATATGCCGCTGTTCCTGGAATCCAGTGTGCGGGATATGCGCCTATGTGAAAGCAAGCAAAAACGCAAAGAACTGTTTGAGGCAGTACACCGGAGCGAACTGTTTGACGGCAAGCTTGGGATGTACCGCGTCAATCAGGCACTGGATATATCCGAGCTGGAGCTGGGGCGTGCGGCTGCGTTTACACCGGGATGGCTGGAAAATGGTTCCATCTGGCTGCACATGGAATATAAATATTTGTTGGAATTGCTGCGCGGCGGATTGTATGAACAGTTTTCGGAAACAATGCGGCAGGCTGCGATTCCGTTCCTAGATCCGGCTGTTTACGGAAGAAGTACATTGGAAAACAGCTCCTTCCTGGTGAGCAGTATGAACCCAGAGGAGGCGCTTCACGGACGTGGATATGTGGCGCGGCTAAGCGGTTCTACGGCGGAATTTATGAGCATATGGCAAATCATGATGTTCGGCCGAAAACCGTTCCTGCGTACAGAAAGCGGCGTGCAAATAAATCTGCAGCCTTGCATTCCGGCGTATCTGATAGATGAAGAGCGCACAATCCGGGCGGCATTCATGGAAAACAGCACCGTGATCTACCACTTTGCGGAGTGCCGAGATTATTTCCCAGGAAGCTACAGTATTCGTATTCGATCTATGGTGGATGTAGATGCAATTCGTCAAGGTGCGGCTACTGAAACAGTGGCGGATATTTTCTGATCTACAGGGCTTCTGTAAATGAAAATACCGAAAAAAGCCTTGGGAACCGTGCGTATTATCCTGTAGTTCAAACAGGCTGCTTTGAGTTGCGGGGAGATTTAAGACTCGCTAATGAAAGAACGCCCATTTCTGCATGAGATGTAGCTTCATAGCAGAAATGGGCGTTTTTAGGCTAGGTTTCCGTGCTTGCGAGGCTCGTCAGAGCTACCCCAAGCAGGTGTATACCTCCAAATCAAGATAAGAGCAAATAAAGTATTTGACAAAGTAAATAATTTATGTAAATATATTAACAGAAATGGAGGTATTTATGGCTACTATAAAGGAAATCGCGGAAATTGTCGGTGTATCCAGTGCTGCTGTATCCAGAGTGCTGAACTATGACGAAGGGATTTCTGTCAGTGCGGAAACGCGGGCGGCAATTTTTGCCGCGGCTGAAAAAGTGGGATATAAAAAGAGAATCATTTTTCCCAAAATAGAAAATGTCGCGCTTCTGTACTTCACAGAAGCGGAAGATGAGCTGGAGGATATATTCTACCAGAATGTTAAGGATGAGCTCCTGAAGCAAGCCCGGAAAATGAATATCCACCTTACGGTATATAGTAAAAAGGATGGGATGAACGCCATACCAAAGGATCTGAACGCATTTGTTGCGGTGGGTTGGCTGAACAGGAAGGAAATCAACAGGCTGTACAGAATATGCAAGAGAGGCGTGTTTATAGGAACTTCTCCGGACGAGAAGCTGTTTGATGCGGTAAGACCCAATATGGATTCTTTTGTAACTCAAATCGTAGACTACTTTATGGAGAAGGGACACCGCACAATAGGCTTCATTGGCGGCCCCGACAGAAACATCGATACTGGGTTGCCTTCTATGGATATCCGCGAATGGTCCTTCCGGCAAAGCGTCAGCTATTATAATTGCCTGAATGAAGATTATATTCTGATATCCGACAAATTTACGGTAGAGGAAGGCTATCGTTTGGGCAAAGAGCTTCTGACCAAGAAGACGATTCCTACATCGCTTTGTGTTGCAAGCGATACTCTGGCCGTAGGCGTCCTTCAGGCATTGAATGAGGCGGGCGTTCAGGTACCGGAACAAGTGGCGGTATTCAGCATTAACGATGTAAGTATCGCAAAGTATCTGTCACCGCCGCTGACCACAATTCACATTGACATTCCTATCATTTGCGAAACCGCATTGGATCTGCTGCGGAACAGAGTTCTGAGCGGAGGAAAAATAACGAAGTCTATTTTCGTAAATGGAACGCCTGTGTTCCGGAAAAGCTGCTGATATAACAGGATAACAGGAGATGCGTTTATTGCATCTCCTTTTCCGTTTTGCACAAATTACAGTTTTGTTTATGTTGTAAATCGCTGAATTTTATCGTGGTCGCTGCGGCTGTATTGACAAGACGAGTTATGAGTGATATATTCTGAATAGTAAATAATTTACCTACAATAAGATAAATTATTTAACTATCATCAACAAAGGAGAATATGTCATGAAAAAGAAGCTGTTGTCTATTTTGGTTATCCTGTGCATGATCCTGTCTCTTGCTGCCTGTGGCAGCGCCCCCAAAGCGGAACCGGATGAAAATGGAAACTATGTCGTGAATGGAAGTTTTGAGGAAGCGGATTTCACAGGGTGGACTGTTACCAATATCGACGATTCCACTGAGGAACTGGATATCTATACCCGTGAAACGGATTGCTGCGACGGTGTTCAGTCTCTGCACTTCTATTCAGGCTCCAGCAATGTTAACTTTACTGCGGAACAGACCATTTCCGGTCTGGAAAAAGGAAGCTACAAGCTGACCGGTTATATTCAGGGCGAGGCCGCAGGGGACGAGAACGCAGAGGTCTTCTTCTACGCGGTAATCAACGGCAAGACATACAAGGCTGACGCGGAATTGAACGGTTACGTTAATTGGTATGCCGCGGAACTGGGCAATCTGGATGTTGCGAATGGAGAAATTACCATTGGCGTGAGTGTAACCACTGCTCCCGGCGGTTGGGGTACGATCGATAACATCACTTTGGTCAAGGAGTGATCTATGGGCTTTGTCAAAGGTATGGATGTATCCATGGCAAAGGCGCTGGAGGCACATGGTGCATCCTACAATTTGGATGGGAAACAGGATGATCTGTTCCGCATCCTGAAAAAATGCGGAACAGACATGATACGCCTCAGGCTCTGGCCGGATCCCTATGATGCGTCCGGAGCCCCTTATGGCGGCGGAAATAATGATTTGCAGACTACAGCGGAGCTGGCACAGCGTGCAAAGAGCAGCGGGATGGAAGTGCTTCTGGACTTTCAGTACAGCGATTTCTGGGCAGACCCCGCAAAGCAGATCAAGCCAAAGGCATGGAAATCTCTCGCCGGAAAAGAGCTTGAGACAGCGGTATATCTGCATACCCGTGAGGCACTCAAGTATCTGAAAAACCGCGGAATCATTCCCGCAATGGTTCAGGTCGGAAACGAGATCACAAACGGTTTTCTATGGCCGGATGGACATGTCAAAAACTTAGCGGCAATGGCAGGCCTTTTACAAGCCGGAATTCGCGCAGTGAAAGAAGAATGTCCTGAAGCGAGAATTGTGCTGCATCTGGATTTCGGAACAGACGCCGGACTGTATGAACGGTGGTTTGACGCTATTGAGCCTTTTGATATCGATTATGATATTATCGGTATGTCTTACTATCCGCACTGGAACGGAAGACTCAACCTTCTTCTTGACAATATGAATCGGGTAAGTCAAAAATATGGTAAGGATGTCATGATCGCCGAAACCTCCATTGGGTACACAACGGACACACTTGGCTGTACGGGGCTCGTATTCACACAGGAGCTTGAAAAAAACACCGGATATCCTGCGACGGAAGCGGGTCAGATGCAATTTCTCAGCGACTTGTTTGAAATAGTCCGGAGCGTGTCCGGGGGACACGGAATAGGGGTGTTTTACTGGGAACCTGCATGGCTGCCCATCCCGACCTGTACCTGGGCAAATGCAAATGGCCGCGCCTATATGAACGATCAGGTTGAGGCGGGGAATTCGATGGCAAATCAAGCACTTTTCGATCGGGACGGGAATGCGAATGCGGCATTGCTGAACTTAAAACAAATGTAGGAGGGAAAGGAATGAAAAGGACAATAGCGTCTGTTCTGGTGGCGCTGGTCGTGGTGCTGGTGTTATCCGGATGCGGTTCCTCCAAAGAACCGGATACGAAATTGACCATCTGGACCAACATGAGTGTAGAGGCAGAAACAATTCAGGCCTATGCGGACGAGTGGGGGACTGCCAATGGATATCAGGTGGAAGTGATTCATCAGTCTCCGTCTGTCCAGAAATTTGCGCAGGCGATCAAGAGCGAAGATGGTCCCGATGCGGTTGTGGGAATCCCCAATGACCAGCTTGCCGATTATGTCAATGCGGGTCTGGCGGCAGAAGTTCCCGCAGACCTTTACGCGGATGAAGATTTTGCTGATGCGGCAATTCAGGCGTGCTACGTCAGCGGTGTCCGCTATGCCGCGCCGCTTTCCGTTGAAACGACCGCCCTCTTCTACAATACCGATCTGGTAGATCAGGTGCCGGCAACGTGGGAAGAGCTGGTTGCAGGTGCGGCGGAGATTGGCGGAGTTCAGTTCGATGCCACCAGCATTTACTATGATCTCGGATTTGTACGGGCATGCGGCGGCTATATTTTCAAGTACGAAAATGGTTCCTATGACGTTACGGACATTGGTCTGGCAAACGAAGGCGCCGTTCAGGCGTATGAATTTATAAATGCGCTCTGTAATGAATATGGCCTTGTATCCGCGGATGTTACCGCAGACATTGCCAGAAGTAATTTCCAGAACGGTCAGACTGCTTATTATATTGGCGGCCCTTGGGATATCGACGGATTTACCTCCGCAGGAACGCCCTTTGCCGTTGCACAGATGCCCACCTTTCATGGCCAACCGTTTATTACTCCCGTGGGGACACAGGTTTGCTTTGTGAGCAACGAAAGCGACAGTCAGGAGAAGGCATGGGAATTTATCATGTACCTGATTGATCACGGCGCGATAGGAATGTATGAGTCCGGAGACCGGATTCCCGCAAAACTGACCGATCAGGCGGAGGAAACCATCCAGAGCAACGCCTATTCTAAATCGTTTATAGCGCAGATACAGAATGGTGAACCAATGCCCACCGTGTCTGAAATGGGTCAGCTATGGTCTATTCACACCAACAACATCCGCTCAATGTGGACTGGGGAACTGTCTCCTGAGGCTGCTGCCGAAAATATGGTAAAGCAGCTGAAGGAAGCTGTTGACCTGATGAACTCCGGAAAGTAGTGATACCATGAGGGGAAAAGACAACACAAAAGCAATTCCATACCTGTTACCGGCTCTGGTTTCCATTCTGATCGTGACCTGCATTCCGATCATTTATACGATCGTAATTTCTTTTACCAATTACAACATGTATCACCTGAACGATTTTACGTTCATTGCGTTTCAGAATTACCTCACGGTCTTTTCCGGAAGCCTGAAGGATGTCTTTTTCCCGGTGCTGGGATGGACGGTGTGTTTTGCTGTGCTCAGTACACTGGGGTCCTATACTATGGGACTCGGTCTTGCGATTCTTTTGAATAATCCAAAAATGAAGGAATCAAAGGTCTACAAAACCATCCTGATCGTTCCATGGGCGCTTCCCTCTACCATTGCGATTCTGGCATGGCAGGGGCTTTTGAACGAGCAGTATGGCGGTATCAATAATCTGCTTCATGCGCTCGGTATTACAGCCAATATCCCATGGATGACGGACGCACTCTGGGCACGGATCGGCATCATCATTGTGAATGTCTGGCTCGGGTTTCCTTATATGATGAATGTTTGCCTCGGCGGACTTCAGGCGATCTCGAATGACTACTATGAGGCAGCCAAAATTGATGGTGCATCCAGATTCCAGTGTTTCAGAACAATCACACTCCCGCTGGTGACCAAGCTGTCGATCCCATTGGTCATCTCAACGTTTGCTGCTAATTTTAATAACTTTGGAAATATCTACATGATCACGCAGGGCGGTCCGGCACGTGTGGACAATCAGTTTGCGGGTTATACGGATATATTGGCAAGCACAACGTACAAGATGACGACCTGGTCAAACCGATATGAACTGTCCGCAACCTTCAGCGTGCTGATATTCCTCATTGTGGGAACATTTACGCTGGTCAATATGCACATGTCGGGTGCATTCAAGGAGGTTGACTGATATGAATAGAAAAATGTCACCTCACGAAACAAGAAAGCTGTGGATGGGCAGGGTGGTGATTTGGGTCACCATTATAATTGTTCTGTTCCCGGTTCTGTGGATCGTCATGTCCTCCTTTTCAGCGGGAGACAGTTTCTTCCTGTCATCGTTGTTTCCCAAGAAATTCAGTATTGAACATTATACCAGCCTTTTTCAGGAAACGAATTTCATGCTCTGGACGTGGAATTCTGTGAAGCTGTGCCTGATCGTGGCGGCGATCCAGCTGGCTATGACGTCTCTTGCGGCATATGCTTTCTCGCGGCTTCGCTTCACGGGAAGAAAGTACGGGCTGATGTCCCTGCTTGTTCTTCAGGTTTTTCCGAGCAGCATGGCTGTGGCCGGCTATTACATTCTCATATACGAATTTGGATTGGTGGACAGCAATGCGGCGCTTATTTTTGTGCTTGCCGGAGGAAGTGCATATAATATCTGGCTGCTGAAGTCCTACATAGATGGCTTGCCGAAGGAACTTGACGAGGCGGCCATGGTAGATGGCGCAACGCATTTTCAGGTGTTTCGGAAAATCATTCTGCCGTTGGCAGCGCCGCAGCTGGCAGTTATTTTCCTGTTCTCCTTTATCGCAACTTACAGCGAGTATGTGATAACGTCGATCTTTCTGCAGACTCCGGGCAAGATGACCCTCGCACTGGGACTCCAGACGTTTATCAGTGACCAGTTTGCCGCGCATTGGACCACGTTTTCTGCTGCGGCGGTTCTGTCGTCTATCCCCATAATGATCGTCTTCATGTGCTTACAGAAATATATCCAGAGTGGACTTGTTTCCGGAGGCGTCAAAGGATGATAAGTAGACAAACCAACTATTTGAAAGGGGCTATTACGAAAATGAAGAGATTATTCGCATCTGTAATTTCATGTGTTCTGATTCTTTCCCTGATCTGCTCTGGCTTGACGGTGTTTGCGACCACAATTACGGGAGCAGTTGACACTGATAACTTTGTCCGAGGCGTAGATGTATCCACTCTCGATATGCTGGAAGACCTTGGCGCACGTTTTTATCAAAATAACGTAGAGAGCGATGCCCTCACGATTTTGAAAAATAATGGCGCTAACTATGTGCGGCTGAAATTATGGGTAGATCCATACGACGAAAACGGAAATCCTTATGGTGGTGGTAATAATGATTATGCAACCACTTTGGCGCTGGCAAGGCGGGCAAAAAACCTCGGAATGGGAGTGTTGATTGATTTCCACCTGAGTGACTTCTGGACAGACCCTGCCAACCAGATTAAACCCAAGGCATGGAAAGATCTGTCTTACTCCGAACTGAAGACTACATTGTACAACTACATGAAAGACACGCTGAACAACTTTGCGGCGGCAGGCATTGTTCCTGAAATGGTTCAGGTTGGCAATGAGATATCCACGGGCATACTTCATGATGATGGCAAGGTTGGCAACGGAAATGAGGATTTTTCCAATCTTGCCGGACTCCTGGAATCTGCGATTGCTGGTGTTAGAGCATCCTCTGCATCCAATACCAAAATCATCCTGCATTTGGATATGGGAGGTCAGAACTCTCTCTATACATGGTTCTTTGGCGGATTGCTGACGGTCTCCCCCAATCTGGACTTTGATGTGTTTGGCCTTTCCTATTATCCGATGTGGCACGGGACCATGGAGGGCTTGCAGTATAACATAAACTACTTGGCTTCCACTTATGGCAAAGAGGTATGTATTGTTGAAACTGCATATGCATGGACAACAGAAGATGGTGATGGTGTCGGCAATGTATTTATCAGTGGAGATGAAGAAGTCGGTGGATATCCTGCAACGGTTGAAGGACAATTTGCTTTCATGAACGATCTGGAATCCGTCATTCTTAATGTTCCTAATGATAAGGGGCTTGGTTATTTTTACTGGGAACCCGAATGGCTGCCGGTAGAGAATGGAACTTATGCAACGGATGCAGGCGTTGCATACAAGAATGATACCTACACCCCATGTAATACCTGGGACAATATGACGTTGTTCGATTTTAATGGCAATGCATTGTCTTCTATCAAGGTGCTGAATCAACCTGCGGAGAATCTGCTATCGAATATCAGTTTTGAAAATGATGGCGTTACAACCACTCCCGCCGACTGGAATGTATGGCTTAGCGACTCCTCAGATACGGGGACTGTAAAGACGGAATATGGTTATGCATATGATGGTGATTATAAGCTGACATTCTGGGATGATTCTGCCTACTCCTGCTCTGTATATAAGACATTTACAAATCTTCCCAACGGTACGTATCAATTCTCAATTTGGGCAAAGACCAATGGGGATCAGGATGTGCTTCAGTTGTATGCGAAGAATTATGGAGGGGATGAACTGACCACTACTATTACTACAAGTGATATTAACTGGAACATCTTTACCATCGATGAAATAGTTGTTACCAACAACACTTTGGAAATCGGAGTCTATACTGTTGCCGGTGCTGATGATTGGTGTAACCTCGATATGGCTATTCTGAGAAAAGTTGAGTAACAGAGAGCAGTCATTTCTCCAATTAAGCCGGAAATTCTGTAAAATGCAATATGAACGTGGAACAGGGCGCAGGGAGAAATCTATGATGAAAGGATCAGCTATATGTCGACGTTTGTTATAAATATCATCCACCGGCCTGAAATGGTGCCCGAGTACGCCGAGAAGGTCACGGGACACGGTCAGGCGGAAAATATCGGCCGTAAGGCGCTGCTGACCGAAAGTCTGGATATCTTCAAGCTCCAGCAGCAGTGCGCCCATGAAAACGGTCTGAAAACCACCATCCAGATGACCTACGCCAGCCTGTTCAATGACGAGGCCGTGGCTCTGGCCAAGGAGCATCACGCGGTCTATGGCGACGAGATTGCCCTGAGCCTGCTGGGACTGCCCTGCGAGCAGTTCCGGGAAAAATACAAAACGAAGGATTTCTGCATCTGGATGTTCTCCATGGAGGACAAGAAAGCCATCGTCCGGGATGTGTTCGGGAAGTTCTATGAAAAGTTCGGATTCTACCCGGAATCCACGGGTTCCTACTATCTGGACGCCGATCTGATCAACTTCATCAAGGCGGAATACCCCGGCGTGAAATGCGCCGTCGCCACCTGCTGGGAGGAAGGCCCCAAGGCTTACCACACCTGCAACAATTCATGGTATACTTTCATGGACGGCGGTCCCTGGGCGCCCTGGATCCCCTCCAAGGCCAACACCCACGCCCCCGCGGCCAACGAGGACGAGGATTCCGGCATTGTTGCCATTCCGCATCTGAGCCGCGACCTGCTGGCCTGCTATGACGGCAACGGCTCCAACTTCGGCACCCACCCCCAGAATGTGCTTCGCGGCATGATCTATGACACGAAGACCTGGGAGTATCCCTATCTGTACAATCTGATCGACCAGTACCGCAGCCTGTCCAAATACAACAACGGCTACGCCTACAACATGATGTTTGTCGGCCCCGGCTGGATGAACAAGATGGGACGCTGGGAAGCGCCCTATGAGCTGCTGAAGAAGTCCTATTGGGACGGCTGCACTTACTACGGCCAGCTGAAGAAAGAGGGCAAGCTGGTGGACATGACCATGTCTGAGTTTGCCGATTACTACCGGGAAAAGAAGACCTACACCGAGCCGGAGTGCGCGCTGTGGCGGGACATCCTCTACGGCAGCAACAAGCAGCTGTTCTGGTACTGCGACCCCTATATGCGTGCAGGCGTCAACATGGATCAGGGCGGCGCCATTTTTGATCTGCGGCCTTACGTGGCGAAGCTGCATTGGCCTGTGGGCATCGGCACGCCCCATGTGCAGGACGCCAGCTACCCCTTTCTCATGCAGGAAAAGTACCGCGCCGGTTACTTTACCCATTACGCAGGAGAGGGCACCATCCGCAGCGCCAAGATCTGTCACAACGGCGAGGAAGTGGATCTGTGCCTGTGCCGCACCAAGGCGCATTTCTCTCAGGAGGGCAGGAACCGCATCCTGACGCTGGATCCTGTGGAGATCGTGTTCTCCGATCTGACGGTGAAGCTCCAGACGGTCATCACCTTTGCCGAGGGCGAAAGCAATATCCGCATCGACCGGAACATTCTTGCCATGTCCGACCCCGACGCGGACGTGACCATCAACGAATACATGGTCGGCTGCTACGGCACAACCGAGTATACCGAGGATATGTCCAGCCTGACCCTGGGCGTGGATGGGCAGACCATCCCCTACGAGTACAAGTGCCGGGAACTGGCGGCAACCAGCGCCGGCGAGGTCTGGTGCAAGCTGCCTCCCATCGATACACTGGTCAGCATGACCTGTGACGGCCGGGAGAAGAAGGGCTACGTCAAGGAAGGCTACGCCTTCAGCCCCATGTTTACCCTGGGCTATACCGGAAAACTTCAGCAGAAGGAGGTCTTCACCACATGGCTCAATCTACGAAAGGCAGACTGAACTACCGCTGCCCCTCCTGCTTTATGCGGGATCTGGACATAGACATGTTCTATGACAGTGAAAAGCAGGAGTTCTACTGCATCCGCTGCCAGTTTTTCGGTACGGAGGAACAGGTCCTCAAAATGAACGAAATGGTTCGCGTCCGCTATAAGGACATGATGAAGCGCTTTACCGATTTCGAGGATTTTTCCGAATAACATCCACCGCAGAGCAGCGGCTGACGCTGTCAGCCGCTGCTTTTCCTGAAGGAGAAGATACCTCTGCCAGTGCAGTCACGGCAGAGCAGACATAAAGCGAGGTTCGCGTATGAATACATTTGTCAAAGGAATGGATCTGTCCACGCTGCCGGAAGTAGAAAACTGCGGCGGGAAATTTTATGATAACGGTCTGAAAGATGATGCCATTGCGATTCTGAAGCGGTACGGCATGAATCTGGTACGGCTGCGGCTGTGGAACGACCCCTACAGCGAAGATGGCATCCCCTACGGCGCAGGCACCAACGATCTGCTGCGCACCGTGCAGATGGCAAAGCGGCTGAAAGACACCGGTGTCGATTGGATGCTGGATCTCCACTACAGTGATTTCTGGGCAGACCCGGGCAAGCAGATCATTCCCAAGGACTGGCAGGGAATGGAGCCGATAGCGCTGGCCGGGGCCGTCTATGATTTTACGTTTTCCGTAATGAACACGCTGGCAGACAGCGGCCTGCTTCCCGCCATCACGGCGGTGGGCAACGAGCTGTCCAACGGACTGCTGTGGCCTTTCGGCAGAACGCCCAATTTTGAAAACATCGTGCTGTTCCTGAACGCGGGCATTCAGGCCGTCCGGGACGCCGCACCGGGGATGAAGATCATGCTGCATCTGGACAATGGCGGCAGCAATATGCTGTACCGGACGTGGTTCGACAGCTATTTTGCCCGCGGCGGCAAGGATTTTGATTATATCGGGCTGAGCTATTACCCCTTCTGGCACGGCACCATGGACGACCTGAAAAACAACATGCAGGATCTCGCGCTGCGGTATCACAAGGACATGATCGTGGCCGAGGTGTCCACGGGCTTTACGCTGGAGGACTATGCCTCCTACGAAAAGCTGGCGCCGGAGGAACGGAAGGGCATGGCCACCAAACGGGAGCTGGCGGAAAAGGTTCCCTATCCCATGACCCCGGAGGGGCAGAGCGCGTTTATGCGGGACATTATGACGCTGATCCGGGACATTCCCGAAAACAGGGGCAAGGGCTTCGTCTATTGGGAGCCTGCGTGGCTGCCAGTCCCCGGCTGCGGCTGGGCGAACGAAGCCGCACTGGCATACACCGGAGAACAAGGCCCCGGCGGCAACGAATGGGCCAATCAGGCGCTGTTCGACTACGACGGGAACGCCCTGCCCGCCCTGAAAACCATCCGTGATTTTGGATGCGACTTTGATTAACGATCTAATGACAAAAGGAGTTTTTCACATGATTACATTTTACAAAGAATACATGATTCAATACAATGAGCGTCCCGTGCAAGATAGTTATTCCAAGCAAAATGAGCGCCCCAAACAGATTGTCGTTACTTCAATCGTTGCAAATGGTAATTTCCATTGTATGTATGGCGAGCGAATCTATGATTCCTTAGAAGATGTCAAACACGACATCGATGAAGGAAGGTATGGTTGTTCAAACCCATTTTCACGCAAAGTATAAGCGCTCAACGACCACCTATTCGGGCAAATTAACAACTTCAGTAACTAGAATTTGCTGTTTAGTCTAGACGGCAGTTTAAGTAGATATCGGAGTTTACCGTCTTACATTTTCCTGAACATGGGGCATCTCGGATGTACGAGCTTCCATCTGTTGAAAAAGTGTGATAAGATACCCCAAAACAAATTTCGGCGGAGTAGTAAGTCGGGACTCTGCCGTTAGCCCGCTCTGGCGCGGAGTCGGGCGAGGATTATATCATAAGTCAAAGCAATCTAGTGTAGCCAGTGCGGTAGAATTGCACTGTTTTCTTATATTGTTGCCTATTCCGAACCTATATCTGCATATATTTTGAAAATGTATATGCAGATAATCCGGGACAGAACCTTGCTATTCTGCATATAATATGATATAATTATATGCAGAAAGGCTGGTGCTGTATGAGAAAATTTGATTACTCTTTTTTGAATAATGGTTTGCTGCCAGCAAATCTTGTGAACCTCACTTCCAACATTGCGGCACTGAAAACAATGGCGGGGGTGCGTAAGGGCGAATATACGCAGATTTTTACGGAACTGGAAGCTGTTGCAAAGGTGCAATCTATCAAAAGTTCTAATGCTCTTGAGGGTATTGTGACCAGCGACGAGCGTATCGCCGCCATTGTCAATCAGAACAGCGCCCCGCTGAACCACAACGAGGCGGAGATCGCCGGATACCGTGATGCGCTGAATGAGATCCACTTGGGCTATGAGCATATTGACTTCCGGCAGAGCGATATTCTGCGGCTGCACGAAATGATGATGAGCTTTGCGGGCTATGAGTACGGCGGGCAGTACAAGACAGACGATAATGTGATTTTGGAGATCGACGCCGACGGAAACCGACGTGTGCGTTTTCGCCCTACAACCGCAAGCGAGACCCCGAAAGCCATGGAGCAGTTAGAGCTTGCTTATATGGACGCCCGAAGCGATGCAAACGTCAATCAGCTTCTTCTGATTCCCTGCGTGATTCTGGATTTTCTCTGCATCCATCCGTTCCGGGACGGCAACGGCAGAATGTCCCGTCTGCTTTCATTGCTGCTGCTGTACAAAAGCGGTTTTGACGCTGGCAAATATGTGTCCTTTGAGGAGCAGATCAACAACTATAAGACGTATTATTACGAGGCGCTACGGCAATCCTCGGCTGGGTGGGATACGAACGAGAATTCCTATTTCCCCTTTATTGAAAATTTCCTGTCCACCCTTTACATGTGCTATAAGGAATTGGACAAGCGGTTTGCAGGGGTACACGGCAAGAGAATCACAAAAAAAGCCCGCGTGGAAGCGACCGTTCTGAACAGCCTGACGCCGCTGTCCAAGGCGGATATCTGCAAAATTCTTCCCGACGTCAGCCCCACGACCGTTGAAGCCGTCCTCGGCGCGATGATCCGGACCGGCTCGGTAAAACGAATCGGTGCGGGACGGGCGACGCGGTATATTAAAGCATAGTTTACTACCGTCCTTAGCGAAATCCTGTGCCAAAAGCAAAAACGCCCTTCGCAGCAAGCCAATCAAGCCTGCCACGGAGGGCAGTGAAGGTTCGCAATGCAACGACGCGACTCCTCCGACCGGGCAAAAAAAATCTCTCTGCCAAATTCCCTCAATATAGCGTCTCGAAAGAAACCTTACAGCGCTTTTTGCAGAAAGCAATGCCGAACGCAGTGATATGCTCCCGACCTTCGTTGCGCAGTCGTTCGTCGTATCGCTTTTCTTTGATCTGATTCATTGCCGCTTCGCACGCGCTTTCCATCCCCGCCAGCGTCGGCGAGTATTTTACCTCAATCACGATACCCGCATCCGGATCCTCCGGCTCGATAAGGATATCGCTGAAGCCATCGCCTGATTCCGCATTGGACAAAATCAGCCAGTTTGGTTCGCTCCGCAGGAGTCCCAGCAGCAGTCCGTGATAGAAGTTTTCCTTCTGTTCGTCCTTCGCTTTTGTGTCCAGTATGCTGATCATTTTTCCAAGAATCACTGTCAAACGTTTCTGAATTTCCTCCGCGTTTCCATCCAGAAACGCCTTACAGAACGCCTGCATGGGCTTTTCGTCATGGACAACCGTTTCCTTAAACCATTCCTGGATCTGAAGGATGAATACTTCCCGCACCTCGCGGTTGGGAATAATCAGTTTATATACACTGCGCTCAACTTTTCCCGCCTGCGTCAGATAACCCGTGGTAAACAAAACGCTCCAGAGGTTATCGATGCTGTTGTCGATTTCGTTGTAGGTCAGTTCCAGTCGAACCGCCTTCTCAATGGCTTCACCAGCGATGAGGCGCTCAATCTCGCCCTGCGTGGTCTTATCGGCTTTATCCACGAAACGCCTGACCAGATCGTTTCCGCTGGTGTTGATCCAATAGGCCTGGGGTTCTGCATTCGGCTCGCCGCAAAGTCGGTCTACATGGTTGATCACGTCCCACGGGCAATACACGTCCACGCTGCCAAAGCGATAGCCGTCATACCATTCTTTTGTTTCGCCGTAATGCGCTGTCAGGTTATAATCGTCCAGGAGCGTCTTCACTTCAGCATCTGTGAAGCCAAAGTGCTCGTCGAAGCGGCTGTCCGTGATGGACAGCACCTTGAAGTTGTTCAGCCCGGTAAAAATGCTTTCCTTCGATACGCGCAGACATCCCGTCAGCACTGCGAATTGCAGGTAATCGTTCGTTTTCAGCGCCTGACCGAACAGGCTGCGGATCAGCGCGACCATCTCTTTATAGTAGCCGTGCTGGAACGCTTTATCCCAAGGCACGTCGTATTCGTCGATCAGGAGGATAGCTTTTTGACCATAATGCTGATGAAGCAGGGATGAGAGCATTTTGAGGCTTTCCTGCACGTCATCCAGCGTATCTTGTTCATTCAGAAAGCGCTCGAAAGCAGCTTTCTCCTTATCCAGTACCTTTTTACTCTCTGCCAGGAAACTGAGTCGAAATACTTCAGACCGCAAGATGCGCCGCAGCATCCCATAGGCGTCCTCAAACGTCAGCCCATCCACGCCTTTAAGCGACACGAACACCACCGGGAATTTGCCCATATACGCCTCGCACAGCGCCGTTTCCCTGGAGATCGCCAAACCGTCAAACAGCGTTCTGTCCGCACCGATCTCAAAAAAGGACTTCAGCATGCTCATGTTCAGCGTCTTGCCGAAACGCCGCGGACGGGTGAAGAGATTCACTTTGCCCCAGTTATTCAAAAGATCCCGGATCAGGTCGGTCTTATCCACATAGTAAAATCCTTCCGTTCGGATCTCCTCAAAATTCTCTATGCCGACAGGTAATTTCCTGCTTTCCATGCTGCACCGCCTTTCAGGTGGTTTCTTGAATGGCCTAACATTCCATGGTACTGTCAAGAGTTATGCGCAAATACAACAGCGTCACTTATGAAGTTGGTA
>ERZ772855.189-NODE-189-length-79688-cov-5.648224_pt1 | contig 79688 bp, 73 predicted proteins | sample MGYA00511900_ERZ772855 | MGnify/ENA primary metagenome ERZ772855 (study PRJEB29015, sample SAMEA2737701) | human gut metagenome | biome: human gut; feature: human-associated habitat; material: faeces | place: China | collected 2012 ... | reverse complement strand
GGTAAGGCATGGGACTGCAACTCCCTGATCATCGGTTCAAATCCGTTAGTCGCCTCTTTTCTAAGACTCTGATTATTAATCGGAGTCTTTTGTAACTTTACTTTATAGGAAAGACCGTATGCGGCGCTTTCCTAAATGAAAAAGAGCCCGCAGATATGTGGACATGACAAATAGATGGTTTGGGATTTAAAAGATGTAAAAAGATTCTTCTCTAAAATCGTCATTAAGGTCAACTTATTTAGAAAATAGTCCATGTCTGGAAGTTCCTCTTCGCTCATACGGCCAATGTCCTTGGATGTCATTTCTTCCGGGGGATTTTCGATGTATTTTTATCCTTTTTCCTCTTGGTGTCACCATACTTGCCGAACTAAATTCTTTGGTCTGTTCTAATCAGAAACTTTTGTGTTCCTTGTTTCATAAATGCTTCGCCGAGACACTTTTGGAATTATTGGAAAACAAAATGTATCTCGGGGCAACACTTGGCATTATCCAGGTTTTACATACATGGGGACAAGAATTGAATTACTATCCTTATATCCACTGTATCAATATTCTTTTAATCCCCAAAGAATTGTAAGAATAATGGTTTGTATATTTTATGAAGAAACATGGAGAAAAAGAATGTAATAACTCATGGGATGATGACAATTATCCATATATTTAAAATACATTTTTCCATCGAATTAGGCTGTTAGTTGTAGTATAATATGAAAAAATATTCATTATAGGAGGATAATAATCATGTGTTTTGCAAAACGTAGAAAAACCCTTTTTGTTTTTTTTCTTGTTGCTTCTCTTGTGCTTACGACCACTTTGGGCGCAGCTCCAAATCTCTCGCAGGCAAAAAAGAAAAAGCAGGGAATTACTGTAACAAATAAGATGACCAAAGGTGTTTTGGTGATTCGAGAAAAAAAGAAATTACAGTTAAAGTTAAAGTTGCGCGGAAAAAAAGTTTCATCCAAGAAGATAAAGAAGATATTCAAATTCAGGTCTTCGAACAAAAAGATTGTGACAGTGAATAAAAAAGGAAAAATTTATGCTAAGAAAGCTGGAAATGCTAAAGTGTATATAACACAAAAGGCAAAAGGCAAGAAGAAAAAGTGTAAATTAAAAGTGAAGGTTGTGGCAAAAAAGAATAAGCCCGTGGTAACTGTGACGACGGAGTCAACGAAACAGCCAACGGTAGACCAAACAAAGCAACCAACGGCAGAGCCAACGAAACAGCCAACGGCAGAGCCAACGAAACAGCCAACGGCAGAGCCAACACCGTCCGCAAGTCAGGAACCGCAATTGGTAAATAGCGGAGAATGCAGTAAAATGACATGCGGAGGAAGTTATGCTGGCCCTGTGAGTGGTAAGGAATACTCAGCAGTAGCGTTGTATGGTAATGGTGACTATTGTAGCACATCTTACGAATTTGAAGGGACAAATAAAAAATACCGTATGGTGGTTAAAGGAGCATCTAGTAATTCGTCAACGGCGAGTGTTTCTGTATATATTGGCGGAAAGAAAGTTGGAACAGTTGGATTTACTGGAACTACGTTGTCGGAGCAGTCTCTTGAATTTAAAATGACAGATGTAACAGGAAAACAGGAAATAAAATTTTTACTTGAAACAGATAATGGATCGAATGATACCTATGTAAATAGTTATGAACTTTATTACATTGGTGATGTGAAACCATTGCCGGATGCTCCAATACCAGCATCAGTTGGAGCTGTGTCTACAGGAAAGTACAGAAATTTGTTTAAGGAATTAGGATATTCGGATGCAGAGATAGATAAGAAGGTCGAATCGGCTTGGCAAAAATTCTTTTATGGTACTGACGATGAACGAATCTATTATCCGGTAGGCGAAGATATGGCTTATATTTATACAGCAGATACCGATGATGTACGTTCTGAGGGAATGTCTTATGGTATGATGATTTGCGTTCAAATGGACAAGCAGGAAGAGTTTGATCGTCTGTGGAAATGGGCAAAAACTCATATGCAGCATAAAAGTGGAGAGTTTAAAGGATATTTTGCTTGGCAGATGAATACGAATGGAACCATAAAGGACAATACGCCGGCAGCAGACGGCGAGGAATATTTTGCAACATCGTTATTGTTTGCATCAGCGCGCTGGGGAAATGGTGAAGGAATTTATAACTATAACAAAGAAGCGCAGGAAATCCTGAAAACGATGCTTCATCAGGCAGATGATGGTCAAGGTGTGAATATGTTTAACAAAGAACATAAAATGCCTGTATTCTGCCCAATTGGAAACGCTGCAACATTTAGTGATCCATCGTATCATTTGCCGGCATTTTATGAAGTTTGGGCGAGAGAGGCAGAGCAGGACAATGATTTTTGGAGCGAGGCAGCTGAAGCTAGTCGACAGCATTTTAAAGATGCAACAAATGAAAAAACCGGATTAGGTCCGGATTATTCCGAATATTCAGGGGCTGCTAAGAACGAGGGAAATCATGGTGATTTCCGATTTGATGCATGGCGAATTGCAGCTAATATTGCCTGCGACTATGCATGGTGGGCGCAGGATGACTGGGCAACCACGCACGCGAATAGAATCCAGTCGTTCTTCTACGACCAGGGTGTTGATAGTTATGGAAATCAGTGGTCATTAGATGGAAAGAATCTTAGTCCTGATCATTCTCCGGGATTGGTTGCTATGAATGCAACAGCGAGTCTGGCATCTAGTGATAAAAAATCATGGTCATTCCTTGAGGATTTGTGGAACATTTCTCCAACAACAGGGAAATATCGATACTATGATGGATGTCTTTATATGATGGGATTGTTACATTGTAGTGGTAAATTCCAGGCATATTTGTCAAGTAATACGCCGGGAGTAGGCGTCGTGAATGGCAAAATATCGACAACAACTGCCGAATTTGATTTGAGTGCAGATAAGAAAGAAGATGTGACAACAAAACTTATTTTAAATGGTGTTAGAACATTGTCAGAAATTCGAAACGACAAGACAGTGTTAGAAAAAGAAAAGGACTATACCATTAGTGGTGATACAGTGTCTATTCGCAAAGAGTATCTTTCCAAACAGGCAGTAGGAGTAACGAAATTGACATTTGTCTTCGATGCGGGGAAAAATGCTGTTATGTCGATTACGATAAAGGACAGTAAGTCGCCTGATGTACCTGATGTACCGGCAGTGTCTGGACCATTTGATAAAATAAAGGCTACAGACTGTGCTGCAGATTCCAAAGATATAAAGGTTGAAGATGGAAAAGTCACCTTAAACACTACGGATTCATACATAGCGTTTGATATTGATTTTGGAAGTGAAACCGCACAGAGTATAACTACCTATGTGAAAGAACCAAATAATAGTGGACAGTTGTTTGTACGAATTGGAAGTTTAACTTCTAATCCGGTAAGGATCTATAATCTAGGTAATGGTTCCTGGAAAGAGATTAATACTCGTTTGTGGCCTACGGTTACAGGAAAGACAAAAATTTATATACAGGCAAATAAACCGGGAGTTCAGATTGATTGGATACAATTCGGAAAATAAGTAAAAAATTGCGAAAGGATATCATACATGCTTAACAACCGAAAAAAAACGTTAGGTGTATTTGTTTGCAAGCTTCCAGAATATTTCCAGCGCACCCTGTGTGGTGCGCTGGCTGATGAAGCGGTGGCAAATGGATACAATTTGGTTGTTTTTTCGACTTTTGGTGAATACGATAACAATCATGATTATGTGGAGGGAGAAAGCAATTGTCTTTATATTCCAAATTATGACGAATTGGATGGGATTATTTTATGCCTTGATGTGTTTGATATTCCTGGCATGGCAGGAAAATTAATTGAGCAAGTAAAGGAAAAGGCGCATTGCCCTGTGATTAGCATTCGACAAAAAAGAGATGAGTTTATTAGTGTGCTCAGCGATGATAAAAAGGCTATTATGGCTATGGTTGATCATTTGGTAGATGAACATAACGCAAAGCGGATTTATTACTTGTCTGGTCCCTCTTACATGCATGATATACGTATGAGGGAGGACGGATTTCGCGAAAGAATGAAAAGCAGAGGTGTTGCCTTTCGTGAGGAATATATCTTTATGGGGAATTTGTGGTATAACATTGGTAAAGAAGCAGTTGATTATTTCCTTTCACTGGATGATGAAAGACCTGATGCAATTCTATGTGCCAATGATTATATGGCAATTTCTGTATGTGAAGAACTGTGCGATCGAGGATTCCGTGTACCGGAGGATATTATTGTGACGGGATTTGATGATGTTGAGGAGGCTAGAGATATATATCCAATGTTGACAACAGTTGAAGCTTGCCCAGAAAATTTTGCGAGATGTGCTATGGAAATTATTAAAAAGGCGGAACGAGGCGAAAAACTAGAAAAGCAATATTATATTTCAACGCAAAATCAGTATCGAAATTCCTGTGGATGTAAAGAAGCGGAAGAAGCGAAACAAATTTTTCGTAAACAATTTAAAAAAAATCGGCGTTTGGTTCACATGTATAAGCAGAATATGTTTATGGTTTTTCGGATGGAAGGAATACGAGATTATCAGGGCCTTCCGGATTTAGTTGGAAAGTTTGTAGAAGGAAACACGGGTGTTTCAGACTTTTATATATGCCTAAATCCGGATGAGAAATATGAATTGGATGATTCTAGAAAAAGTCCATATGAGGATGAGATGGAAATGTTATTACATGCCTATTATGGAAAGAAAATGTCAATTGAAGTGCCGATGCCACAAAAACTTTTTAAAAGAAAAAATCTTTTGCCTGCCGACGAAGTGACGGACAGGCCTTGTGTTTTTTATATCAACCCGCTTCATTATCGAAAGCATTGTTTTGGTTATGCAATCATTTCGTTTTTTAATAATCGATTTTATGCAGCAGAAGATTTTTATCAATCTTTTGTGATAAACATTTGCACCGTGTTAGAAAATATTTATATACAAAATCAAATTGAACAGTTAAGCAACGATAAAATACGCCTTATTCGACGAGATTCGGTTACACATATGTATAATCCGTATGGGTTTCATGAAATGGCTACACAAATGCTACATGATGCGACAGTAGCAGGAGTTAATTGTGTCTTTTTTTATGTAAGAATAGACAATTTACAGGAAATAACAGAAATATATGGAAAAGAAGAATCAAATGAAATCCTTCTGTGTATGAAGTCTGTTTTTGAAAAATTTGAGCAGGAAAAACATGTGTTAGGACGATTAGGAGGAAGTGATTTTTGCCTATTACTAGAGGATAAAAAGCAGGAAGAAATAGAAGTTCTTGCACAAAATTTTGTTAATGAAGTAAATGAAGTGAATATTTCATGGAATAAAGAATTTTTCATTGAAGTTCGCTATGGATGGTTTGTTAAGGAAGTGGGAACTATTTCTAGTACAGACGAGTGCATTCGCAGTGCGAAAATGAAAATGAAAGTTGGTGCACAAATGCAGACGAGTGCTGCAAAATATGCTTTTGAGGCAATGAAGGAAATCAGACAGAATTATCAAAAAGAAATTTCTGTTACATACATGGCAGAACAAATTGGTATATCGCGTACGCACTTGTCCCATTGCTTTAAATTGATATATCAGAAGTCAATACAAGATTATATTACTTCTTATCGAATGGAAAAGGCGCAGGAACTTCTGATTCATACTCAGAAAAAGATTAAAGAGATTGCTTTTTTGGTTGGCTATAAAGATGAGTTGTACTTTTCGAAAGTATTTGCCCGTCTGTATGGTATGTCTCCTAGTAAATTTCGTAAAACAATGTTGACATGAAAAAATATGGGTAAATTGGAGATGGATAGAAAAATCCAGTAGTAAGTGTTCAGGAAGCCTGTAGAGAGTTTCTGGATGGTGTGAGACAACGACGAATGGACAGTGAATGGGCTTTGGATGGTATCGAGTGATATCGCAGCAGGATTATCAAGGATCTTGTCTCTTTCCTCGCAGGAGGAAGGGGCAAGATCCTTTTTAGTGCGCCTGGTGGCGCACGTCACTAATGGGTGAAAAGCCCTAATCCGCCCTAGTAGTGGGAAGGATATACCAAGACCAAGCGTGTCTGTGAACTCCTTTGATATTACCTTCTACCCTATTACAATGGGTAAAAAAAAGACTGTTGCCGAAGCAACAGCCTTTTTAGCGTTCTCATTACTTACAATTAAGCAACTTTGATTACACATTTCTGAACTGTGATAGAATCTCCTTCTTTGTATGGAGAAGTATCTTTCATGTTCGGGATGTACATCATGATTGGGTAGTGAGCACCTGTATCTTTGTCTGTGTCACCATTTACAGCATTCTTAGGAATTGTAAATGTGAAGTTAAAGGTGTAAGATTTACCTTTCTTCATAGCTTTTGTGACAAACTTGCAGTGCTTATGTGTTTTGTCTTTCTTAACTTTAGCGCTCAGTTTCTTAGCAGAAACATGAAGAGCCCATGGGTAAGCACCTGTGTCTCCACCTGAAGTATAGTTGAAGCAAACACCCATCTCAGGAAGTGTACGTTTACCGGAGTTCTTTACTTTCAAAGAAATTTTCAGTTTGCGTCCACGGTAGTCAGGAGAGATGTAAGTTTTCTCGCCCCAGAATGTTGCGTCACAAAGCCAGATACGGAATGAGTTATATTTGAACTCAGAGTAATCAGCTTTGTATGGTGGATGGTTATCCGGGTTAGTAGATTTAGCGAAGTTGTAAATTACTGTACCCTTCTTTGCGTTTTTTACAGATACTTTACATGTCTGTTTCTTTCCGCCTACAGTTGCAGTGATTGTTGCGGTACCTTTTTTGATACCAAGAACTTTGATGGACTTGCCTTTTGTTTTCTGGCAGTGAGCAATGTTATCATTGCTGGATGACCATGTTGCACTTCCACTTGCAGTCAATTTTACTTCCTTACCCTGCATAACAGAAGCTTTTTTCTTCATTGCTGCGCTAGCTGTATCATCACTTGCTACTGCAGCGGTGGTAACAGCCATAGTTGCAACTAAAGCTACAGCTACAACCTTTTTTGAAATTTTAGCGAACATTTCAAATTCCTCCTTTTTTAATATTAAAATGTTTTTTGATTTTTGTGCTAAATAGACAAAAATCAATCGCTTTGCGTGGATATATTATATCATTTTAATAGTTTAAAATCAAGAGGAAATGAAAATAATTACAGTACTATTTTTTGCCAAAAACATGACGTTTTTTTGCCTTATTTGCAGTTATTTGCGTGGCTGCAATTTCCTGCCTTGCTTTCTGGTAACTGCGAATGGTTTCATCCAGTTCACGAAAACGTTTTTCATCTGACTCTTCTTTTTCGCGAAACAGATAATCCAATTCTTTGTTGACCTGCACCGATACAGTATCAGCAATATCCGATGTAAGACTGTCAGAATTTTCCCTTATAGCATCGGAGACAATATGGGAAAGAATGGTTTTAAACTGTATCATTTTGTCATTTGGGGAAATTTCCGACTCGGAAACCGGGTAGGGAATTACCTGGCCGGATGATTTTGGTGAGAGTTTGTGTTCAATGTCTTTTAAGGAAAAACCGTCTTTCTTCATATTAATAATCTGCTCTAATTGTTTCATTTCTTTTTCTGAATAAACGCGGTGCCCCATTTCGTTTCGCGGGATATTCAAGTGAAGTTCCTCTTCCCAAAAGCGCAGAACGTGAGAGCCCACGTGAAGTTTTTTTGCCGCTTCCGAAATGGTATATTGTTTTGCTTCCATGTAGATAACCTCCTGTTTTATTTTTTTTTATTATAGCATGGGAAAAATGTCGATTGATTGGACATGCATTAAATGTAAAAAAACAGTGTGACACAGGACGACAAAAAACAAGAAGAATCGGAGCCAAAGCCCCGATTCGACAGAGAAAATGGAATTTATTCGTCGTGATATTCCAAATTTGCAAATTTTGTGTACTGGTTCAACCACTTAAGTTCGACGGTACAGGTTGGACCATTACGCTGCTTACCAATAATAATCTCGGTGATTCCCTTTTTGGTAGAAGCGTCTTTTGTGTAATATTCATCGCGGTACAAAAACATAACAACGTCGGCATCCTGCTCAATCGCTCCCGATTCACGCAAATCAGAAAGAATTGGTCGTTTGTCCTCACGTTCTTCTACTTTACGGCTGAGCTGGGAAAGCGCAATTACCGGGCAGTCCAGTTCACGTGCCAGAGATTTTAAGGAACGTGAAATATCCGAAATTTCCTGCTGGCGGGAAATGTTTTTTGAACCGCTGTTACCGGACATGAGCTGAAGGTAATCGATAATGATTAAACCGAGGCCTTTTTCCATTTTTAGTTTACGGCATTTACTTCGTAAATCATTGATGGAAATGCTGCCGGTATCATCGATATAAAGCGTTGATTCACCGAGGATAATAGAACTCTCGGTAATCTTTGCCCATTCATCATCTTCCAGTTCACCGATTCGGATTCTTTGGGAATCTACTTTTGAGTTCATGGCAACCAAACGCTTGGCAAGCTGCACTTTGCTCATTTCCAGACTGAAAATAGCAGTTGGAATATGATTAATCATAGCAACATTTTCGGCAATGTTCAGAGCAAAAGCAGTTTTTCCCATGGATGGGCGGGCAGCAATCAAAATTAAATCGGATGGCTGCAAGCCGGCTGTTCGATAATCCAAATCAATAAAGCCGGTCGAAATTCCGGTTACATCACTGTTGTTCTGAGCAGCTTTTTGAATACTCTCAAGTGTTTCCAGGGCAACCTCTTTAATTGGTGTAAAATTTTCAGAGGAGGCGCGTCCCTGAACGAGTTCAAAAACTTTGCGTTCCGTATCATCCATCAGCTCAGCAACATTAGCGGAATCCTGATAGCATCGGTTGGCAATGTCCTCCGTTGTTCGAATCAGCGAGCGCAGTTGTGATTTCTGTTCAACAATATCTGCATAGTAGCGGACATTGGCTGATGTAGGAACGGCGGAAATGATATTACTGAGAAACTCAACACTGCAAATGTCATCGGAAGCGTTTTTCTCATGAAGTTTATCCACAAGAGTAACTAAGTCTGCCGGACGTCCTTCATGAAACAATTCCACAATAGCGGAAAACAAAATGCGGTACCTGGCATTGTAAAAATCATCTTCATTTAGTTTTTCAGAAGCGAGAACTACCGCATCCTGGTCAAGAAGCATTGAACCGATAACTGCTTCTTCTGCCTCTCCATTATGCGGCATAACTCGTTTGATTACAGTTTCATCCATGATTATTTTCCTTTAACAATTACTTTAAGTTCGGCTGTTACTTTTGGGTGCAGACGGATTGGCACATGGTAGGTTCCAATGTTTTTGATTGGCTCCTTTAACTGCATTTTTTTCTTGTCTAAATCATAGGAAAGTTGTTCTTTGGCAGCGGTAGCAATTTCTTTGGTGGATACCGAACCAAAAACGCGTCCGTCCTGACCTGCTTTAATGGCAACTTCAACGGATTTTGTCTCCAGCTCTTTGGCGAATTCCTGCGCTTTCTCCAAGTTTTCTGCAGCAACCTTTTCGTCATTTTGTTTCTGAAGTTTTAAATCATTTAAATTTTTTGAGGTTGCTTCTACGCCAAGATTTTTTTTCAAAATAAAATTTTTGGCATAGCCGTCTTTTACGGTTACAACTTCACCCTTTTTTCCAACGGATTTCACATCCTCGAGTAAAATTACTTTCATTATATGTCACCTTCTTCTTTCATTTTAGTTAAAATTTGTTTGATTTGTTCAGCGCCTTCTTCCAGTGTACAGTTCTCAAGCTGGGCACCGGCACTGGTAATGTGGCCGCCCCCACCCATTTTTTCCATGACAACCTGAACATTTAATTCATCAATGGAGCGAGCACTGATATAAACTTTACCTTCATAGGCAGTTAATACAAAAGTAGCGCGGATGCCTTTGATATCAAGAAGATCATCGGCAATTTTTGCACCAACAATGGTTGGCGATTCACAGTTATCCGCATTACAAGGAGAAATAGCAAAACAATCCATAAAAATTTCTGTATTTTGTATTGCTTCAGCTCGAATTTTGTATTCTTCAATGTCGGAACGGAACATTTTGCGAATGCGAATAATATCTGCTCCGGAACGACGTAGGAATGCAACTGCTTCAAAGGTGCGGACACCCGGTTTATTCATAAAGTTATTCGTGTCAACCATAATACCGGAATAAAGTGCATCGGCTTCTACGGCTTTTACACGTATTTCCTCACCGGCATACTGTAAAATTTCTGCTACCATCTCACTGGCTGAGGAAGCAAACGGCTCAACATAGGAGAGAGTAGGGTTTTCAAAGGATTCACCGGTCTGTCTGTGATGGTCGATAACCACTAGAGAGGAAACTATCGGAATCAAATCCGGTGCATCGGTGTAGGACGGACGGTTAACATCAACGACCACAAGTAAAACTCCGTTTCCATTTCCGATAAATTCCTTCGCATTCTCACTTGTAACAAAAGTGCCATCCGGATAATCTTTGTTGTTCTCAAATAATTTCAAAAGCGGTGCCAGTGAAGAAGTTACCTGATTTACAATGATTTTCGCTGGTTTTTCCAGAGACTGTGCAATTCGGTAAATACCAATAGCACTGCCAATTGCATCGACATCCGGCAGACGGTGTCCCATAATGACTACTTTATCAGCATTAATAATGGAATCACGCAGTGCCTGTGCCTTTACGCGGGCTTTAACGCGTGTATTTTTTTCCTGCTGAATACTTTTTCCACCATAATAGAGTAAATTGTCTTTTGTCTTAATGACAACCTGATCACCACCGCGGGCAAGTGCCAAATCAATAGCACTGCGGGCATATTCCTGACGTTTGCGGTAGGTGTTTGCCTGAATTCCGATTCCCATACTAATGGTAATGGAAGTATCATTTCCCACATTAATCGAGCGGATATCATCAAGCAGCGAGAATTTGTCTGCCTGCAATTTTGACAGATATTTATGCTGGAAGAGGAAAATGTATTTATCCTTTTCAATTTTACGCGTAATCGCATCAATGCTTAACATGTATTTATTGATTTTTCGATCAACCATCGCAGCCAATAAGGAGCGGCGTACATCGTCAACATTTGCAAGGGATTCATCGTAGTTATCGATGTAGAGCAAGCCGACATTGACACGCTGGTCATAGTTTTCACGGATATAGTGCACAATTTCGGTTTCATCATAAATGTAAATGACATACAAAGCGTCACCGATTCCCACCTGACCGGCGTTTTTATGGAGGGCATCCGGTGCCTTTTCCAGAGAAACCAATTGCGTAATTGCCTTAAAGTAAGTTTCTTCCACGTGAAAATGAAGTTCTGTTGTCTCATAATTTTTCTCCGGAAGATATTCTTTGGTGAGAGCCGGAATGGCATCGTTTATATGGTAGTTTTTTGATAATTTGTCGGAGAACTGTTTGCGGAAATTCTTGTTATCCCACACACAGACTCCGTTTGTGTCCAAAATACAAATCGGAATGTCCAATTCCGTGGCAAGTTTATTAACCGTGACGTGAAATCGCATCGAGTAATCGACTAAGTTGCGCAGTACAGCACCTCGTTTAAAAAAGTATAAGACACTGGCAATGATTAAGTAAAATAAAACGTAAATACTCATAATAATGCCGGCACGCAGGTTGGTTATATAAATGTGAACATTCATTGCGATTAATAAAAGCCCTAATAAGAGCGGCCATCGCAAATAAGATTTCAAAGTCCCTTTAATTCGATTCTGACTCAACTTTTTACCTCCTCCCAGGAAATGTTCCAAAATTTCATCATATCAAGAATATTATTATATCACGGATTGTAAATGTTGACAAACCCTATTTGATAGATGTATTATGAGGGTAAAATAGAGAACAAAAGAATGAGTAAAGGAGGATACCATGTACTGTAAAAAGTGCGGAACAGAATTAAGGGAAAATGATACATTCTGCTATTATTGCGGAAATCGAATTGGATGGATGCAACGGATGTTGTCTAGTAAGGCATTTATAGGAAGTGTGATTGCGGTTTTTGTTGTTATCATTGCAGCAGTACTTACCTATCTTATATGGACAGGGAAAATTACGATGCCGTCGTTTGATAAGGGTCAGACGACAGAGCAGAATAAGATTGTGGATTCAGGAAAATCCGGAAAGGATTCAGATAATCCGGTAGCAAAGGCAACAGCTACGCCGGCACCGACTGCTACGCCGTACGCGTTTACTCCATCGGATGTAACGAAGACGATGAAGAAAGAGATGAAACCTTTGACAGAACGGCTGAAACCATTTTTGGCATACAGCGCATCGTTTTATGCAAATGGTTCCCATAGATTTAAATTTGACACGACCTTTGTGACGACGATGGCAATTTTTAATTTGGAACATTCGGATAAGACACTGCGGTATGGTGATTCAATGTCCAAAGTGAAGAAGGAAGCTAAGAAAGAAATTAAAAAGATTTTTGGCAGCAATTACAAATACAAATTTGCGTATACGGGAACTTATCCGGGATATGTGTACCGTCCGACCGGGAATACGATTGTATTTAATTCCATGCGGATTCCGGGAAAAGATTATCAGATGAAAGTGAAAAAGATTACGGAGTATGAAGAGGGGAAATACCGTCTTACGGTGGAAGCATATCTGACGAATACGGGCAGTAGTGTCAAAGGAGTATCGCAAAAATACAAAGTGTATTTGGAAAAAGACGACAGCTCCGAATTTGGGTTTGTTGTCAGTAAAATTAAATTATAAGAAAAGCACATGAAAAAAGAACTGATTCTGCGGAATCAGTTCTTTTTGGATTCTATGCAATTAGTCCAATGTATATGGCATCAAGGATACGTGACGGGCACGTTTGATTGCTACAGTCAAAGCTCTCTGATGCTTTGCACATGTACCGGTAATTCTTCTAGGAAGAATTTTACCTCTTTCAGACATATATCGTTTCAGTTTTGCAACATCTTTGTAATCAATGTAATCATGCTCTTTGTCAGAACAGAATGCACAAACTTTTTTTCTTCTACGTGGGCCTCTTCTTCTCATTGGAGAATCGCCTCTGTCTTTATTGTAAGCCATCGTTAAAACCTCCTATAAAATTCTTGTATCAAGAGCTAAGCCTAGTTAAATGGCAGTCCGTCTTCGATACCATCCGGAATGTTCATGAAGTCATCATTTGCTGCTGCATTTGGCTGTGGAGCACCGCCACCAAAGTTTCCACCCTGGGCTGCGTTTGCATCCGCTGTGCTTTTGCGCTCTGCAAATTCGATTTCTTCAGCAATAATCTGGACACTGTATACTTTTTCGCCGTTGTTGTTGGTGTAATTGTCGTTCTGAATACGACCGGTCATCAACATACGGGAACCTTTGCGAAAATATTTTTCCACAAATTCAGCCTGACGGCCAAATGCAGTACAGTTAAAAAAATCGGTATCGGTATCACCCTGACGGGCAAAACGACGATTTACTGCAATGCCAAATCTGGCAATAGCCAATGAATTTTCACCCTGGGAATAACGAATCTCAGGGTCACGGGTCAGATTACCCATTAAAATTACCTTATTCATGGAAGACTCCTCCTTATCTTATGCCTCCTGTTTTACGCATAAGTATCTGAGCACGTTGTCCATAATGCGAAGTCTCTGTTCCAATTCAGCCGGAGCACTTGGCTCAGCGTCGAACTGAATAAAGTAATAAAAGCCTTCACCCATCTTCTGAATTTCATAAGCAAGTTTTTTCTTGCCCCATTCATCGACGTTTGTAATCGTTCCGCCAAGAGAAGTGATATACTCTTTTGCCTTCTCGACGGTGGCATTTCTTACTTCGTCTTCAACTTTTGCACTAACAACTAAAGCTAATTCATACTTATTCATAGTTGCTTGCACCTCCTTTTGGTCTCTGGCTCTTCCAATCTATACACTTCATAGAGGAAGAACAAGGAATATGATTAAATATCACGGAGTTAAATTATAACACAGAGGGTAGGCGATTACAAGAAAAATTTACAAAAATCCACGAAAACTTTTCTCGACGGTTTTTCGCGGTACCATTACCTGATGACTGCATTTTGTGCAGCGCAGGCGGAAATCCATACCTACCCGTAAAATTTCCCAGCAATTTTCGCCGCAGGGATGAGGTTTCTTCATTTTAATCTTTTGTCCTACTGAAAAATCCATCGTAATCTGTCCTTTCTGTAAATTATTTGTCCTCGGATTGCTACAAAAAATATTTAATCAACATGACAATGAAAAAGCCAAGGAAGAAGAGGATAAGAAAGAGCTGGAATCCGGTGTCCGCCCGGTCAATCCATCCCTGCTTTTCTGCCTTTCGCAGTTTGTCATAGTCGACATCGCCGTTAATAATGTCTTTAATGCGGTCTTTGAAACGATATTCTTCTGACATGAAAAGCCCCCCTTGCTACTTTTTCTTGTTAATCTTTTCTAATGATATGTTGTCCTCGATGTAAACGGTGTAACTGTTTTTGGTAAAGGATACTTTCATTAAAAAGCCCGATTTAACCTGTTTTTCATTTAATTGGAAATAAGCTGAATAATTTCCTTTTTTCTCATCAAAGTCATCAATTTTGATACAGTGTTTTTCTGACTTTAAATAATTATAGTAGGTTTTGGCATCGGATATTCCTTTGTCACCGGCAACATCGGTGTAGTAGTAGGTTATCATACCATGGTCGCTTGTGGATGAAGTATCAATGGTATCCATGCTGCAGTCAGTACCGCAGACAGTTGTGATGGATTTGATATTCATGCCAAGCATCGAATGAACTTCCGGTTTTTTGTAGCCACAACCCGTCAAGGCGAGTGTGGCTACAAAAAACAGAAGTGATAATAATTTCTTCTTCATAATATTAAGCTTTCAGTGTATCATACAGTCCTTTTACTGTAGGATAGATTTCTTTGAATTTTGCGTATTTCTTATCGTATTTAGCAGCAAGTGCAGGATCCGGTTTTTCTGTGCCGATAACTTTGACAATCTTGTCAGCAGCTTCCTGAACGGATGCATATTCGCCACAGGCAACAGCAGCTAACATGGCGCCGCCAAGACCAGGACCTTCTTCACTCTCAATAATGTTTACGTTGATGTTTAATACATTTGCCATGATTTTGCGCCACAAAGGACTCTTTGCGCCACCGCCACAGATTTTTGTCTCTGTAATGTTAATGCCGAGGTCTTTTGCAATTTCATAGCAGTCACGCATAGCAAATGCAACACCTTCCAAAACAGCCTGTGTCATGTCAGCGCGTGTTGTATCCATTGACATACCAATGAAGAGTGCTCTGGCATCCGGGTTGTTATGAGGAGAACGCTCGCCCATCAGATATGGGAGATAGTAAACGTTGTTCTCGCCGAGTTTATCGTCGGTAATTGGCTCCTGCTCTTTTCCGTAGTCTTTTGTTCCAATAATTTCATCCATCCACCATTTGTTACAGGAAGCAGCACTGAGCATGCAGCCCATCAAATGGAAGTTTCCGTCTGCGTGGTCGAAAGAATGAAGAGCGTTGAAACGGTCTACGCCAAATTCTTTGCTGGAAATGAAAATGGTTCCGGAAGTACCAAGTGAGATATTACATCCACCGTCACCAACCGTTCCGGTACCAACTGCAGCAGCAGCGTTATCACCGGCGCCGGCAGCAATTTTACAATTGGTTGTAAGACCAAGGGTAGCAGCAGCATCTTCGGTAAGAGAACCGGTTACTTCATAACTTTCAAATAATTTTGGAAGTTGTTCTTCTTTTACGTCACAGATTTCCATCATTTCTTTGGACCAGCATTTATTCTTTACGTCCAAGAGAAGCATACCGGATGCATCGGAGTAATCACAGCTGTGAACGCCTGTCATTTTGTATGCGATGTAATCTTTTGGCAGCATAATCTTTGCAATTTTAGCAAAGTTTTCCGGCTCATTTTCTTTTACCCAGAGAATTTTCGGAGCAGTAAATCCGGCAAATGCAATGTTTGCGGTATACTCAGAAAGTTTTTCTTTTCCGATTTCGTTGTTTAAGTAATCAACCTGTTTGGTTGTACGTCCGTCGTTCCAAAGAATGGCCGGGCGGATTACGTTATCATTCTCATCGAGAATAACAAGACCGTGCATCTGTCCACCGAAACTAATGCCGGCAACTTCAGAAGCATCAAAACCGTCTACCAGCTTTTTGATACCGTCCACAACAGCATCCCACCAGTCTTCCGGTTTCTGCTCAGACCATCCCGGCTGAGGGAAAGATAATGGATATTCATTTGAAACGATATTGCAGATTTTACCGTTTCCTTCCATTAAAAGCAGTTTTACTGCTGATGTTCCTAAATCAACACCAATGTAATACATAATGTACCTCCTGATTTGTTTTTGTTGGATTCCTAAGAATCTCTGTATTGATAGAAAGCGACCCGCAAGCGAGTCGCTTTCTTATACTTTACGCTATTTGTTTATTAAGCGAATGGGTTCTCTGTTGGGTAACGAACACCTGCCGGCTGGTTATAACCAATTTCCTCAACCGGAACACCGATATACTTGAATACTTCGTACAATGTTTTGCCAAAGTGACCGAATGCAACAGCACCATGGTGAGGGAAGTTACCTTCAATCAATACGTGGCGATAGAAGCGACCCATCTCAGGAATTGCAAAAATACCAATTGCTCCGAAGGAACGTGTGGCAACCGGAAGAACTTCACCGTGTGCGATGTAAGCACGAATCTGTGCATCGGCTGTGCTCTGCAGACGGAAGAATGTGATATCGCCAGGGACGATGTCACCTTCCAAAGTTCCGTTTGTAACTTCGATTGGAAGTGAACGAGCCATAATCTTCTGATATTTCATCTCATGAGCAGTCAGCTTGCAAGATGCTGTATTTCCACAATGGAATCCCATGAATGTATCTTTTAATGTATAAGTGCCATATTTGCCCTTGATATCTTCTTCGTACAAGTCAGCAGGAACAGAGTTGTTAATGTCAAGAAGTGTTACAGCATCCTGGCTTACAACAGTTCCGATGAACTCAGAAAGTGCTCCGTAGATATCTACCTCGCAGGATACCGGAATACCCTGTGCTGTCAAACGGCTGTTTACATAGCAAGGTACAAATCCAAACTGTGTCTGGAATGCAGGCCAGCATTTGCCGGCGATTGCTACATATTTGCGGTAACCTTTGTGTTCTTTGACCCAGTCAAGAAGTGTCAACTCATACTGAGCAAGTTTTGCAAGGATTTCAGGTTTTTTGTTGCCTGCACCAAGCTCTTTTTCCATGTCAGCAACCACGCCAGGAATTCTTTCGTCTCCCTCATGTTTGTTGAATGCTTCGAACAAGTCAAGTTCGGAGTTCTCTTCGATTTCAACGTTCATGTTGTAAAGCTGTTTGATTGGAGCGTTACAAGCAAGGAAGTTAAGTGGACGTGGACCAAAGCTGATAATCTTTAAGTTGTTCAATGCTACGACTGCACGTGCAATCGGAACGAACTCATGAATCATGTCAGCACAATCCTCAGCAGTTCCAACCGGATACTCAGGGATGTATGCTTTTGTGTTTCTCAATTTCAAGTTGTAGCTTGCATTGAGCATACCACAGTAAGCATCTCCACGGCCATCCATCAGGCTGTTGCCGGATTCCTCAGCAGCGGCACAGAACATAACCGGGCCGTCAAAGTGTTTTGCCAACAAAGTCTCAGAAATTTCCGGACCGAAGTTACCTAAGTATACGCAAAGAGAATCGCAGCCGGCTTTTTTGATATCTTCCAAAGCTTCGACCATCTGAATCTCGCTTTCTACGATACATACAGGACATTCATAAATGTCATCTGCTCCATATTTTTTTGTGTAAGCTTCTACCAAAGCTTTTCTTCTGTTTACAGAAAGTGACTCAGGGAAACAGTCACGGCTTACTGCAACAATTCCGATTTTGGTTTTTGGCATGTTGTTTAAGTTCATTTTAAAAAACCATCCTTTCTTTATATAAATAGTAATCGTTTACTGTGCCTGATAAAGCAAGCACTCTTGAAACAAAATCAGTACCTTCATTTTATACTATATGTGTGCAAAATGCAACAGAATTTTACACCGGATTAAAAGTCTACATGGTCGGGGTCGCCGTGCATTTCATTTTTGTTTAAGGCGTCAATTTTTTCGATATCTTCGGCGCTTAATTCAAAATCAAAAACCTGCGAATTGCTGAGGATTCGGGCTTCTTTGGTGGATTTTGGAATTGTGACGATGCCGTTTTGCACATCGTAGCGCAGAATAATCTGTGCAATATTTTTTTCATACTTTTCGGCAAGGCTTTGCAGAACCGGGTCGTCAAAGCACGCACCACGGGCGAGCGGACTCCATGCCTCCGGTACGATATTGTGTTTCTTACAGTAGTTACGAAGTTCTTTTCTCGTTAAATAAGGGTTACATTCAAACTGGTCAACGGCCGGTGCAATGTTTGCATGGACACTTAATTCTTCTAAGTGATGCGGTAAAAAGTTGCTTACGCCGATGGCCTTTACAAGTCCCTCTTCATATAATTGTTCCAGCACATGCCACGTTTCTTTGATTTTGCCGGGTATTGGCCAGTGGATGAGATATAAATCGACGGCATCTACACCAAGGTTATCTAAACTTTTTTCGAATGATTCACGCTGGCGGCTCTCGCGCTGCATGTCGTTCCAGAGTTTGGTTGTAATAAATAAATCGTCTCGTGGAATTCCGCTGTCTTTAATCCCTTCACCGACTTCTTTTTCGTTTTCGTAAAATGCGGCAGTATCAATCAGGCGGTATCCGTGCTTAATCGCTGTGGAAACAGCAAATGTTGTTTCTTCTTTTGAGTTATAAACGCCGAGCCCGAAAATAGGCATAGTCACACCATTGTTTAAGGTTACAGTTGATTGTAAAGACTGCATAGGAAATCCTCCTGTTCTGTTTTTTTGAGTAGATTCTATTATATGGAAGCGAGGGTGTCAAGAGGGGGGGAGATATCGAATCAGTCCGAAAGGATTTCGTGAAGGAATTTAAAGAAGTTTCTTTAGTGTGTGAAAAAAAGAAACCTATACATTAGTTTTTCTTTACTGATTCACGATATGCTTTTGGCGATGTGGTGAATTTTCCTTTAAATTGCCGACTGAAATGTTCGACGTTTGAATAGCCGCATTGTTCTGCAATTTTGTATATTGGTAATGTTGTTGTGGCCAGCTTTTCCTTAGCCAGCAGGAGGCGGTGTTCAATAACGTCTTCCATACACGATGTACCGAATTTTTTTTGATACAATTTTTGCAGATGCCTTGTTGAAATGTGTAACTGTTTGGCCATATCCGGAATATTCCATGGAGAGGACGGATTGCTGGCAATATTGATATGAAGCTGCTGCAAAGCCATTTCGTGGAAAGTACTAGAGTTATTGTAGGACAGAGATTCTTTTAGTTTTGAAAAAAGAATCTGAAACAGGGATTGAACAGTGAAATTTTTATATTGGTTTTGAAAAAAATTTTCCACAGCAATTAAGTGAATAAGGCTGCTTATATAAGAGTGATCCATTGCTTTAAAAGGGGTACCAAGAGGTACGCTGCTATTACAGATAAATGGTTCATCGGTATAAAATCGCAGCCAGTCATCACAGAATATTTCATTTTCAAGGGAACCGTATTCCATAGAAGAATAGGGTGGGTATAGAGTAATGCTGTGTGCGGGCATGATAATACGTTTTCCATCTATGATATGGTAAGCCGGTGTATGTGTCATAGTTATCAGCCACCAGTCATTTGACTGATCAGTTACGGTACAGGTAAATCCTACAGGATGCGAAGCATTGCTTTGTACGTAAATAATGTCTATCATAGTTATTCGAAGCCCCTTTGCTGAAAAATTTTGATCCTAAAAATAGAATACACGTTATGGCAGAGAAAAGCAACAAAAAATGCCCCTATATATCATGAAACAGAACATAAAATGTCATAGAAAGAACTATACAGATTTGTTAAGATAAAGGTGAAAATGATTAAAGGTAAGAAATGGAGGCTTGTGAAAATGAAAAAAATTTTTTCAAAAGTTGTTGCCGGGGCACTTGTTCTATGCATGGCGACATTATCATTATCAATCCCATCAAAAGCGGACAATCCAGTTGTGCAAAATATTTACACAGCGGATCCGGCACCGATGGTTTCGGGGGATACGCTGTACTTGTATACATCGCATGATGAGGACAAACTGATAAAAAATTTTTACACAATGAATGACTGGAAATGTTATTCAACAAAAGACATGGTGAACTGGACAGATCATGGGACTGTTTTGTCAAGAGACGATTTTAAGTGGATGGATACGAAGGATCCTCGTGCTTGGGCACCACAGTGTGTTGAGAGAAATGGCAAATTTTATATGTATGTACCGGTTCATAAAAAGAATGGTGGTATGGTTATTGGTGTAGGCGTCAGTGATAAGGCAACCGGACCATTTGTTGATGCTATTGGTAAGCCATTGGTAGATGAGGGGGACTGGAATGACATTGATCCGACCGTATTTATCGATGATGACGGACAGGCTTATTTGTATTTTGGAAATCCTAATCTTCGTTATGTGAAATTGAATGAGGATATGCTTTCTTATGATACGACAATTGGTAAGAAAGGTATAGAATCAATCGATATGAATGAGTCAGGTTTCGGTCCTAAGGTGACGGAAAATGGAAAAGTATCCCGTCAATGCTCTTATGGAGAGGGACCATGGTTCTATAAGCGAGGCAGTCTATATTATATGGTATACGCTGCATTTGGACCGAAAGGAGGAAATGAACATCTGGCATATTCTACAAGCAAATCACCTACCGGACCATGGGAATATCAGGATGTTATTATGCCATCCCAAGGTTACTGTTACACCAATCATCCGGGTGTTGTAGACTTTATGGGACACTCGTATCTGTTCTATCACGATCAGAAATTAAAGGGAGGCGGCAATTATCACCGTTCTGTTTCTGTGGAAGAGTTTAAATATAATGAGGACGGTACATTCCCTACTTTAAATATGACAGAGGACGGACCTGCCCCAATTGCAAAACTGGATCCATATCAGTGGACGGAGGCAGAAACCTATGCAAAAGGAACAAATGTTGAGTCAGAAGGAAATGGCACAGTGGGAGTGAACCTTTGTGACATTAAAAATGGAAGTACGATTAAAGTAAAAAATGTGGATTTTGGTGAAAAGAGTGCGGTTTCCTTTAGAGCTGCCATAGCAAGCGAGAAAAAAGCAACTATGGAATTACACTTGGATTCAGCAGGTGGACCATTGATCGGAACACTTAGTATTGATAATACCGGTGGTGAGTATATATTCAAAATACTTTCTACGGATATAACAAATGCAACGGGAATTCATGACCTATATATGGTATTTAAGGGAGAAGATAAGGTATCTCTGGCTAAATTTGATCACTGGAGATTTGTAGATGAAAAAGGTGCCGATGCAATTCCGGATCCGACACCAAAGCCGACTCCTGTACCGACACCAAAGCCGACTCCTGTACCGACACCAAGTGTGGCGCCGACTGCTACACCGAATGTTACGGAAACACCGGCACCGACTATTGTACCAAGTCAGACACCGGCACTGACACAGTCTTCAGAAAACAAGAAAATAGAAAGCCCACAGCCGAAAGCGACTGTGAGGGCAGTAAAAAAGATTAAAGTGGCTAAAGTCAAGGGTGTAAAAGTAACAGTGACAAAGGCAAAAAAAGCTAAGATTTCATGGAAGAAAGTCAAGAGGGCAGCCGGTTATCGGGTGATGTATTCGACCGATAAGAAATTTAAGAAGGCAGCCGTTAAGATTACTACTAAGAAAGCAAATTATGTTACGAAAAAGCTGAAAAAGGGCAAAAAGTATTTTATCAAAGTAGCTGCATATCGAAAAGACAAAGCTGGTAAGAAAGTATACGGAAGTTTTAGTGCTGTTAAGAAAATTAAAGTAAAATAATAATTACAAGATACTATAGACCTGTTGTAAGATAGGTCTATAGTATCTTTTTTATGCTGAAAAGAGATGGTGCTAGAATTCTTTTTCTGACTAACCCTCGTACGAAATTCATTCCACTATTGCCTAAACCCGCAAAATAGGGTAAACTAAAGAACGTATCTAAGACACGTACTTTCGAAAGGGAGGCAGATATGAGACGAGTAGCTTTTTTGACCAGTGGTGGTGACTGCCAGGCTTTGAACGCAACAATGCGCGGCGTGGCAAAAACGTTGTATAATGCAGACCCGGACACACAGATTATCGGTATCCTTGAGGGGTATAAGGGTTTGATGTATGAAAAGTATGTAGAAATGAAACCGCTTGATTTTTCCGGTATTTTGACGGAGGGTGGAACGATTCTTGGGTCTTCGAGACAGCCGTTTAAGAATATGAGAAAGCCGGATGCCAACGGCATGGATAAAGTGGCGGCGATGGTGAATACTTACCATAAATTAAAACTTGACTGTCTTGTGATTTTGGGAGGAAATGGCACACAGAAATCCGCCAATATGCTGCGGGAGGAAGGCTTAAATGTAGTAGGGCTTCCAAAAACCATTGACAATGACATTTGGGGAACGGATATGACATTTGGTTTCCAGAGTGCCGTGGATATTGCGACTACGGCGATTGATTGTATTCACACGACAGCGTATTCGCACGGAAGAGTATTTATCGTGGAAGTTATGGGACATAAAGTTGGATGGCTTACACTTCATGCCGGGATTGCCGGGGGGGCAGATGTGATTTTGATTCCGGAAATACCATATGATATTGACGCTGTGGTACAGGCAATTCAGAAGCGCACGGATGCCGGAAAGCGTTTTTCGATTCTGGCAGTGGCAGAGGGTGCAATTAGTAAGGAGGACGCACTTCTTACGAAGAAAGAGAGAAAAGCAAAATTAAAGAATAATCCGTATCCAAGTGTTTCCTATAAAATAGGAGCAGAGATTGAGGAGCGCACCGGGCAGGAAATTCGCATTACGGTGCCGGGACACACACAACGCGGGGGAAGCCCGTGTGCGTATGACCGTGTGATTGCCAGCCGCCTTGGGGCAGCAGCGGCTCAGTTGATCTTAGAAGAAAAATACGGATACATGGTTGGATTTAAAAATAGAGAAATCATTCCGATTCCGTTAGAAGAAGTAGCGGGTAAATTAAAGATGGTAGACCCGGATTCTTCCATTATCCGCGAGGCGAAAAATTTGGGCATCAGTTTTGGTGTGTAACAGAAAGAGGCAATTATGTCATATCAGGCTTTATATCGGAAATATCGTCCCAAGGACTTTTCCAGTGTCCGGGGGCAGGAACATATTGTAAAAACGCTCACAAATCAGATTCAGGCGGACCGGATTGGACATGCTTATTTGTTTTGCGGAACGAGAGGAACCGGAAAAACGACGGTTGCCAAAATTTTTGCAAAGGCAGTAAACTGTGAAAATCCGGGACCGAATGGTCCTTGTGGTGAGTGTGCAATGTGTAAGGCAATTGAGGAGCAGTCTTCCATGAACGTAGTGGAAATCGATGCGGCATCGAATAACCGTGTGGATGACATCCGGCAGGTGATTGATGAAGTGCAGTATTCACCGGCAGAGGGACGTTTCAAAGTGTATATTATTGACGAGGTGCATATGCTCTCGACAAGCGCATTTAATGCACTTTTGAAAACATTGGAAGAGCCGCCTTCCTATCTGATTTTCATTTTGGCAACGACGGAGGCACATAAGATTCCACTTACCATTTTGTCGCGCTGCCAACGCTATGATTTCAAACGGATTCAGGTGGAAACAATTGCGGCAAGACTGCGGGAATTATTAGAAATAGAAGGAATTGAGGCAGAAGACAAGGCGCTCACATACATTGCGAGACAGGCAGACGGCGCACTGCGTGATGGCTTAAGTCTTTTGGAACAGTGTATTTCTTTTTATTTCGGACAGAAATTAACATATGAAAATGTTTTGAAAATTCTTGGTGCTGTCGACCACAGTGTATATCACCGGTTGATGGAGGCTTTGATAAAAAATCAGGTCGATGGCGTGATTGCCATTGTGGCTGAGATGGTTGAGCAGGGCAAGGATTTATCACAATTTGTCAATGAACTGATTTGGTATCTGCGCAATCTTTTGGTTGTGAAAACTGCGGATGAGGCAGAGCAGTTAGTGGATATGTCGGAGGAAAACAGGCAGGAACTTTCCCGTTTTGCCGAGCAGATTGAATTAGAAATTTTGTTCCGCTATATCCGTATTTTGTCGGATTTGGCAAATGACATGAAATATGCAAACAATAAGCGTGTCATGCTTGAGATGGCGATGATTCGCTTGTGTCGTCCGCAGATGCAGACGGATTACGATTCGCTGATTCAGCGGTTAAATCAGTTGGAACAGAAGAATGAACAGTGGCAGGAGATGATGGAGTCCGGCACCTTTGTGGCAGCGCAAAGCGCGGGAACATCTGAGAACAAGTCGGTAATTAAGCCACAGAGAGAAATTCGTCCTGAAGCAGTTCCTGATGATGTAAGAGATGTGGTGGCAAACTGGAACCAGATACTTGGACGAATCGATCAGGTGTCGCGGTCTATGCTTTTAGATGTGAGGATTTCCGTATCGGAGGCTGGGAAATTAGTCCTTGCCTTTACGCAGGGAATGCCTGCCGAGTATTTTAAAAAAGAGGAAAATCAGCAGGTGCTGATTGAGGCAGCCGGTCAATTGACGGGCAAAGAGATTTCGCTAGATGTACGGTTTGTGGAAAATCGTCAGGAAATGAATGCTTTGCCGGAGCTGCGGAATATAATAAAAAATGTAGAAATTGAAATGTTGGATTGACCGACATAGAAAAAGAAAGGAAGAAGAAAAATGGCAAGAAGAGGTGGATTTCAGGGCGGAATGCCGGGAAACATGAATAATTTGATGAAACAGGCGCAGAAAATGCAGCGTCAGATGGAAGTAACACAAAAAGAAATGGAAGAAAAAGAGTATGAAGCGACGGCTGGCGGCGGTGCCGTTACGGTAAAAGTTTCCGGTAAAAAAGAAGTTCTTTCCGTAAAATTGAGCGAAGAAGTTGTTGACCCGGATGATATTGAAATGTTAGAGGATTTGATTGTGGCAGCAACGAACGAGGCATTGCGCCAGCTCGAAGAAGACAGCGCAAAATCCATGGAAGCGTTGACCGGCGGATTGAACCTTGGCGGAGGCTTCCCATTCTAATGAAATATTATAGTGAGTCGATTACAAATTTAATCGAAGAATTGGCAAGTCTGCCAAACATTGGTCCAAAGTCAGCACAGCGGCTGGCACTGCATATTTTAAATCTGCCGGAAGCACGCGTGAAACATTTAGCGGACAGTATATTGACGGCAAAGCAGAAGATTTGTTTTTGCAAAGAATGTTTTAATTTGTCTGACCGGGAATTGTGTCAGGTATGTGCGGACGAAAAAAGAGACCACCAGACGATTATGGTAGTCGAGGAACCAAGTGATTTGGCGGCTTATGAGAAAACCGGACAGTACAAGGGCGTGTACCATGTACTTCACGGTGCGGTGAATCCAATGGTTGGTGTGCAGCCGGAGAACTTAAAACTCAAGGAACTGCTGCAGCGCCTTCAACGGGAAGATATCAAAGAAGTTATTATTGCGACAAATTCCACGGTGGAAGGAGAAGCAACAGCACTTTGGATAAGCAAATATGTCAAGCAGGCGGGGATTAAAGTAACCCGGATTGCTAGCGGAGTTCCGGTTGGCGGTGCGCTTGAATTTATTGACGAAATGACGTTATTCCGCGCACTTGAGGGAAGAACGGAACTGTGAGTGCATAAGACATCGAAACAGTCCGAGACTGATGAAATCAGCAAGCTGCATGACAAGATTTAAATGCGTTGTCTGCAGCAGCATCTGGCTCCCAAATCCGGAAAGATTGACAATACCGGTGATAAAAATGTCACCTACTTCCGGAAGATTTTTATCAACACCGACGCCGGGACAGAGTGCTCCCTCACCTAACGTGATATAGCCGACGTGCTCGACGACACCGAGGGATGCGTCAATTGCAATAATCAGTGCGTTTTTATAACAGGAATGAATGAATTGTAAGGTGGCTTCCAGATTTTTAGCATGGATGGGCTGTTCCAGTGTGCCGAAAAGATGGAGGCTGTTTTTATGTGTACTGCAAAAACGTGCTAATTTATGACCGACAATCGGACCTAAGCAGTCGCCGGTGGCGCGGTCGGAGCCGATGCAGACAAGGACGATGTCACGTGAATGGTAATTCTTTTTCTCTAATAAATTCTGAAGTGATGTAGCAAAATTAAATAAGGAATGGCTTTCGCCGGGATTAAAATATTCTGCCATAATAAAAAACCTTTCTGTGTTGTTATTAGCAGTATTCTCATTATTTCCAAAAAACATGCGGAAAAAACTTCAATAAAATTTGTTCTCGGGTTCTGAATCGACAAAATCCGCTTTCCGGGCGTGATATGATAAAACTGTCGATTGAGAAAAAACAATAAAGGGAGGACAAGTCATGCAGTGGACAAGACCAAAAAGTGTTCGGCAGATTGGAGAGATTCCGGGGCGGGGACGAATTTATATGGAAGATTATGTCATTCGTTTTGTAAAACGTCTGGCAGAGCAGAGTCATGGGATGGAAAAGGCAGCAGTGCTTTTGGGCACGAGCCTGATATGTGATGGGGAGAAAATCTACCAGATTTCAGGCGTTGTGGAAATTCATAATTTTGCAGGGCGGAGCGGTCCGAAACTTACCGATGAAGACTGGGATTACATTTATTCGGAAATGAAGGAAAATTTTACGGATTTGGAAATTGTCGGATGGTTTTACAGTTGTCAGGGATTTTCTGTTAATCAAGCGGGGCAGCTTCTTCAGATGCATAAACTGAATTTTGAAAAAAGGGATAAAGTATTATACCTTTATGATGAGACAGACGGAGAAGATAGTTTCTTTTTGTATCGCAGCGGACAGTTAGAAAAACAAAAAGGTTACTATATCTATTATGAAAAAAATCCGGAAATGCTTCACTATATGGAGAGGGAAAATAATCGTCATGTTCATATTGTGGAGCAGGAAGATGACCGCGTAGTGAGAAATATTCGCGGTATTATGGAGGAAAAAGAAAAGTTTCGGACAAAGAAAAAACAGAAGGAAGTACATATGGGGTATGGCATAGCGGCAGTGACTGCATTGATTGTCGTGTTTGCATTTGTTGTACTGATGCAGAACCAGTCTGCGCTCAATCAGGTGAAGCAGCAGTTGAATACAATCCAGACAATGAACCGGTCGCACCCGGCAAATCAGGACAAGACGATTGTAGAGACACAGAAAGCAAAGCTTACCCCGTGTCCATCAACGGTTCCACCAACACAAGGAAATACGGCAGTGCCGAGTGTTTCACCAACGCCCGTACCTTCGGCGCCTGCGCAAAATGGCGTTGCACAATAATTCTTTTCTATGCTATAATATAAGTTACCGTAATCAGAGAAATTTTCGATTCGAGTACGAGCAAGAAGGGTAGAAAATGAAAGACTTTTTGAAAAATAAGCAGAAATGGATTGTGGGTCTGGTGATTCTGGGGCTGATGTTTGTTGCCGGCGGCTTTGGTGTGGCCTCTTATTTATATGGAAATCGGTGTTACCGTGGCTATGAAGTGAAAAACAAAGTGAACCGCAGCGACAGTAACAATGTGAATTACCGGTATCATAATGGAAATATTTTAAAATACAGCCGCAGTGGTATTAGTGAGATTAATAACGAAGGGAAAAGTTTGTGGAATGGCGGTTATGAAATGAAGCAGCCACAGGTGGACGTGTGTGGCGATTATGTGTCGGTTGCTGATGTGAGCGGGAAACAGTGTTATATTTATAATGGAAAAGATGAAGGCGTTACCGTTGAGACAAGCCTTCCGATTGTGCGCGCAAAAGTGGCAAGACAGGGCGTTGTTGCGATTCTTCTGCAGGATAAGGATTCCAATGTTTTAAACATTTATAATCCGTACAGCAATGCAGAGAGTTTATTGGTGGAAATTCCAACCAATGTTTCGGAGGAAGGATATCCGCTTGATTTTGATATTTCACCGGATGGGAAAAGTGTTGTCACTTCTTATATGATAGCAGGCAGCAGTGATTTTGAAACGAAAGTCAGCTTTTACAATTTTACGGAAGTTGGACAGGACAAAAATACATTGGTAGGCGGAAAGTCATTCGGAAACAAGATGATTGCCGATGTTGAATTTGTGTCGGATGATGAAGTGCTGGTTGCCCACGAAAAGGGGTATTCCATTTTTGGACAGATGAAACAGCCGGAAGTTGTTATGGAAAAAACATTTTCAGATTCAATTAAAAGCCTTGCTGTGGGAGATGATGCGTTAGCTTTTGCCCTGCAAAAAGAGGGAAATGCAAAAAAACAAACATTAAATTTGTATGATTTGTCCGGCAGGGAAAAAATGCAGCAGGACATTTCTTATGAATATGCAGATATGGAAATGTACGGGGATGAAATTATTTTTACGGGAAACCGTTCCTGCAATATTTTGAGAACCAATGGACATGACAAATTTGATTATCATTTTGAGCAGGAGATTGATGCGGTGTATCCGACATCAGACGGACAGGTTTATACGCTGATTGATTCATCGACGATACAGAAAATACGATTACAGACGAAATGAGAAAGGAAAAAACATGAGTACAACACTTGTGGAACTGATTGCCGTCGGAATCTTTTTGGTGTGCATACTGGATGGCGTTCATAAAGGACTTTTATTAAAAGTATTTTCGCTTTTGCGGATGGTTGTGGTGCTTGCCCTTACGATGATTTTGGTGCCGGTTCTAAAACCGCTGTTTGCGGCAAATTCTGAAGTGCAAAGCGGTGCGGCGTATGTAATTGCGCTTCTTGTGGCAGTGATTGCAGTGGGAATTGTAGTCCGTGTGCTGAAATTAGTAGACCACATACCGGTGCTGAAAACCGTAAACCGGCTGGGAGGTGCCATTTTCGGTGCTTGTATCGGAATTGTTTTAATCTGGGTTTTGCTGGCAGTGATAGGAGCGTTTCAGGATGTAACGTGGTGCAGGGAGATTTCGGAGTGCGCAAAACAGAGTGAAATTCTTCGGACGATTCAGAAATTTGACCCGATGAGTTATGTATTGAAAAAAATTGATTTTCCAATGTTGTTTTAATGGCAAATCAATGGAAATAACTGAAAAAAACGGCTTGACAAAGGGAAGTCCACACGATATAATGATTTAGCATGCGTTTCGTGTGGGCTTTTTTGTGTCCTCAAAAATAGGACAACTAGTTCCGCAGACCATGACAAATTAGATTACAGGAGGTGAAAATTAATGCCAACTTTTAACCAGTTAGTAAAGCAGGGTAGAAAATCGGTTGCTAAGAAATCCAATTCTCCAGCACTGCAGTCATCCTACAATTCTTTGAAGAAAAAGTCCGTTAATACGAGTTCTCCACAGAAGCGTGGTGTTTGTACTGTTGTACGTACTGCTACTCCGAAGAAGCCTAACTCAGCACTTCGTAAGATTGCCAGAGTTCGTCTTTCCAACGGCATCGAGGTAACAAGTTATATTCCGGGTGAAGGCCACAACCTTCAGGAGCATAGCGTTGTTATGATTCGTGGTGGACGTGTTAAGGATCTTCCTGGTACCAGATACCACATTATCCGTGGTACATTGGATACCGCAGGTGTAGCTGATCGTAAGCAGGCTCGTTCTAAGTACGGTGCCAAGAAACCGAAAGCTGCAAAATAAGCTAATTTAAAAGTACCGGATTAATTTTTGCATCTTACTATATAAAAGTGAGCAAACTTTAAACTGGTGCGGACACAAGTCGTGAGTACCTGTGAATTAATTATTATTAAGGAGGGAAGTAACGTGCCACGTAAAGGACATATTCAGAAAAGAGACGTATTGGCTGATCCAGTTTACAAAAATAAGATTGTTACAAAACTGATTAACAACATTATGCTGGACGGTAAAAAGGGCGTTGCTCAGAAAATCGTATACGGTGCATTTGAGCAGGTAGCAGAGCAGACAGGTAAGGATGCTCTTGAAGTATTCGATGAAGCTATGAACAACGTAATGCCTGAACTCGAGGTCAAAGCTAGACGTATCGGTGGTTCCACTTATCAGGTTCCAATCGAGGTTCGTCCGGATCGTCGTCAGGCGCTGGCTCTTCGCTGGTTGACAACCTATTCTCGTGCGAGAGGGGAAAAGACCATGAAGGAGAGACTTGCCAATGAGATTATGGATGCTGCAAACAACACTGGCTCATCCGTAAAGAAAAAAGAAGATATGCACAAGATGGCAGAGGCAAACAAAGCCTTCGCACATTACCGCTGGTAATTCTTGTGCCACCTATTTTGGAAAAAGGAGGAACTGGCTTTGGCTGGAAGAGAATATCCACTTGAGCGTACCAGAAATATTGGTATTATGGCTCATATCGATGCCGGTAAGACAACACTTACAGAGCGTATTCTGTACTATACCGGTGTGAATTATAAAATCGGTGAGACTCATGATGGCGCTTCCACAATGGACTGGATGGAGCAGGAGCAGGAAAGAGGTATTACAATTACTTCTGCCGCTACTACCTGCCACTGGACTTTGGAAGATCATCACAAAGCTAAACCGGGTGCATTGGAGCACCGTATCAACATCATTGATACTCCTGGACACGTAGACTTTACTGTAGAGGTAGAGCGTTCACTGCGTGTACTGGATGGAGCTGTTGGTGTGTTTGATGCAAAAGCTGGTGTAGAACCTCAGTCTGAGAACGTTTGGCGTCAGGCTGACACTTACAATGTACCACGTATGGCATTCATCAACAAAATGGATAAGATGGGTGCAGACTTTTTTATGTCAGTACAGACGATTATTGATCGTTTGGGTAAAAATGCAATTCCTGTTCAGATACCGATTGGTCAGGAAGACGATTTCGTCGGATTGGTTGATTTGTTTGAGATGGAAGCATACTACTATAAAGATGACAAGGGCGAGGATATCGAAATCACTGAGATTCCGGATGATTTGAAAGATCTTGCTCAAGAATGGCATGAAAACCTTGTTGAGAAAATCTGTGACTTGGATGATGATCTGATGATGCAGTATCTTGAAGGTGAAGAGCCATCCGTCGAAGATTTGAAGAAAGCTCTTCGTAAAGGAACAATCGCTTGTGAGGCTGTTCCGGTATACTGTGGTTCTGCTTACAAGAACAAAGGTGTACAGAAGATGTTAGATGGTGTTATCGAGTACATGCCTGCACCAACAGATATCCCTGATATCACTGGTACAGACGAAGATGGTAACGAAGTCGTTCGTAAATCTTCTGATGATGAGCCATTCGCAGCATTGGCATTTAAGATTATGACAGACCCATTTGTTGGTAAGCTGGCATTCTTCCGTGTGTATTCCGGTACATTGAACTCCGGTTCTTATGTACTCAATGCAACAAAAGGAAAGAAAGAGCGTGTCGGACGTATTTTGCAGATGCACGCAAATAAACGTAGTGAATTGGATAAAGTATATTCCGGAGATATCGCAGCGGCTGTTGGTTTCAAATTGACAACAACAGGTGATACTATCTGTGATGAGAAACATCCGGTTGTTCTGGAATCCATGGAATTCCCTGAACCGGTTATCGAGCTTGCTATCGAGCCGAAAACAAAGAACGATCAGGGTAAAATGGGTGAAGCTTTGGCAAAACTTGCTGAAGAAGATCCGACATTCCGTGCTCATACTGATCAGGAAACCGGTCAGACAATCATTGCCGGAATGGGTGAGCTTCACTTGGAAGTTATCGTAGACCGTCTGCTTCGTGAGTTCAACGTAGAAGCAAACGTAGGTGCTCCACAGGTTGCTTACAAAGAAACATTTACAAAAGAAGTCGAAATCGATTCGAAGTACGCAAAACAGTCTGGTGGTCGTGGTCAGTATGGTCACTGTCGTGTTCGTTTCACACCGATGGATCCAAACGGCGAGAACACTTACGAATTCGAGTCTACAGTCGTTGGTGGTGCTATTCCGAAGGAATACATTCCAGCTGTCGACGAAGGTATTCAGGAAGCTGCTCAGGCAGGTATCCTTGCTGGATTCCCAGTACTCGGTATTCATGCGAACTGTTATGATGGTTCTTACCATGAAGTCGATTCGAGTGAAATGGCATTCCACATCGCTGGTTCCATGGCATTCAAAGATGCTATGAAGAAAGGTGATGCAGTACTGTTAGAGCCTATTATGAAGGTTGAAGTTACGATGCCTGAGGAATACATGGGTGACGTAATCGGAAGTCTGAACGCAAAACGTGGTCAGATTGAAGGTATGGACGATATCGGTGGTGGAAAGATTGTTCGCGCATTTGTTCCGCTTGCTGAGATGTTCGGTTATTCAACAGAACTTCGCTCTACTACTCAGGGACGTGGTAACTACTCCATGTTCTTCGAGAAATACGAGAAATGTCCAAAGAACGTACAGGACAAAGTATTGGCACAGAAGAACGGATGAGAATGTTAATTCGTTAATGTAACAATTTTGGGGGGTTGCTTTTTTAGCAACTTTCCCATATAATTAAGCTATGTGTATATAGCAGATATTTCTAAATTAAAATTTAAAAAATGTTAGGAGGACGTTTAGAAATGGCTAAGGAAAAGTATGTAAGAAGTAAACCGCATTGTAACATTGGTACCATCGGTCACGTAGATCATGGTAAAACAACTTTAACAGCAGCAATCACAAAGGTACTTGCTGCAAGAGTATCCGGTAACGAAGCTACAGATTTCGAGAACATCGATAAGGCTCCAGAAGAAAGAGAACGTGGTATCACAATTTCTACTGCTCACGTTGAGTATGAGACAGAGAAGAGACATTACGCTCACGTTGACTGTCCAGGACATGCTGACTACGTTAAGAACATGATCACTGGTGCAGCTCAGATGGATGGTGCTATCCTTGTTGTTGCTGCTACTGATGGTGTTATGGCTCAGACAAAGGAGCACATCTTACTTTCACGTCAGGTTGGTGTACCTTACATCGTTGTATTCTTAAATAAGTGCGATATGGTTGATGATGACGAGCTTATCGAACTTGTAGAGATGGAAGTTACAGAACAGCTTGAAGAGTACGGATTCAATGATTGCCCAATCGTTAAGGGTTCAGCTCTTAAGGCTCTTGAAGATCCAATGGGACCTTGGGGAGATAAGATCATGGAACTTATGGATACAGTAGATTCATACATTCCAGATCCTCAGAGAGATACAGATAAGCCATTCATCATGCCTGTAGAGGATGTATTCACAATCACAGGTCGTGGTACAGTTGCTACCGGTAGAGTAGAAGCTGGTGTTATCCACTTAAATGATGAAGTTGAAATCGTTGGTATTAAGCCAGAAATCCAGAAGACAACTGTAACAGGTATCGAGATGTTCAGAAAGCTCCTTGATGAAGGACAGGCTGGTGATAACATCGGTGCTCTTCTTCGTGGTATCAAGAGAGAAGATATCGTAAGAGGTCAGGTTCTTTGTAAGCCAGGTTCAATCACATGTCATACAAAGTTCACAGCTCAGGTTTACGTTCTTACTAAGGACGAGGGTGGTCGTCATACACCATTCTTCAACAACTACCGTCCACAGTTCTACTTCAGAACAACTGACGTAACAGGTGTTTGTAACCTTCCAGCAGGTACAGAGATGTGCATGCCTGGTGATAACGTAGAAATGACAATCGAACTGATTCACCCAATCGCTATGAGCCAGGGTCTTACTTTCGCTATTCGTGAAGGCGGACGTACAGTAGGATCAGGACGTGTTGCTACAATTATCGAGTAATCTACGCGTAAGTAACGAGAAGATTAGATAAATAAAAAATATCCGGAGAGTGTTTGCACTCTTCCGGGTATTTTTTTGTTTATCGATTAGCAGCAATATTGACAATGAAATTACCGGTATGTTACTTTGTAGATGCAAACAATTGGGTGGGCTTATAAGCAAGCCCTGTGCAGCAGAAAAGGAGATATCAATGAAGAAAATCTTGATTACCGGTGGAACCACATTTGTCAGTAAGTATGCAGCAAAGTATTTTGTAGAGCATGGATATGATGTCTATGTAGTGAATCGTAATTCAAAACCGCAGGTTAAGGGCGTGACGCTGATTGAAAGCGACAGGCATAATTTAGGGGATAAGCTGAAGAATCTGCATTTTGATGTTGTTGCCGACATAACCGCTTATGATGCACAAGACATAATTGATTTACATAATTCGCTGGACTCTTTTGATCAATATATAATGATCAGTTCCAGTGCGGTATATCCGGAGTATGGTGTACAGCCATTTCCTGAGGATTCTGAAAGAGCAGTAAATAAATTCTGGGGAAAATATGGAACAGATAAGATCGAAGCAGAAAATGCACTGTTGGAGAGAGTCGCGGATGCTTATATTTTAAGGCCGCCATATTTATATGGTTCTATGGACAACGTCTATCGGGAGGCGTTTGTATTTGACTGTGCAATGGCAGACAGAAAATTTTATTTGCCGGAAGTCGGTGAGATGAAATTACAGTTTTTCCATGTGGAAGATTTGTGCAGGCTGATGGAAGTATTAATTACAAAGCACCCAACTGATCATATCTTAAATGTCGGAAATGAAAATGCAATATCGATAAGAGACTGGGTTATCAAATGTTATGCCTGCTTTGATAAAGTACCGGAATTCGTATCGGTACCGGAAACAGTAGAGCAGAGAAATTATTTCAGCTTTTATAATTATGAATACTGTCTTGATGTGACCCGGCAGAAGAAGATATATCCGGAGACGATGTCAATGGATGCCGGGTTACAGGAGGCTGCAAATTGGTATATAGAGCATGAAGATGAGGTAAACAAGAAGCCATATTGGGAGTATATTGATACCAATTTGGTATAAAGGTAATTGACATAATAAGATGACAAGTGTGTGTATCGGGAAGGGAATTACGATGGAAATAATAGAAGTAACGGATCTGAACCGTCCGGAACTGGCGGTTTATGCGGAGCTTTCGGAACGGCAGCTTGCAACAATCTATGAACCGAAGGAAGGATTGTTTATTACCGAGAGTCCGAAGGTGATTGAGCGGGCGTTAGATGGTGGATATGAACCGGTGTCTTTTCTGGCAGAAAAGGGACAGCTTGCAGAGGCTGAGGAGATTCTGAATCGGATGGAGGATGTCCCAATCTATGTTGCACCGGATGAGATATTGACGAAGCTTACCGGTTATCATCTGACAAGGGGGCTCTGGTGCGCGATGCGCCGCAGAACATTGCCAACTATAGAGGAGGTATGTCAGGGAGCGAAGCGGATCGCTATTCTGGAAGAAGTGGTCAATCCGACAAATGTGGGAGCATTGTTCCGCTGTGCCGCAGCACTTGGTATGGATGCAGTGATATTGACCGGTGGCTGCAGTGATCCTCTTTACAGACGTGCAAGTCGTGTGAGTATGGGAACAGTATTCCAGATTTCGTGGACAATGTTGTCAAAGAAGGATGGTGTCTGGCCGGAGCAGGCAATGAAGACATTGAAAGAAATGGGCTTTAAGACGGCGGCAATGGCACTCCGGGAAGATAGTGTAGGAATTGATGATCCGCAGTTAAATAGTGAGGAAAAGCTGGCAATTGTGCTCGGTACAGAGGGCGATGGGCTGGCCGGAGATACGATAGCTGACTGCGATTATACGGTTATGATTCCGATGGCACATGGCGTAGATTCACTTAACGTAGCGGCGGCAGGAGCGGTAGCTTTCTGGCAGCTGGGACATCAGCGGCAGGAGTAGTATCCGTTTGTAAAGATTGTGCGTCGACGACAGGAAAGGGTGGTCTTCTGGCAGGTGAGATACCGCTGACAGGAATAAATAGTATTCATCTGGAAAGTTATAGCATCAGCCGCAGAAAGTAGCAGCCCGCAAGAAAACATGCTGGGAATATATTGATGCCGATTTGGTAAAATAATAAATTGACAAATAATAAGATGGCAGTATAATGATTGGTAGCACTGAATTGGTGCTACCAATTTCTTTTATATGAAAAGTATAGTTCAAACGAAAAAGGATAAAAAATGTAGAGAGGACATTTGAATGAAGTATATTAGACAGTTTTTAATCATTCTTGCAATTTCATTTATCGGGGAACTGCTCAAATATGTATTGCCTTTGCCGATTCCTGCCAGTATTTATGGAATGGCGATTTTATTTGTATGCCTGATGACTGGATGGATCAAGTTAGAAGCAGTGAAAGAGACAGGGAAATTTTTAATTGAGATCATGCCATTGATGTTCATTCCTGCCGGTGTTGGTCTGATGGTTAGTTGGGGAACGCTGAAGCCGGTGCTGATTCCGGTATGTGTGATCACGGTTGTTACGATCATTACAGTTATGGCGATGACAGGCAGACTGTCACAGTGGATCATCAGAAAGGATAGGAAGAAAGAGGAACAAGAGGATGCATGATTTTTTTGAAAACTCCCTGTTTGCGGGAGTTACACTTAGCCTGATCTCATATTTGATCGGGTCAATATTAAAGAAGAAATTCAAACTGGGAATATTTAATCCGTTGCTGATCTCGATTGTAGTTACCATCCTGGTACTGGTTGTGAGCAAGGTGGATTATGATACTTATAATGAAGGCGCCCAATATTTAAGCTGGCTGTTGACCCCTGCAACCGTATGTCTGGCGATCCCGCTCTATGAACAGTGGGAACTGCTGAAGCATAACTGTAAGGCGGTTATGGCAGGTCTTGCTGCCGGTGTGGTGACAAGTCTTTGTACGGTGTTTGTATTGTCAAAGATCATGGGACTTACACATGAGGATTATGTAACGATGCTTCCGAAGTCTATCACGACTGCGATCGGTATGGGTGTTTCAGAAGAACTGGGTGGATATGTAACGATTACGGTTGCGGTTATTATCGTAACGGGTGTTCTTGGAAATATATTTGGTGAATTAGTGTGCAAGATTTTTCGAATCACCGAACCGATATCAAAGGGTCTGGCATTTGGATCTGCATCTCATGCGATCGGAACGGCAAAGGCGATCGAGATCGGTGAAGTGGAAGGTGCAATGAGCAGTCTGGCGATTGCGGTTTCCGGTATTCTTACGGTTGTGCTTTCGTCGTTATTTGCGCATTTTATGTAGTTATATACGCCGCATTATAAAATGCAGGGGTTTATTTCAAATTTACAGATCAGATATCAAAATATAGAAATAACGAAATTTATTAATAGTCAAGGAGACGGGTATGGAAAAACAACATGTTACATCAGAATATGAAAAAGCAATTCAATATATTTACAGCCTGATGCAGGACGGAACCTTGCAGAACGGAAGCAAGCTTCCAACCGAACGCACGATAGCGGAGACGTTAGGAATCGGAAGAAATTCGACCAGGGAGGCACTCAGTATCCTGCATGGCATGGGAATGATCGAACGCGTACAGGGATCGGGAAATTATATATCAAAAAATGCCGGAGAGTCGATCCGTCAGATGCTTATGATGATGCTGGCACTTGGCAGTATCACGAAATCCGAGGTCTGTGAGTTCCGTTGTACAATGGAAAAGTCTGTATGCAGTATGCTGATCGAGAAAGGAATACCATTTGAGTGTCAGGTGCTTCTGGAGGATAATCTGGCAAGGATGGAGCAGGTGGATGGTTCCGAACTGGTTAGCGTGGATAAGGAATTTCATGAATTGCTGATCCGGGCAACAGAGAATGAACTATTTTCGATGATCATGGAGGCGGTTATGATCGTTTATCGGGAATGGATCGATCTGGTGCTGCACCGTGTGAATACAAAAGAAAAGGCAAACTTGCTTAATTATCACAAGCAGATTTATAATAGTGTATTGGAACGTGATGAAGCAGCCATGAAAGCGGCGGTAGACGGGCATTATCATCTGATCAGCCAGATGCTTGCATTGTAGGTGAGTAGAGGTAATATATAAGAAGGAGGTAAGAGAGTATGATCGTAACACTTGGAAGACAATGTGGATGTGCCGGAGATGAAGTTGGAAAAAAATTATCGGAGCTGTTAGGGATTCCCTTTTATACGAAGCCAGAGCTGATCGCGCTTGCAAAAGAAAAGAAAATTTATGAAAAGTACCCAATGTATTTTGGTGAGCAGCCGGTAAATGCGATGATCAGTTCGGTTGCGGATGATTTCTGTCCGAAGAATCAGTATGATACACCGAAACGGGCATTGTCAGCAATGTTTGGCGGACAGAGTTTTATTATTATAGGACGTGCTTCGAATTATGCCTACCGGGATGATAAGGATGCTGTCCGGGTGTTTCTGTGCGGAGATAAGAAGCAGCGGGCGCTTCATATCGCAGGAAAGCATAAGATCTCGGAGCGAAAGGCTATAGCGCTTGTTGAAAAGACAGATGAGAAACGGCGTGGTTATCACAGATATTATACCGGAGAAGAATGGGGCTATGCAGAGAATTATGATCTGTGTATAGACGCGGTACGACTGGGTGTTGATAAGACGGCGGAATTGATCGCAGACTATGTAAAGCATGTCGGAGGAAGATAAATGACAACGAGAGAAGAAGCGCTGGCATATGGACTGTCTTTTCCTGATACATATCAGCAGGCGCCATTTCATGATCCGAACTGGCAACTGGTGCGTGTGAAAGGAAGCAAGAAGGCATTCCTGTGGACATATGAGAGAGACGGATATATTAATCTGAATGTAAAGGTCGATCCGGAATGGCGGGATTTCTGGCGGAGCGCATTTGACTCGGTGATACCGGGCTGGCATCAGAATAAGGAGCATTGGAATACGATCGTTCTGGATGGAAGCATTCCGGATCAGGATGTGAAACGGATGATCGCAGAGAGTTATGATCTGGTGACAACCAGTCCATCAAAGAGAATCTATGAGGCGGTGAAAAAGATTCCAGCCGGAAAGGTTGCAACCTATGGTCAGATCGCGGAGCTTGCCGGGGATAAGAAGATGGCGCGTGCAGTGGGAAACGCGCTTCATAAGAATCCGGATCCGGAGCACATTCCCTGCTTTCGTGTGGTAAATGCAAAGGGTGAATTATCCGGAGCATTTGCATTTGGCGGAAAGAATGTACAGGCAGATCGATTGACGGCAGATGGAGTTACAGTTGTCGATGGACGGGGGGATATGGAGAGATTTGGAATAAAGATCTTAGATGGAGAAATCATATAAAAATATATAAGTGAAAAATGATTTATATGCAGGAAATGACCGTTCAAATACAAAGGTTATTTGAAACAGAAAACAAGTCATTTTTGCAAGACTACTGTACAGGCAGGGGGAGGCAGTATATAATATATCCGTAATTCCAACATGGGGATTTAAATGAGGTTTGGGATACATATATAACCAGAGACTTGTCGGGGGCGATAGTCTCTGGTTTTTTTGTTTGGAATGCATATTTTACGGAGTGGAAGTTAATTATTTTGTAATTCCGTTTGAATGTGTAAGATTTGCAGGCAATTCTTTATTTGAAAGGAAATAAAAATGTCAGAATATCAGTATGTAGAGCATGAATTTGCTCCGGTATATAATGAAGAATCACAGGTGCTGGTTCTTGGCAGTCTGCCATCGGTGAAATCCAGAGAGCAGGGCTTCTACTACGGACATCCGAGAAACCGTTTTTGGAAGGTTGTGGCAGCTGTACTTGGTGTACCGGAACCCTTGACGATAGAAGAGAAAAAACGGATGCTGCTTGCCGGTCATGTGGCGGTCTATGATGTGATCCGGGCTTGTGAGATCATCGGTTCCAGTGACAGCAGTATTCGAAATGTGATTCCTGCAGATATTAAAAGCATTGTAGCACATACCCCGATCCGGGCAGTTTTTACAAATGGTAAGACTGCCGGCAGATTATACAAAAAATATCAGGCGGAACATATCGTTCTTCCGATGATCGAGCTGCCATCGACAAGTCCGGCAAATGCAGCGTTTTCGCTGGAACGACTGGAAGAAATATGGAAATCGGAGATTGGTAAATATTTGTAAAAGTATTTTACAATAGTGACGCTGACATATAAAAAGAACAATATTTTACATTAATTATACACAACTTTACAGATTCATCAGATGGTTTTACCTGTGTATGATAGCGGGCGTTTTTTTGTATGATATACTGCATCCAGACCAGAATTTTCTCATGCCATTAGTTTATTTTTAATTTTACAAAATTCTGGTGGGTGTGGTATAGTAAGGATAACTTTTTTTCTGATGAACAATAGACGTGGAGGTTACAAGAAAATGTCTCAGATAACGAAACGTGCGTTGGAAGCATCACTGAAGAAGCTTCTTACAAAGAAACCGCTTGATAAGATTACGATAACCGATATCACGGAAGACTGTGGCATCAACCGAATGACATTTTACTATCATTTTAAAGATATCTATGATCTGGTAGAATGGGTGTGCGTGGAGGATGCAACGAGGATACTGGGTGAGAATAAGACCTATGATACCTGGCAGGAAGGCTTCCTTCGGATCTTTGAAGCGGTGAGCGAGAATAAGACATTTATGATGAATGCATATCATTCGATCAGCAGAGATCAGGTAGAAAAATATCTGTACAGTCTGACATATGATCTGATGATCAAGGTCATTGATGATAAGGCGAAGGATATGCAGGTACGGGATGAAGATAAGAAGTTCATTGCTGATTTTTACAAATGCTCCTTTGTCGGTGTGTTGCTTGAATGGATCGAGAATGGCATGAAGCAGGATCCGCATGTGATCGTAGATAAGATGGGACTGGTGATGCATGACAATATTACCAGAGCACTGGAAGCATTTCGGACAGATGTTTTTCACAAAAAAACAGAGAGTTGACAGATACATTGAAAAAACAATGTGTCTTATTTTTCAGACCGGTTATCCCATCAAAACAGGGAAAATGATAAAATTTTAGACAGAACAAGTACCGTGAATATATTTTTATCACGGTACTTTTTTTGTTTATTGAGGGCAAAAACGGGGCATCTTATAATAAAGACAGTTTTTGAGATAACTGGTCTGTTTGCGAGCAGGCAGTACAAGATTGGAGGTAATTCGTATGTATTATGCAAGTGGAAATTATGAAGCATTTGCCAGACCTAAGAAGCCGGCGGATGTGGATCAGAAATCGGCATATATTATAGGTTCGGGACTTGGTGCATTGGCGGCAGCCTGTTTTCTGGTAAGAGATGGACAGATGAAAGGCGCACATGTACACATTCTGGAGAAAGATCCGATTCCGGGTGGTGCATGTGATGGTTATCAGTACAGCGATATTGGCTATGTTATGCGTGGCGGACGTGAGATGGATAACCATTTTGAGTGTATGTGGGATCTGTTCCGTTCGATTCCGTCCATCGAGACAGAGGGCATCAGTGTACTGGATGAGTATTACTGGTTGAATAAAGCAGATCCGAACTATTCTCTGTGCCGGGCAACTGAGAATCAGGGACAGGATGCACATACCGATAAAAAATTCGGATTGTCCGATAAGGGTGCAATGGAGATCATGAAGTTGTTTTTTACTCCGGATGAGGAATTATATAATAAACGGATCGATGAGTATTTTGATGAAGAAGTGCTTAATTCTAACTTCTGGATGTACTGGCGGACGATGTTTGCATTTGAGAACTGGCATTCTGCACTTGAGATGAAGCTCTATATTAAGCGTTTTATCCATCATGTCGGAGGACTGCCGGATTTCACGGCACTTCGTTTTACCAAATATAACCAGTATGAGTCCATGATCCTTCCGATGGTAAAATATCTGGAATCATTCGGTGTGGTGTTCCATTATAATACCAAGGTTATAAATGTGGAATTCGAGATCGAAGCAGGAAGAAAGCTGGCAAAGAAGATTGATATTATCCGTGACGGTGAAGCAGATGTGATCGATCTGACCGAGAATGATCTGGTATTTATCACAAATGGCGGATGCGTGGAGAATTCTTCATACGGAAGTCAGAACAAACCTGCTGAATTCAAGACCGAGATCCGCGAAGGCGGCGGATGGGATATGTGGCGGAAGATCGCTGCACAGGATCCATCCTTCGGACATCCGGACAAATTCTGTTACGATCCGGAGCAGTCAAACTGGATGAGTGCAACGGTGACAACTTTGGATGAAAAGATCCTTCCATATATTAAGAATATATGCAAGAGAGATCCACTCTCCGGCAAGGTAGTTACAGGTGGTATCGTGACTGCGAGAGATTCCGAATGGCTGCTTTCATGGACGATCAACCGTCAGCCTCAGTTCCGTAACCAGCCAAAGGGACAGGTGCTTGTATGGGTATATGGCTTGTTCTCGAATAAACCGGGTGATTATGTAAAGAAGACTATGCGGGAATGTACCGGTAAGGAGATCTGCGAAGAATGGCTCTACCATATCGGAGTACCGGAGGAGAAAATACCGGAACTTGCTGAACACAGCGCAAATACAGTGCCGGTTATGATGCCGTATATCACAGCATTTTTCATGCCTCGTGAGAAAGGTGACCGCCCGGATGTTGTACCGGAGGGCGCGGTAAACTTTGCATTTCTTGGACAGTTTGCAGAGACAGCAAGAGATACGATATTTACGACCGAGTATTCGATCCGTACCGGTATGGAGGCAGTATATACTCTGTTGAATATCGACCGTGGTGTGCCGGAAGTCTGGGGCAGTGTCTATGATGTGCGGGATCTGTTAAATGCGACCGTAGCGATCCGTGATGGCAGAAAGATCACGGATATGAAGCTTGGATTGAAAGAGAAGATCGCAATGAAAGAGCTTTTAAAGGCGGTAGAAGGAACCGATGTCGAGAAACTTCTCCGGGAGCACGGAGCGATATAATATAAAGAAAGTCTCACGATATAAAATAATATAGTGAAAGAAATAAAAGCATCTTCTGATGCATGGGCTTTATATAGTCTTTGGATCAGCAGGTGCTTTTTACATGGACCATACAGATCATGACGGATAAATTGTCACGCATGACAAATTTATATATTTATTTTTTATATGCAGTGATATAATACAGGTATCTGCAAAACCTGCAGAAGAAAGGGAATAAAAAATCAGGAGGAAAAATGAATGAAAAGACATTTAAAAAAAGCAGTATTGGCAATGATCGCATTTGTACTGTGTGGAGTAATGAATGTGACAGGTTCCAATGTAAGTCTGGCAGCAACAGACGTTGAGACGGAACAGACGGCAGAACTGGCAGCAGCATCAACTGTAAAGCATGTATCAGCGAGAGGACTGTATCATGCAGGTGACTATTTTTACATAGAAACCTCAAAGGGTGTACTTGCGTATAATATGAAAAAACAGACTGCAAAGTATGTTGTAGAACGCGCCGGTGTCAGTGGAGTTTTGGTACACAAAGGATATCTGTATTACAACCTTTATCAGGACAGCCAGATGAGTATCTATAAGATCAAGGCTGATGGAAGTTCAAAGCCAAAACAGATCTGTAAAAATGGAAGACTTGGTTTTATGAAAAACAACCGACTTTATTATGGTCATTCCGGTTTATGTTCTATGAAACTGGATGGAACCGATAAGAAGTGTCACATGAGGGTAAAAGATGATGCAAATGGAACAGTATTCTATTATAAGGGCAAATATTTTTACAGTGTATTCCCATATATGACAGAATCCTATTCCGTTGACACAAAATATAAGCATAAAAAGAAATACCCGGCAGGAAATGAAACGGTTTGCAATGCATTTGTCAGAGCTTTTGATGATATGCAGTTTAATGAGAGCCTGACTGTAAGAGGATATCAGTATGGTACTTTGATCAAAAATGGAAAAAGCTCAAATTCCATTTATAAATTTGGAGATTCTTATTATGGCAAGAGTACGGGCAGAACTTCCAAGAAAAAGATCTACCAGTCATCCAAGAAGAATGTACATGTTCTGGCAGCATGTCCGGGATATATTATGTTTGCAGAAAGCAATCAAAAAGCAAGTTATGAAGATGGAACTGTAAAGATCATCAATGTAAAAGGCAAGGTTGTTGCAACATTAAAGAAGAGTCAGAAATAGAACATATAAAAACAGAAACTATAAATATAATAAATGCTCTGGCAGAGGTGTGGTTTGCCAGAGCATTTTTGGGATTGTACGATAATGTACAAGTGGAAGGACTGCCACATGGCAGATTCCTGTGTTTTGGTTGTGTTTAGAGATGTGTATTATTATTTATTAAACAAGTGCTTCGCCAAGTGCGGTACAATCAGCAAGACCTGCTTCATCCGGTGTTTCATGGCAGATCAGTGGAGCTGCTGCAAATACAGCACCGTCAGCCTGGCACTGAGCTTCCCATGTATCCATCCATTCGCCGCTTCCCCAGCCGTATGAACCGAAGATGGCGATCTTCTTACCGTTTAATGCCGGTTCACATTCAGCGAACATTGGCTCAAACTCGCTTTCTTCTAAGACTTCAGCACCCATAGCAGGGCAGCCAAATGCGATCGCATCATAGTTATCTACCATATCTGCAGTAAATTCTGCGGATGTTAAAAGATCACATTCTGCACCTTTTGCTTTTGCACCTTCTGCAACAGCCTGTGCCATTAATGCTGTATTACCTGTGCCACTCCAATATACAACTGCAACCTTACTCATAGTAGGTTCCTCCTTATAATTCATGTATTTTATATTTAGAGATCTCCGCACGAAAATGCTTACGGGAATCCCCTATATTCATTTTGTTATGTGGACGCCATGTGCATAAATACTGATTTTGTTATGCAGATGCTATAATTATGCAGCAACCGTCAACTGCCAGATGGTTCGTCCCTGATGCCAGAGATTTGCATAGATCTCACGGCATTTTTTAAATTTAGCAAATGTTTTCTGGGCCTCACCCAGATCTCCGTATACCTTCCAGTCGCCCATGCCCTTGCAGTTGCTTCCGTGGTATTTGATAAATCCGAGAACATCATTTAACGGGTAGCCAAGGAAGACACCGATCTCATGCGGAAATTCTTCCGAACCATGAAGACGTATACGAAGCTGTTCAAGCATTTGGTCGATCGTTCCTGCCTGATATCCTGTGCTTACAAGAAAAGAGAGGATCTCCGGTCTTGATAATTCGCGACCCATAGCATCCGGTCTGTAGACATAGATCAGGGCAGTTTTAGCATTTTCCCGCAGGATCGTGATCCGGATCCCTTTTTTCTGAAATTGTGCATCCCAGACAGCCACACTTTCGTATAATTCTTCTCCGGAAGAAAAACGATAAAGAAACAGGCTGGCAGGTTTTAAGGACGCCAATGTAGGCGAACAATGTGTGATCAAATATTCTTCAAACATAATCTGAAACTCCTGTAACATTAAATCATCAAATGCGACAGTGTTAGTATGTGTCGTTTCAGAGCCGTTCATACAACGGTTAGCCACACCTAACTCATGACTGCATTATACGGTGTGTTCTTGTAAAAATCAAGCGAAATACGTGATAGAAATTCTCAATTAATTCGACGTATTTTTGTTGACGACAGTGGCTATAACGTGATATTTTTTAGTTGGTTAGAAAAAACTAACTAAAATCTTGTGAATAGAGGAATTGGATAATGATGAATTATTTAGAAATCGAAAAAGTAATTGGACGAGAGATTATTGACTCAAGAGGAAATCCTACAGTAGAAGCAGAAGTTATTCTTGCAGATGGTACTGTTGGACGTGGAGCAGCTCCAAGTGGTGCATCAACAGGTGAGTTTGAAGCATTAGAGCTTCGTGATGGCGATAAGACTCGTTTTGGCGGTAAGGGCGTTCGGAAAGCTGTTGAAAATATCAACACAACAATTAATGACGTATTAGTTGGAATGGACGCATCTGATACATATGCGGTAGATCAGGCAATGATCCAGGCAGACGGAACAAAGGACAAGTCAAATCTGGGTGCAAATGCAATCCTTGCTGTATCAATCGCAGCTGCAAGAGCAGCAGCTATTTCACTGGATGTACCTTTATATCGTTTCTTAGGCGGTGTAAGCGGAAACAGACTTCCGGTTCCTATGATGAACATTATCAATGGTGGATGCCATGCATTATCATCCGGTCTGGATGTTCAGGAGTTCATGATCATGCCGGTTGGAGCTCCTTCATTCAAAGAGTGTCTCAGATGGTGTGCAGAAGTATTCCATGCACTTCAGGCAATCTTAAAGGAAAGAGGACTTGCTACATCAGTTGGTGATGAAGGTGGATTTGCACCTGCACTTGCATCTGATGAAGAAGCAATCGAGACAATTCTCGAAGCAGTAAAGAAAGCAGGATATGAACCGGGTAAGGACTTCAAGATCGCTATGGATGCAGCTTCATCCGAGTGGAAGACAGGCAAGGTTGGCGAGTACAAGCTGCCAAAGGCCGGTACAGTATATACATCAGAGGAGCTGATCGCTCACTGGAAGAGACTGGTCGAGAAGTACCCGATCATCTCCATCGAAGATGGTCTGGACGAAGAAGACTGGGAAGGCTGGAAGAGGCTTACAGCAGAGCTTGGCGACAAGGTACAGTTAGTTGGTGACGACCTTTTCGTTACAAATACAGAGAGACTTGCAAAGGGTATCGAGCTTGGCTGTGGTAACAGTATCCTGATCAAGTTAAACCAGATCGGTTCTGTATCAGAGACATTGGAAGCAATCAAGATGGCTCACAAGGCCGGATACACAGCTATCTCATCGCACAGATCCGGTGAGACGGCAGATACAACGATCGCAGATCTTGCAGTTGCTTTAAATACCTGCCAGATCAAGACCGGCGCACCATCCAGATCCGAGCGCGTAGCTAAGTACAACCAGCTCTTAAGAATTGAAGAAGAGCTTGGTGCTTCAGCCGTATATCCGGGTATGAAAGCCTTCAATGTAAAATAATTATTGTCATATATTTTCCTCAAAAAAATATGAATAAATGGTATGGGAGACGTAAGCAATGCGCCTCCCATATTTTGTATGTAAAATAAGACCTGTAGGTAGAGTTTTTCACTGCCGGGTGGTATAATTTTAAACAAGTCATATTATGTTGAAAAGATTCGATGGTTGTGATTGCAGACATCGGATCAGGATAATGGGAGGGCATATGAGTCGAATACTGATCATAATAGCAGTCTTACCGGCATTGATCCTGCTGGGTTTTATATATATGAGAGACCGGAAAGAGAAGCCGCCGGTCAAATTAATGGTATTGCTTCTGGCACTTGGTGCAGGTACGATCATTCCGGCAGCGATTGCAGAATTTATCGGGCAGTTAATCGTTGCACAGACAGATACGGATCATCAGACGATGCTGCTGGTGCTCTGCTTTCTGGTGATCGGAATTGTGGAGGAGCTTGGAAAATATCTGGTAACGGTCTGCACTACATGGAAAAGCAGAGAATTTCAGCACAGCTATGATGGAGTTATTTATATGGTCTGTGCATCGCTTGGCTTTGCTATAATGGAAAATATCTTATATGTTGCTTCAGGCGGAATCGGAACGGGCATCCTCCGGGCATTTACCGCTATTCCACTTCATTGTACGGTAGGTGTTATCATGGGTGCACTTTATGCGAAGGGCAGAGAAGCGGCATATGCAGGTGACCGTGCGGGTATGATCGGATTTATGGCATGGGCATATATCGTGCCGGTATTTATTCATGGCTTATATGACTATCTTGTGATGGCGGCATCGTATGGATATATTTCGGAGGCATGGGTATTCCTGATCCTTGGAGTGATGTATGTACTTTCAATTTTTCTGATCTTTTACTGTTCAGCGCATGACCGCAGAATTGACGGCAGACCGGAGACTGCAGATTATGGGATGTACCGGATGGATTTTCGCAGACCGGGCAGAGGATATTATTATCCAGATCAACCGGATTACCGGGCGGGTTATCCGGGCTATCCGGGTGGTGATGCATATGGTCAGGCCGGAGGATATATGCAGAATACAAATTACACCCCATACAATGGTGGTTATACACAGGGGATGAATGCCAATGCAGGTCAATCAGCCTACGGCACAAATTCCGGGTATGAGGTAAAGGATGATTATAATCGAGGCAGCGCATATCCGACTAATATGGAGTACATGCAAAATACTGGTTATAACCCTCAAAACGGTTATACTGTGAATAGAGCATATATGCAAAATGGCGGCTACATGGGAAATGTAACATATCCGCAAACTGGAGTTAATCCATATCGGCAGCAGGAGAATCCCGGATCACAGAATTATTCACAGAGTTATACGTCGAATGGCACTAGTACGGATTATGGCATGACAGGGTACAACGGACAAGGACGGAAATAAGACAGGAATTGTGGCAGAAACGCTGAATATGCCGCACGTTTTGATGGAAGAGACATATGATGAATATATAGGAATCCATATAGCAGGAACATTTGCCAGGGGGTGAAATGATGAGATTTCACAACATACCGGTCCGCGATATCATGCAGGAAGCAGTCCGCTATGGCGGGGTGATCGTGGACGTTCGTACCGAAGAAGAATTCCTGAGAGGACACATACCGATGGCAGTCAATGTACCATTGTCGGATATCCAGTATGGTAATTATAATCTTCCTAAAAATAAAGTACTGCTCACATATTGTCAGTATGGAGGCGGCAGTGCACTGGCAGCGAGACTGCTGTCGCAGGCAGGATATAAGGTGATCAATACCGTTGGGGGAATCGTACAGTATAAAGGAGCATTGACGAAAAACCGCTGACAGAGGGTGTAACTAGCCATTATGAAAGAGAAGAAAATGTGGTTTGAAAATGAGAATAACAGAATAGATCGATCCCGGACATGACAGAACCTGTTAAGGAAGTGCATGGCCGGGATTTTTTTGTTTAATTTACTTGTGGTGGCAGGGGGAAGTATGTATAATATGGACAGGGTAATTGGCGGGTATCACAGGATATTCCGGAGGTACTTATTTTTTTAGAAAAGAAAGGATATAGGGTAAATGAGAAAAAGAATTTTAGGAACGATCATTGCGGCAGGTTTTTTTGCAGTAGCAGCATTTGCAGGGGCAAATGGACTGGCAGAGACACAGGCGGCATGTGAACATTCACAGGTGAAGGATGGAGCCTGTGTGGATTGTAATGATCCGGTAGAATGCATCGAGGTAGAGGATGCAAGTGGAACAGCAAAGGGCACTTATTCTAAACTGGAAGATGCAGCGGCGGCTGCCGGAAACGGTGATATACTGAAGCTTCTATATAATTGTGAGAGTACATCAACATATATTGATGCGGGGAATAAGAATCTTACGATTGATCTGAATAAGAAGGAGTTAAAGGCTGTTCATTTCGATATCATGGGTTCGCTTGTGATAGAAAATGGAGAATATAGTGGCTATATAAGGAATGCAGCGACAGGGAATGAACATACATTAACATTTGAAAATGTGAGAGCAGATCTTACGCAGCTTGGATGGTATGCAAAGGGTGGCGTTAAACTGGTAAACAGTAATATAGAACAGCAACATGATGGTGCAGCATTTACAGAATGGTGGCTTGAAAAGTTGCAGATGGATCAGACATCTGTTTATAAGATTACAAATTCGCCAAGCGGACTAAGCAATTATGGGTTGCTTTCATTAGATGAAGCTGTGGGCGGTATTGAGGAATTTCTTCCGGCCGGATACACATTGGATGGACAGCCGAATTCCTATAATACGATATTAGATGAAACAGGCACAAAGGCGAGAAGCGTAGAGCTTCGTTACCGCCGGCTGACAGATGCGACAGTTTCTGTATCCATTGCCCCGACTTCTTATGTATATGATGGAAAAGCAAAAGAGCCAACAGTGACTGTCACATACGATGGAAGAGATCTGACAGAAGGAACGGATTATACCTGTACATTTACAGATAATATCAATGCAGGAACAGCAAGCGTAAAAATAACAGCAAAGGGTAAGACTTATCACGGAGAAACCGTAAAGAATTATACGATCGATAAAGCACCACAGACAGCACCAACCGGTCTTACGACAGAAAATGAAAGTGCAAAAGGAAAAAAGGACGGTTCCATTAAAAATGTTGATGTATCCATGGAATATTCCGTTGACCAGAATGTATGGAAGCCGATCACAGCAAATACGATCACAGGCATTTCTGCCGGTGATTATTACGTCAGATATAAGGAAACAGCAAATTATTATGCATCGGGAGCAACAAAAGTAACGGTTAAAATGTCTGTTCCGGATGGTGGAACAACAGAAGATGTGACAACAGAAGACGTGACAACGGAAGCTTCTACAGATGCAACGACAGAGGATACAACGGAAGCTACAACTACGACAGAAGATAGTACCGATGATACAACGGAAGATGTAACGACAGAGTCAACGGATGATACTCAGGATGAAACGGAAGATGTGACAACAGAATCCGAAGAAGTTGTATCAACGGAGGACCAAACAACAGAGAAAACAGATGCCGATAAGCCGGATGACCAGAAGAACACCGGAGTAAAGACAGGAGATGATTTTGCTATGAAGACAGCAGTTGCAGGTATGATCATTTCACTGGGGCTTGCCGGAATCGTTGTTATAAATAAACGCAGAAAATAAAATCAGAAACAAAGATATAAGAGAAAAGGAGTGCTGGATTTGGACAGAAATGTCTGAATCTGGCACTTGTGATTGAAAGGAAGCATATGAGCAGAATCGAATTGATCGCTCCATGTCATTTTGGATTGGAGTCAGTATTGAAAAAAGAAATCCTGGATCTTGGATATGAGATCGTTCAGGTAGAAGACGGAAGAATTACATTTGCAGGAGAAGAAGATGCGGTTGCAAGAGCAAATATGTTTATTCGTACAGCTGAACGTATCATGATCAAGTGCGGAAGCTTTAAGGCTGTAACATTTGATGAATTATTTGAAGGAACCAAGAGTATTCCATGGGAGCGGTATCTGACTCGTGATGCAAAATTCTGGGTATCCAAGGCTACATCAAATAAGAGCGCACTGTTCAGCCCATCTGATATCCAGTCCATCGTGAAGAAAGCTATGGTAGAGCGTATGAAACAGACCTACCATGTATCATGGTTCACGGAAGATGGAGCAGAATATCCGGTTCGTGTATTTATATTTAAGGATATTGTTACGATAGGACTTGATACATCAGGAATATCCCTTCATAAGCGTGGCTATAGGAAACTGGTTGGCAAAGCACCGATATCGGAAACTCTGGCGTCGGCACTGATCATGCTTACACCATGGAATAAGGATCGTGTACTGGTTGACCCATTCTGTGGAAGCGGAACATTTCCGATCGAGGCTGCTATGATCGGAGCAAGGATCGCACCGGGCATCGACCGGGATTTCCTGGCTTCCGAGTGGGCGAAGGTCGGAGATAAGAAGATGTGGTACAATGCGATCGATGAAGCAAATGACATGATCGACCATGATGTGAAGATGAATATTCAGGGCTACGATCTGGATAATGAAATGGTGAAGTGTGCGATGGAGAATGCCAGAGCAGCGGGAGTGGATGAACATATCCATTTCCAACAGAGAGATGTAAAGGATCTCAGGCATCCGAAAAAATATGGCTTTATCATTACAAATCCGCCATATGGTGAACGTCTCGAGGATCGGGAGGACCTTCCGGAATTATATAAGACGATCGGGGAAAGTTTCAGACGGCTGGATGACTGGTCGATGTTCCTGATCACGTCATACAGTGAGGCGGAGAAATATATAGGAAGAAAGGCGGATAAGAACCGTAAGATCTACAATGGTATGATCAAATCATATTTCTATCAGTTCATGGGACCGAAGCCGCCAAAGAGAAAGTGAGACCAAATTGAAAAAGTTTTTGATAGCGGTAGCAGTTGCAATCTTGAGTGTATTGCTCTATCTGGGCTTCTTCCGGCATCCGGATGTGAGCGTGGAAAAGACCGACGGTTCGGAGGCTGCGGCCGAGGCAATGATGAAAGAGATCGTAACAAGTGCAAATGAAAAGGGTGTTACGTTATATATCAATGACAATAAGATCACAGAGGCGGAATATCAGGCATATTTCAGTGATCGGTTGCAGTTGATGATCCCAATCGCAGCATTTACCGATAAACTGGATTGTCTGGTAAATGTATATGAAAACGGAACGATCACACTGGCAAAAGGTGACAGCCTTGTTAAAGTTTATGGTGATTCGGATGTGGTAAATATCAATGGAAATGCAATACAGGCAATCGACAAGCCGGAGAAAAAGGATGATATCATCTATGTGCCGGTGAATGAGATCTGCGAGGCATTAAACTATAGCTGTAATATCAATCTGGAGACAAATGCTGCGGTGTTAAAAAAGATTGCCGAGGAAGAAAAGCTTCCGGCTGCATATGACATGAGAGAACATGATCGTGTATCTCTTGTAAGAGATCAGGGTATCTATGGAACCTGCTGGGCATTTGCATCACTTGCGGCACTGGAAAGTACGATCCGTCCGGCTGAAAATCTGGTATTTTCTGTTGATCATATGGCAATGAATAACAGCTTTAATGTCAGCCCATTTGACGGTGGCGAATATTATATGAGTATAGCCTATCTTGCGGCATGGCAGGGACCGGTGCTTGAGGAAGATGATCCGTATGGTGATAACCAGACGGTAAATGGATTGTCGGCGGTAAAGCATCTGGAAGAAGCCATTATCCTGAAGGACAAGAATTACGAGGCGATCAAATCATCCGTATACAAATATGGCGGTGTGGAAACGGTTATTTACTGTGATATGAAGAATGCAACGAGTAGTTCTTATTACTATAACAGAAACCGCAGTTCCTATTATTATGATGGAGATCAGACGCCGAATCATGACGTGGTGATCGTTGGCTGGGATGACAACTATCCGAAGGAATATTTTAATACAGAACCGGCGGGAGATGGCGCATTTATCTGCAAGAACAGCTGGGGGCAGGATTTTGGTGACGAGGGATTCTTTTATATCTCTTATTATGATACCAATATCGGTATGAACAGCGTAGTATATACGAAGCTTGGAAATAGTGACAACTACGACAAGATCTATCAGTCAGATCTGATGGGCGAGGTCGGAACGATGGGATTTGACGACAGGCCGGAGGCCTATTTTGCAAATGTCTATACGGCTGGAAAGAACGAGACATTAAAGGCAGTTTCTTTCTATGCGACAGGCCCGAAAACGACATATGATGTGTATGTTGTGACGGATTTTACCGATGTATCCGACTTGCAGCAGCGGACAAAGGTGGCATCCGGTGAAATGCAGTACGAGGGTTATTATACGATCAATCTAAATGAGGCAGTACCGCTTCCGGATGACCGGAAATTTGCGGTAGTTGTGCATGTGAATACACAGGATTCCACGATGCCGATCGCAATCGAATATAATAATGATGAGAAAACAGCGAACTTCGATATCACGGATGGCGAGGGCTATATCAGCCTGTATGGCACGAAGTGGTCGAGCGCAGAGCAGGAGAATGACTGTAATGTCTGTTTGAAAGCCTTCACGGATGTGGGGGATTGAATAGAAAAGGAGAAGACAAGATGAAGAAATTGATTTTTGCTACAGGTAATGAGAATAAGATGAAAGAGATCCGCATGATCCTTGCGGATTGTGGATATGAGATCCTGTCGATGAAGGAAGCCGGAATCAAGGCTGATATCGTAGAGGATGGAAAGACATTTGAAGAAAATGCCATCATCAAGGCAGAGGCAATCCGTAAGATGACAAACTGTCTGGTGCTGGCAGATGATTCCGGTCTGGAGGTAGACTATCTCGATAAAGCACCGGGAATCTACTCTGCAAGATTTATGGGTGAAGACACCTCATACCGGATCAAGAATAAAGCGATCATTGATAAGCTTGCCGGTGTTCCGGATGAGAAGCGTACTGCAAGATTCGTATGTGCAATCGCGGCTGCATTCCCGGATGGAAAGACCATTACCAGACGTGGCACGATTGAAGGAATCATTGGATACGAAGAACGCGGCGAGAATGGATTTGGCTATGATCCTATTTTCTTCCTGCCGGAGTATGGCAAGTCCACAGCAGAGCTGTCACCGGAAGAAAAGAATACGATCAGCCATAGAGGAAATGCACTTCGTTTGATAAAGGAAGTTATAAATGAGAATACTGATAATTAGTGATACACATGGAAGAACTAATACGATCCGGGATGTCTTAGATACGGTGGGAGACATCGATATGTTTATCCATCTGGGGGATGTCTGCGGAGATGAAGAATATATTTATGATAACGTAACCTGTCCGATACACATGGTTGCCGGGAATAACGACTGGGATTCCGATCTTCCGATGCAGGAGGAATTCATGATCGGCCGGTATAAGGTATTTATCACGCACGGACACCGATACAGTGTCCATTATGGAACGGACCGCTTACAGGAGCTGGTCAAATATGATGGTTACGATATTGTGATGTATGGACACACGCATGTCCAGAATCTGGAACGATATGGCGGTGCTTATATCGTAAATCCGGGCAGTCTGGCATATCCGCGTGATGGCATGAATGGCAAATACATGCTGCTGGAATTTGATCAGCATGGAACACCATTTTTTGCAGAAAATGAACTGAAACCGAAACGTCGGATGCGCAGCATATTTGAAGATATGTGGGGCGACCGGGAAGAGTAGAGATTATTAGAGACAAGAAAGAGGTCGGCTGTGAAGAAACGAGAGATTATAGAAGGTGTTATAAAAGACTATGATTTCCCAAATAAGGGAAGCTTTGAACTGGATGGCAAAAAAGTGATCGTGAAGGGAGCACTGCCCGGACAAAAGGTGTCCTGTATGGTATCCAAGGTGCGGAAGGATAAGGCAGAAGCACGTCTGTTGGATGTGCTGGAACGCTCCGAGATCGAAGATGCAGTACCACCATGTCCACAGTTTGGCATTTGCGGCGGCTGTGCATACCAGACCATGAGCTATGAGCATCAGTTGGAATTAAAGGCAGGACAGGTGAAGAAGCTGTTAGACGGTGTGATCGATTCAGAGGCACATCCATATGATTGGGAGGGCATCATCGGCTCGCCAGTTACAACTGCATACCGGAATAAGATGGAGTATTCATTTGGCGACGAATATAAGGATGGCCCGTTGGTGCTGGGGCTTCATAAGAAAAACAGCATGTACGACATTGTTCCTGTCTGTAATTGCGTGATCGTAAGCGAAGATTATAACAGGATCGTTTCTTATACGATGGAATTCGCAAGGGAGCATGGACTGTCCTACCATAAGAAAATGCAGCATGTAGGACTGCTTCGTCATCTGGTGCTTCGCCAGTCCAAGACAAATGGCGGACTTCTGGTAAATCTTGTAACCAGCACGGACGGATTAGAGAATCTGGATCTGAATGCATATGTAGAAGGGCTTCTGGCACTTCCGCTTGACGGAACGATCGTTGGTATTCTCCATACGGCAAATGATTCTCTGGCGGATGCTGTTGTGCCGGAGAAGGTAACGCTGTTATACGGAAGAGATTATATCGAGGAAGAGGTGCTGGGACTGCATTTCCAGATCTCACCATTTTCATTTTTCCAGACAAATACAAAGAGCGCGGAACGACTGTACAGCAAAGCCCGTGAATATGCCGGAGATACCAAGGACAAGCTGATCTTCGACTTATACAGCGGAACCGGAACGATCGCCCAGATGTTATCACCGGTTGCCTCCAAGGTTATCGGCGTAGAGATCGTAGAAGAAGCAGTCGAAGCTGCAAGAGAAAATGCAAAGAGCAACGGACTTGATAACTGCGAATTCATCGCAGGCGATGTTCTAAAGGTCATCGACACCATCGAGGAAAAACCGGATCTCATCATCCTCGATCCACCGAGGGATGGTATCAATCCAAAGGCTCTCCTTAAGATCATCAACTATGGTGTAGATGAGATTGTCTATATCAGCTGCAAACCAACCTCCCTCGCAAGAGATCTTGTGACCTTGCAGGAGCATGGATATTATGTGAAAAAGGCATGTGCGGTGGATCAGTTTGTGAATACCGGACATGTGGAGACATGCGTCCTCTTGACGAGAACAAGCGAAGCGTAGTTCGAGGCTTAGAGGCGCAGTCGTTCTGGCGAGCAGAGCGAGAGCAGAACTTCCTTGAACCTAGTCAAGGAGCGTTAGCGACGCAGAGAAGCATTAGCACTGACCATGCGATAGCTGTCCACGATTGGCGAGCACGGAGTGCGAAGACAGAGTGGAAACAGCGAACCGCTGAGGCTTGCGCCTCCTTGACGAGCGAAGCGAGAGCAGAACTTCCTTGAACCTTGTCAAGAAAAGATAAATAACAGCCAGAAAGTGGCGTATTTCCGGGCTTTTTCGGAAGTTGGGATTGGAAGCCAGACCTCCGAAAAGGCTCGGTTGTTTTATATGGAAACATATCTACTTTTTAGTCTGACCGGAGAAAAAGTGGATGACCGAAAAATGCGGTAGGGTTTAGGCTGCGGATTAGATGTCATAGGTTGTGGCACTGGGATTGTTGTCAGAGCCGACCGCAGTTTAAGTCACTCGATATTAAAAGGCAGACTTGGCAGTGAAATAGATAACATTGAAAGAGAGAGTTGAAATGTTTAAAGATATTTGTATTAACAGTAAATCTTGCGAACTCATGAAATCTGTGAATAAACCTAAATATGGAAGTAGGACTATATTGACAGATTCATGTTGGGAATATGTGGCGTTGTTTTTAAAGCGTCAATCAATGGCTGGAGCTGGTGATGCCTTATTTTATTGGGAACAGGCGCATAGTTTCTATTTAGCGTCACAGGAACTTCCAGATAACGCACGACCACTAACATCATATTATTGTATTTTAAACGCAGCTAAGGCTTTATTGCGATATAAAGGTGTTGATGATAGCAAATTAAAAAACCATGGAATATCGTCTGTTAGAGATGATACTAATATGACAAATATAAAAGAGGCGTATACATCGATAAAAGGTGCTGGAGTTTTACCTGAGTTGTCAAGATATTACGGTCATAATATAGTTACAGGCCATTACACAATGGCGGAATTACTTTATAATATTCCATGTGTTCATAGAGCATATTGCATTACTTTTTCCAAACCGGAGATTTTCATTCCTATCAGCAAACCTGTGTTCGTAAAAAAAGACAACTCTAAGGAAGCATGGATTAAATTCGAAGTTTCTGGAAGGTATGCAAATGCTAAGGCTCTTAAGAATTTGCCATCGAAGTTTGAAAGAGACCTAGGTGTTGATGATAAATATGTTATTAGAATGAAAAAAAGATTCAATTGGGATATTCACAAGCCAATTGAGGAGCGTAAAAAAGCACTAAACAAATATCACGAAAAGACTAGAGGTTATCTTTTTTACATATTTGGTGAGGCAAAATTATGGTACATAAAGAAAGAAGTTTCGGGAAATGACAACTTAGCAAATATGCCGTCAACAGTATTGATTTTTGCTGTGTTTCATTGGATAAGTGAATTGGTCAGATATAATCCGAAATTATTTAGCAAATACATGAAATCAAAACAGAACTGGCTGTTACATGAATTCATTAATAATGCATTAGACCAATTTGTAGATGAGGTAGGATGTGAAATAACAGGTGAAGATATTATGTGTACCGGATACAGAAAATGACATAAATAACTCACAAAACCCTCTCGGTTATTATAGCCGAGAGGGTTTTTGTGTAAAAACTTATTAATAATAATATTACGAGCTTCAGTAATAAAAGGTATTGACGGTTGAACTGAAAAATAGTATATTTATTATAAACGCTGATAATAAATATTACTAAAGGAGGAGGTAAAAATGCTTATTTCTAAGAATATACAAATCGAATTCGCTGATTCAACAATAAAAGCCATTGACGCTATTTATGATATAAGAGAAGGCGTTAGGAGTGCATCACTGAATCTTTATTCGAGATATGGCGTGCAGATACAGACACCAATGGTTTATGGTGATGATAAGGTGGTGGTAGAAGTCAAAATTCCAGAAGAAATTGTGAACATATTTGCAATAGGCCCTCATTTAAAAGGTGTTGCTACTTATTTACTTAAGCAGTGTAATGGTAGATATGATAATTATCTTGTTGGAAAACGCTTATTGAGCTATACAGAAATCGCAGCACCTGATGCGTCTAAAAATAAATTCCGTATGGAAGATAGGCTGGAGGCTGTTTCGAAATTCGCAAAATTGCTTGAAAGGTCTGATGAAGAAGCCATGGATGCAATTAGTAAGATATTGATGATAATAACGGAGGTTACCAAAAATGATATTACAAGTATTTAAGAGCATTGGTTGTACATTGAGTATAGCTGACGCATATACGGCATTGCTTTCGCTATATTCTAATCAAATTTATCCAATGAAAAAGGCGTCAGGTTCTCTAGGCGGAGCAGTAAATGGTGGTACGATTATATTGAAAAATGGTTATTATATAAGAGTGAGGTAAAATATGGATAATATGTGCGAAGATAATTTGACATACGGAGTATCGGAATTGGCAAAGAGAAGTAATATATCTGTATCCCTATCAGGATGGCCAGCTGCTTTTGCAATAATGTCGATTCCATTAGCTGTTGTCGCAATATATGCAATAAAAGAATTAGCATAAGTAGAGACTCCCTATCACCGGAAATTATCCAGTGATGGGGAGTTTTTGTGCGTTTATGAAGTTATGCATCCACATCGATATTAACACCAGATTTCAGTTCGACGGTAATGTGGTCATCCCAGATAGTGATCTGCTTGATCCAGCGTCGCACCAGTGCTTCATCGAATTCTGTAAGGTGGGTAGTCTGCTATGCGATATAATCCTGTAGGTCATTGATCCGCTTTATCTGTTCATCTCTTGCGGCAGTGCCTACGGTGGTGGTTTGTTGGCGGAGTTTTCGAAGCCTGAATATTTCATCGGCAATTTCGTCATAGGCTTCTTTGCTCTGGACTTTCTAGATCAGCTCTTGCTACAGGGCCATCAGCTTCTCATCGATGTTCTCGACAGAGGTGACCTGCGAAGCTCGAATGGCGGAAGCAATGTTTAGCTGCAGTTGTGCTTGATAGCTACTTTTGTCTCCAAGCATCTGGTTAATTGCCTTGACGACAGTATCCTGAAGGGTCAGCTCGTTGATGGTTCTCGCATGGCATTCCAATCCGGTAGATTCCAGCCTGCTGATGCAGCGCCAAATGATAGATTTAACTTCGCGATTGTTCCAGTGGAGCCTTCGGAACATTTCACCACATTCTCTGCAGATGACGATTTGGGAGAAGCAGTGATTGCAACTATAACTACATTTCTTGCTGTTGGCACTAGTTTTGACTACTCGTCTGCGGACCGATTCTTCTTGAACCTGTAAGTAGATGTCCTTCGGAATAATAGCCTCGTGGTTACCTTCTACATAGTATTGAGGTACAAGCCTGTTGTTACTGATTGACATGTCAGGTTTCTCCTTTCTGGATGGACATGAAAAGGACGTCCATCTCTAATATCCACTGGAGATGAACGTCCCATTTTGACGAAAAACGGAAATGAAAATTTCTATCTCCACTATTAAATGGAGATGAGTTTGCCGTTTGGCCGAAAAAATCTAATCTTTTTTATAAAAAGGTGTTGTATAGCCATCGGCTCTTAAAAGCAGTCCCTTGGCCCCAGGTGGTGTGCGGCTCATTTGCTCACAAACTGCATCCAATGACATACTGGGATTCGTTTCGATGATAACTTCATCGTGAATATGCATGACGATAGAACAGCAGCGGAGTGTCTGCATAGCAGAGAATATCACGAGCAGTTGCCTGTACGATGTTTTCAACAAATTTCGGACCGTAGGGATCGAGTCGTTCCCACTTCTTGGTGCCGCTGATGCCTTCATAGGTGATACATTGGCCACCGAACTTATTGGTTCTAAGCTTCGGTTTTACATACGCCAATTTTCTTCCTGATGGGAGAGTAATAAAGAGCATGTCACTCCTGCAGGAGCATGTCAGTCCATATTCAGAAGTTGTGTGCTTGAACTTTATGGCTTCCATGACAGCATGATCAACATCCCACCAGAATTTCACGATGTTCGGATTAGACTGTTTCCATGCATCTACCAGCGGATGGAGCTCTTCTCCGGTGAGCTCCATATCCAGAGCGCCCATCGCTTTCAAGACTCCGACTGAACCTCCATAGCCAAGGGCAAGTTCTGCAATCTTGCCTTTTTGACGGAGGTGGCCATTGATACCGTGTTTTTCAACAGGAATTTTGAACATCTGCGATGCAGAGGCGCAGTAGATATCTCCGCCTTTGGAAAAGACATCTTGACGCCATTTTTCACCGACAAACCATGCAATGACACGGACCTCAATAGCAGAAAAGTCAGCCACCAAAAATTGTGCACATTCTCTGGAAATAAAAGCAGTACGAATGAGCTGGGAAAGAGTATCTGGCACGTCTTCGTAGAGAAGTTCCACAGCTTCAAAGTCACACTGGAGAGCGCGCTTGCGCAAGGTCTGATAGATGGTTTTGCGGTAGGTTCTGTAGCTGAATATTACGACCGGAGAATTTGCCGGTTCGATTGGCTCCATAAAATTGAAATATGCCACGGGCGCGCCCATCGGCACAGACAGTCATTTCCATCGCCTGATATTTACGGACGGACGACTTGGCCAGCTGCTGCCTTAAAGTAAGAACCTGCGAGAGCTTCGGAGAAGCAGATTTTAAGAGTTCTGCAACAGTTTTCTTGCCAAAGGTATCTGTCTGCAATCCATTATCTGAAAGCCATGCTTTCATTTGTTGGATAGAATTTGGATTTTCTAGCTGTGTGATTCCCTTCATCGTATCGATCAGTTGTGTTCTGGAGCGAGTATCCATTTCGATGGCAGTAGCAACAAGTTCCATGTCTAAGCGTATACCACGGTCATTGATTTCTTGGCCTTGGTGGTATTCATCTCAGACTTGATCTGGAACGGGAAACTTTGAGAGACTCTGCTGAATGCCCACTTGATGACAGATTCATCTTCCAGGGCAAGAAGGACTTCTTTGGGAATCTGTTCTCCGCAAGTAAGGTCAATCACCTGAACGGGCTGGTTGTCTGTGCTATAGGCAAAGAGTAAGATTTCAAAATTGGGAGACTCCACATAGCGATAGACGCCTGTTTTCTGAAGAGGCACATCACTGTAGGTCTCAATATCAATGCTAAGTGTTTTCATGAGATTGTCCTTTCTGTAAAACAGGCAGCAGAGAAATTCCTGCCGCCTGCCGTGTTACCGTTTATCTTTATCGGATTTGTATTTATTGATGTCACGGCGGATGTGGTATACCGCATAGCGGATAAGATAGAGAATGTTTTTCCCTACGTTATAAATGATGAAGCTATATACCGCTACAAAAAAGGTGTATGCGATGACGTTAGCAATAAATAGATTTAAGATTTCTGCAAATTCATTCATAGATTATCTCCTTTTGTCGAAAGATGTGCTGACGGCAGCAGAACCACCGCCAGCAGGTTGATAGATTACTTAAAGTTCTTCATGCGTTTTTCATGGTATTCGAGATCACGCTTTTCCTTTTCCTGTTCACGCTTTTCTCGTTTGTGGTCATTGATGATACTCTGAATCATAGAGATTGCAGTAGTAAGTCCAACACACGCGAAGCAGCCGATACAGATGTTTACAAGGATTGTACTAATCATAATTGTCGCCATAGTTTGTCACCTCCATTAATCAAGGAAATCATCATCGTCATCAGTTGCAAAGTCAGATTCAGCAGAAGCCTTACCACCAAGAGGCTCGCCATCACGAATCTTCTGCAGATTGTTAAGACCGCAGGCGATGCCCTTGAGCTTTGCTTCCCCTTCACGGTATGCAGCTTCGATAGCAGCTTCAATCTTTGCGACAGTCTTTGTGTCGGACTTCGGGATAATCAGGTTGACACTATACTTCGGAGTGCCACCGTTGATGGACTTCGGTTCCCAGACGTTGGCGTAGCTCCAGCGTGTGTTAGGACCAGTGATAACCTTCATGGGATTTGTCATTTTTACATTTTTACTCATTGTCATATTCCTCCATAAAATCATTTTTTGCTGTGTTCATTGCCGGGCGTTTATCGCTCTCCGGCACAAGAGTAGGTTTGCCTTGTGGCTTTTCGATATAGGCTGCAAGGAGCTCTTCGAAGTGAGACTTACCGAGCAGCTTTTGCATGGCCGTGATACCAAGCAGCTTCTTTTCGTAAGGGTTAAAACCAGCAGCTTCGACAGCTTTCGACACAGCGTCTTCGCTGGTATATCTGCGGTTGGAGCGACCCTCGACCAGCTTCCAGCCAGTCCATTCTTTACCGCTGATTGCCTGTTGGAGTGCATACTCCTTGATGTCATTGGCCCAAGCGACTAGTTCGTCGACACGGGAGAGGATGACTTTAATTTCTGAATCCTCCAACAGTGGTGGCAACTTGAAATCGTGCTGTGCGAGTAGAAGCTCTGGCTTCAGCTCTGGCTCGGCATTCATGTTTTGCTTTACAGAATCCGCACCATTCATCACACAGGAAGTTCCCATCACTGGCAAAGGCAAGGTCTGCGGTAGGCTTCAGAACTTTATCGGCCCACTGATAGAGATCATCTTTGCTGACCTCATAGGTGGAAACATTCTGGCGTCTGGGCTGATAGATGGTCATGCTGACCGTATCGATGTCGTAAATATCGTCGAAGAGTTCCAGTGCGCCAAGGGCGTAGCACTTCATCTGAGGATTGTCCTCAGTGGATACGAGAATTCCAAGACCGTGTTTGTAGTCAATTACATGCATGGTGCCGTCGCTGATGAGAATGGCATCAGAAGTTCCGAAGCCTTGTTCTACCCAACGGGAGAAGTCCACTCGCTGTTCAATCAAAACAACCGGGTCGGAGCAGGTCTGCTTTGCCGCCTCTAAAAGTTCCATGATGAGGCTGGCATAGCCGGTAGCACAGTCCTTCATTTCAGCGTTATACCAGTTGAGATTCTTGGTAGGATCTGTAGCTTTCATGCCGAGTGCTTTGCGGAGCTTGTACTCACAAAGAGAGTGGGCATCGGTGCCTTCTGCAGCATAGTTGCTGCCTTTATCCTCGTAGGTTTCGCAGAGCCTTGCTGATGGTGGGCAGTGGAGCCAGCGGTCAGAAGAGGATGCGGAGAGGATTGCATGTCCTTTAGGTGGCATACTAGAGCACCTCCGCTTCCCTGAGCAGGGCTTCATAATGTATCGGGTCTACGAGTGACAACCTGCTTGCACCGTACTTTGTAAGAAGTTCTCGAATTTCAGCTGTATGTCCAGTACGAGATTTATCAGCCAGAACAGCTCGAACCTCCTCAAGAGGCAGTGTAGGTTTCGCAGGAGCGACAGGGACTTCTGCTTTTTCAGTGGCTTCGGACTCTCCTCCAAACTGCTGTGCGAGCCAGTTTGCTGCATCATTAATAGCAATGACAGCATTTCTCAGATCTTCGATGATCATAGCCATATCGCTCATTTTTGACATTTACTGTTCCTCCTTCCTCGGATTGTCTGTGTGCGGCGATGATTATGAGATTCTTAGCCATTCTTGCGGATACCTGGCTGATTGCAGTGAGAGTAGCAATCACTTCTGCGTCAGTGCCGCTTTCTGTTGTGAAAAGTTCGATTCACTGTGTTCACCTCGCTTTCTGTAGGTCGCTTTGTTTCGCCTTACACTACTCAATGGAGGTGAGATGGCCGTTTGGCCGAAAAATTATAAAAAAGTTTTTTGAAAAGAAAAATCGTCCCCTGAAATATCAGAGGACGACCATTCAAATTAGATGTAATCTTTCAGATCTGAGCGAAGCTTCTGGAGTAGCTTGTCCCTGCGATACACGAATGTGTTACGAGAGAGGCCCATTTTCTTTCCACAATCACGCTCGGATTTTCCTTCCATAATAAGCTGGCAGATAAGACGGCCTTCCGGGTCCAACTCATTCAGCTTTGCATAGAGGGCACGGAGAAGTTCTGCATCCTCCGTTAATTCAGCGATAGCTGCGGATTCATCCGGCATGTCATCAAGCCAGCTCTTTTCATTTCCTTCACCGTCGCTTATGGTGTTATCGAGAGAAAGCTGGTCGCCAGCCTTGGCATACGGACAGGTCATACAGTCCATGTCGCATAAATAACGCTTGCTTGCAGGGCAGACACAACGGCCATGCTCCTGCTGACGCTTGCGGTAGGCATTGATGTCACGATAGTAGTTCGTGTAGAACTCCTTGTTAACATCCACCCAGCTTTTAGATTCCTTGATGTAGATACGGTATTGTTTACTCTGATTGTCTTTGTTTGCCATTATTTTTCCTCCTGTGATTGGCGTAAATTTGTGACCAGCCACAGGTGGGAATAGAGATTTCAGGCATATTTCACCGTAGAGTTCATTATTCGTTCATTTTCACTGCATTGAAAATAATGTCGGAAAATGTTATAATGACTTAGTAGGGTTTGTTGGGAATTGCTCTGATTTGTATTCATCAGATTCAACGGTCAACAAACAACAAAAACCCCTGTGGCTTTTCACAGGGATAGAAAATAGTAAGTTGAGTAGGACTGCCATTCACAGTTGAGTAAGTTGAGTAGGTAAATTTGATTAGAGGGACAATCAATGGCAAAAAAAGAAAATTTAAGATTATGTGGTGGTACGTTTTTCACTTTACTTTTAGAGGCAAGAAAGCAACTGTTAGGTGCGAATGAGCACTACGCGGGAAAAAAAGATGGATTAACTGAATATGAAACTTTGATTGGTCTTGCGAGAGTGATACGTTCTGATTTAGCAACACCGATGCCAACTGAAATTAAAACGATTCAGGGTAATGTATCAGAATATAAAAAATGTAAGAATGCCGGTGGCGGCTACTTCCCGTTTGGCGATAAAACGGCATTGAGAGTTTTTGACGAAAGAGTGAAGAACGAGTATGTGGATACAGTGAGAAAAATGTGCTGCTTTGTGGATGGATTCATTGATGCTGGAGGAGATATAAAAAAAGACGAGCTGCTCGTGAAAGCACTCGTCGAACTAATAGCATTAGATAATTACATTGATGACAGCCAATCTTTCTATATTAGGGAAGATGGCACAACAGCGCAGAAGAAGGAACTCGTAAATATGAAAGAGATTCCTTTGCAGTCATTTCTATTAGGCGTATTTCATTATGCTGTATGTAATGTTGATAATACGGCTGGGGCAGAAACATTTGAGATTTGGTGTCCATCCACGGGTGGAGGCAAAAGGGCTTACACTGGAGATATTGGTGTTAATTGGCCTGTCGATATTAAGCTTAGTTATATTGAATTTGAAGATAACAACGTAGCCGATAATCAAGCATATAAATCGCCAGATGATATTATTGTTGAAGAGGTCTATGAAGAACCTCGTCGGGAAGAAGAAAAGTCAAAACAGCAAATGGTTTTCAATTTTAATGTGACCGGAAATAATAATAGATTCATTCAGCATGTTGATAGCATTACGAACAATTATTATGGAGGGCAGAAAAAAGATGGAGAATAAATTACAACCATCACAACCGGGAGCTTTGCAAATGCAAACACCGAATACAACATTTAATTTGCCCGGTAACAACAATACTTTGGTAGCTCATACGGATGCAGTGAATAATACCTATAGCGTAATGATGGTGGGCGGATCACCACCCATGCCGGGAAACCTTAATGCAGTGCATACCATTACATTAAATACAGATTTCTATAATCTTCTGGTTGTCGGGGATGATGAATTAAATCCTCAGTACTGTCATTGCCTTGTTCGAAAGGATAGAGCAATAACGGAAAGCACGTCAAAGGAATTGAAAGCAGCTTATGCGACATTGTCAGATGATGCAATTTCGGCACTGAAAACCTACCCAGCAATTATTGCGACTGAGAACCACGCTTATGGAAAAACGGACGCAGACCACTATGCTGCTTATGGGTTGATTGTTGATGTGAAAATTCAGGACAACGGTATCAAAGTATATTATCAAATACTCAATTGGATACCACAGCAGAAAATAAATGAACTTCGGTTTGAACTCGGAATCGAAGGCTGCAGTGGAACGAATGAATTAAATCGCATGCACTGGGCAGTAAAAAAGATAAATGTAGTAGAGGTGTTAAGGGAAGCTGGGATATCAGTATTCTCCCTATAAATATGTAACCACTCATCTGGAATCGAACATGGAGGAATAATATGAGTGCAGAATATGAAAACATGCAAGTTGAAAAATGGGTAAACCTTGAAGATGTAGCAGAACATCTTAGCTTGAGTCAGGATACAGTCCGTACTTGGATAAAAGAAGGAAAATTACCTGTATATAAAGCTGGAAAACGATATAAATTCAAAATCTCTGAAGTTGATGAATGGGTCAGAGAAGGAAAAATTAAAGAATAGAATCAGGAGGTAGATTTGCATATGAACCCTAAAATGAAATCAGCAATAGAAAAAATAACGTTAAATGATGCCACATTCTCTAATGAGGTTATAGAACCGACATATGTAAATTTCTTCTATGGGAAGAATGGTGCAGGCAAATCTACCATTGCACGAACGTTCAAGGCAAACGATGAGCATTTACAGTGGCAAGCTGGAAGAGCATCAGTTGATTATGATGTTCTTGTGTATGATACAGATTTTATAAATGCTAACCTGCGCAACTATGGAAATCTTGCTGGTGTGTTTACCGTAAATGAAACCAACATTGCCATTCAGGAACAGGTTGATACTCTCAATGCTGAACGCAAGAAAATGGGTGAGGAATACAACGGACATAAGACCGCTATAGACCAGAAAGTAGCGGATAAGAGTACTGCCTTATCAACATTTCAGTCAGATTGCTGGAGCAAGAGTGCGGAAGCAAGAACGCTGTTTGATGAGGCTATCAAGGGTAAGAAAAAGGCAGCCTTATTTGCTCAAGAGATTTTAGCGATTACTCCGGTTGCCCATAACTTTGATGAATTAAAAGTTCTATACAGTACCGTTTTTTCAGGCGATGCACAGCAGTATAACATGCTGTCTAAGGCAGGTAAAGTTACCTACGCATCCCTGCCGGGATATGAATTGATGGGCAAACCAATCTCCAGTAGTAGCGATACGGATTTTGCAAAATTTATAAAAGCGTTAAAAGCTACTGATTGGGTACGAAGTGGTCATACTCATTTTGCTGGTCAGACAGACGGGAAATGTCCATATTGCCAGCAGAAATTACCATCTAATTTTGATAAAGAAATAGCTGCGTGTTTTGATGCGCAGTATCAGGATGATATTGCTGCGATTAATTCATTTCAGAGAACCTATGAATTAGAGATGGATTCCGTTGTAGCAACACTGGAAAGTAATGTATCTGTGGCTATGCCGGGATTGGATCTGTCAGAATATGAGGTAAAGGTTCAGCTTCTTGTTGATGCTATTACCATAAACAAACAGAGGATTGCTGCAAAGATTAAAGAACCAACAACGGTTGCTTCGTTAGAAGATACCGATAGTTTGCTGATTGAGATTGGCACATTGATTGATGGGTTTAATAAGAAAATCAAGGAAAATAACGAGATTGTCAGTGACCTCAAAACCAAGAAAGTTTTATGCAAAAAGCAGGTATGGGAGTATCTTGCAGAACTCTTAAAAGCTGATGTAGCTGCGTACAACAAAGCGTTAACTGATTTGGATGCTGAAATCAATTTGTTGAAAGCTAAAATGGAGCAGTTAAGAAAGGATGCCACTGCTAAGAAGAAAGAGGCTAACGAACTAAATAAGCAGATTGTGAATACAGAGGCAACGATTGATAGCATCAATGTACTGCTTGATAATTCAGGCTTTGAGGGATTCCATTTGCGCGCTAAGGATGGAGTCGCAAATACATATGAAGTAATTCGTCCGGATGGAAGTGTTGCAGAAAAACTGAGCGAAGGTGAAAGAAACTTTATTGCGTTTTTATACTACTATCATCTTGTTAAAGGAAGCCTTAGCAGTGAAGCTGTAAAAGATAAAATTGTTGTTATAGATGACCCAGTATCTAGTATGGATAGCGGAGCATTATTCATCGTCAGTGCTCTTGTTAGAGAGATGATTGAAGTTTGCTACAACAACACGGATTACCGTAGCCATAAAGTCGATGGTGACTATATTAAACAGATTTTCATTCTGACTCACAATGTTTATTTCCATAAGGAGATTACACATCACCAAGCAAAGAGATACCACAGTGTTTCTTTTTATATGATTCGTAAGGTAGAAAACATATCTTCGGTTAAACTTTGTGTGCGTCAGAGTCAAAGAGTACCTACTGAACAAGAAAACTATAATCCAATTCAGAACTCTTATGCTGCTTTGTGGGATGAATACAAAGAACTGAAAACGGCAAATACAGTGAAGAATGTAATCCGTCATATTCTTGAGTACTACTTTATTCAGATATGCGGTTATGAAGGAAATGATCTTCATAAAATTGTTTTGGAGCAGAATAAACCTCTGTTTGTGGACGAAGTAGAAGGTCAGAAGCCAAATTATGATCGTTACAATATTGCTTCAAGTATGCTCACATACATGAATGATAGCCCAGCAGTTATCAGTGATGGATTCAACTATATTGATGACGGCAGTGATGTGGAACAATGCAAAAAGGTGTTTGAACTGATTTTCACAGCTATGCATCAGGAACAACACTATAAGATGATGATGGGAATTGAGGACTAAATCCGGATTTTGGGACACCTAAAGATATAAAATTAACATTGACTAAGAAACTCTTAGTCTGAATGGAGGAAAATATAATGGCACAAAAGCAGATAATTGATGCAATGTGGGACGATAGCCCTATCGATGTATCAACAGAGGTGAATTTTATCTGGTCTATTGCAAATAAGCTGCGTGGTACATACCAGAGTGATAAATATAAAGATGTAATCATCCCGATGGTTATCATCAGACGTTTTGAGTGTGCACTGGAGCCTACCAAAGACAAGGTGGTTGCACAGTTTAAAGCAAATCCAAATTACCCGGCAAAAGCAATGTATCGTATTTCTGGTTTTCAGTTTTACAATACAAGCGAATTTACACTGGCAGAACTAATTAATGATGCAGACAATTTAGCAGCCAATTTCAAAGCATATCTTCAGAGCTTTTCTCCTAATGTGCAGGAGATCATTGTATCTGCTGAGAAAGGTTTGGACTTTTATAAGCAAATTGACAAAATGGATAAAAATGATCGTCTGTTAAGTGTCGTTAAGGCATTTTCAGAATTGGATTTGAATCCTCGCACGATTGATAACGTAAAGATGGGATATATTTTCGAGGATCTAATTCGTAGATTCTCTGAAAACGCTGAGGCTGGTGATCATTACACTGGACGAGATATCATCAAATTGATGGTAAATATTTTGCTAGCTGAAGGTTGTGACGATATCTTTGACGACGGAAAGGTTATTACAGTTTTGGATCAAGCATGTGGTACAGGTGGTATGCTTTCTACAAGCTATAATTTCATTAAGAGGTACAATCCCACTGCGGATGTACGTCTTTTTGGGCAGGAAATTAATCCGGAATCATATGCTATCTGTCTTGCAGAGATGCTTATCAAAGGACAGAATGCAGAGAATATTTGTTATCAGGATACCATGAAGAAGGACCGATTCGAGGGAACGAAGATGCGTTTTGTAATTGAAAATCCTCCGTTTGGTACCCCTTGGGGCGGTAAAGATGCTGCCGAAGGTGTAGAAAAAGCCGTTAATGACGAATATGCCAAGGGATTCGATGGACGCTGGGGCGCTGGACTTCCGGGTTCCGGTGATATGCAGATGTTGTTCCTTCAGTCAGCTATTGACAAGATGGATGACAATTTTGGACGTGCAGCTATTGTAGAGAATGGCTCACCTTTGTTTTCAGGCGGTACAGCATCGGGCGAGAGTCAGATAAGACGATGGATGTTAGAAAAAGACCTTATTGAAGCAATTATTGCGCTTCCTACAGATCTTTTCTACAACACAGGTATTACTACATATATCTGGGTTCTTTCAAAGAATAAGAGAGCGGAGCGCAAAGGTAAAATTCAGCTAATAGACGCATCTGGAATTTCACATAGACTGCGTAAGGCACTTGGAGATAAGAAGAATGAAATATCTCCAGAAGATAGAACTGCTATTACAAAGTTATATGCTAACTTTGAGGAAAATGAGTATTGCAAGATTTATGACAATACAGAATTTATTTATCGTGAATATGTGGTAATGCAGCCACTTCAGAGAAGTTATGCTATTAATAGAAACTGTATTGATGCAATGCTTTCTAAGGGGTCTCTTTCTAATATCTACGACCAAGCCAAGATTGATGAATGGGAGAATGCTGAGGAGTTATCAGGTAAGGACATCAAGAAACTTGAAGCAATGCGAAATAACAAGCCACTTTACGATTCTATTTTAGAAGCACTTGAAGCTGCTGTTTCTGATGAGATTTATTTTTCACCCTCCACATTTACACCTGTGCTTACAAAGGCACTTGCCGCAGTAACTGCAGATAAAAAGATAATTACAAGAATTATGGATGGACTCTCTGTTATGGATAAATCTGCAGAGGTTCAGAAGGATAAGAAAGGCAATATTATATATGACAAAGAAACCAAGGACACAGAGCTTGTAAAGTTTGATGAGAGCATCGAGGAGTATATGGAAAGAGAAGTTCTTCCTTATATCCCGGATGCACAGTGGTTCTTTGAAGAAAAGCTTGATGTAAAGAAGCCTGTTATTAAAACTGGTGCAGAGATTCCGTTTACAAGATATTTCTACAAGTATCAAGCGCCTACCCCAAGTGAAGAACTTGAGCAGAGAGTTGCAGAACTTGAGAATGTAGTATCTGCTCGTATCTCAAAACTGTTTTCATAAGGTGGTGGCAATATGAAAAATATGAAAAATACTAATATACCATGGCTTGGCTATGTGCCAGAAAATTGGGAATTAAAAAAAATAAAATATACATTACAAGAGAGAATAGAGAAAAATAATCCTGTTAAAAGCGAGAATATATTGTCACTTACGGCAAAACAAGGGGTAATTCCACACAGCGAAAAAGAAGGTGGTGGTAATAAGCCCAAGGAAGATTTTTCAGCATATAGATTGGCTTATCCAGGTGATATTGTAATGAATAGCATGAATATACTATCAGGTTCTGTAGGTTTGTCAAAATACTTTGGATGTGTTAGTCCAGTGTATTATATGCTGAGACCGTCTGATAAAAATCACGATGTTAGATTTTACAATTATATCTTTCAATCTACGGTTTTTCAGAGAAGTTTATTTGGTCTTGGGAATGGAATTCTCATAAAGGAATCAGGAAATGGAAAATTAAACACTATCAGAATGAGAATTCCTATGGATAAGTTTGGACAGTTATTTATTCCTGTTGCACCAATCATAGAACAACATCGCATTGCTGATTTCCTCGATGCAAAATGTGAGAAAATCGATGCCATCACTTCAGACATAGAAGATGAGATTACTACTCTTGAGAAGTACAAGAAATCTGAAATATTCAAAGCAGTATCAAAAGGAGTTGATAATACTTCATTGAAATCAACTAACTCTGATGTTTGGACAGAGATTCCGGAGTCTTGGAAATTAGCGGATATTAAATACCTATTTGAAATCGTAAAGAGAATAGCCGGAGAAGAAGGATATGACATATTATCTGTAACTCAGAGAGGATTAAAAATAAAAGATATTTCAAATAATGAAGGGCAAATTGCTAATAATTATAGTGGATACCAATTTGTATATCCCACTGATTATGTTATGAATCATATGGACTTACTTACTGGCTGGGTTGATTGTAGCTCCATGTTTGGAGTTACAAGCCCGGACTATAGGGTTTTTAGGCTTAGAGATAAAAATAACAACAATTTAGAATACTATAAATATGTAATGCAATGTTGTTATCTTTGCAGAATATTTTACTCGCTTGGACAAGGTGTTTCGAATTTAGGAAGATGGAGATTACAAACGTCAAGTTTTATGAATTTCTTAGTTCCTGTCCCACCAATTGCAGAACAGGAACATATTGCAGAGTACCTTTCAAGAAAAATTAGCGAAATAGATGCTACTATAGAGTTGAAACAAGCTCAGCTTGATACCTTGGCAGAATATAAAAAATCTCTAATCTATGAGTATGTAACGGGTAAAAAGGAGGTACCAGCTGATGTTTAAAATGGGCGGATGGTGTTGGTACCTGTCCGGGCAAGAGGATAAGCTGGAAAAGCATAAATGCGGCAAATGGATGTACTTTTTTGACGACCAAGAGTTCGCTCAGAAAATATGCGAAGCAGCAATTGAAGCAGGTGTCTGCTATGAATGCAAATGCACAGATATGGAAGTGCAGATGACGGATACTGGAGTTATCTGTTTTTACCTTAATGGTGACGATATAGAGAATCATTACCGTGTTATCGACTTTATGATTCAGCATGACTTGATTCGCAAGACGAAATCCGGACGATATTATAACAACAGTTTCAAGTTTGATGATCAGACAAGAGCTGGTGAATATGGCGCTGATTTCGAAGGAAAGATAAAATTGAATGAGTTTATCGACCTTGAAACTGGTGAACACATTAGGAAGGAGGGGTAACCAATGGATGATAAAACGATAATTGATATTACGGATTTGAATGCAGAAAAACATGTAGAAAATGCTGCAAAACGAGTTGATGCGTACAGCGAGAAGCTTCGTCATCACGCATCAATTCTCTCCGAAAAAGAATATCAAAAATTCCTCCTTGAAAGGCTGGAAAAGGACAACGGTTATATTATTCGTAAGGCAAGTAACTTTGACCGCTATTTTGCAGTTGACCGAGAGATGCTCTTTAAGTTTCTAGAAGATACTCAGCACGAAACGATGGACTATCTGAGAAAAATATATAAGTCTGATTTGGAAGAGACGATTATTAATTTTATCAATGCAGAAACGACAAAAACTCGTGGTAGCCTTCTTGATGTGCTGAAGCATGGAATCGAAATTTCTAATCAGAAGCTGGAACTCATGTACACAAAACCAGCAACTACATTCAATCCGGATTTGACCAGAAAGTATGGGCAGAATATTTTCTCTGTGATGGAGGAAGTGTGGGCCAGCGATAAAGAACGAATCGATGTTGTTATCTTTCTGAATGGACTAGCTATTATTGCATTTGAACTTAAGTGCAATGCAGCTGGGCAGTCTTATCAGGATGCAATTTATCAGTTCAGAACCGACCGTAGCCCTAAAACACGTCTTTTTATGTTCAAAGCAGGTACGTTGGTAAACTTTGCTATGGACCTAGAAGAAGTGTATATGACAACAAAACTCGCGGGGGACGCTACATTCTTCCTTCCTTTTAATATGGGTAACGGAGAAGGTGTAACTGCTGGTGCTGGAAACCCTGCGTTTGAAGATAAGTATAGTGTATCTTATATGTGGGAAGATATCCTTACAAAGGATACGATTTTGGACTTAATAAGTAAGTTTATTTTTATCGAGACAAAAGAAAAAGTAGATGATCAGACCGGAAAAATCAAACGCTCTGAGAATTTGATATTTCCTCGTTATCATCAGCTGGATGTCATTCGAAAAGTGCTTGCAGATGTTAGAGAAAATCGTACTGCGCAGAATTACTTGATTCAGCATAGCGCTGGATCTGGAAAAACAAATTCTATAGCATGGTTGGCACATCGTTTAACATCTCTTCATGACGAAGAAAACAAGATTATTTTTGACAACATCATTATTGTTACTGACCGAGTTGTTGTTGACCGCCAACTTCAAAAAGCAATCATGGGAATGGAGCATAAGGCCGGATTGATTCGTGTTATGGACGATAAGTGCAATTCAGCTGACCTTGCGATTGCCTTGAATGGTAATACAAAGATTATTGCAACCACAATTCAAAAGTTCCCGTATATCGTTGATAGTGTAAAGGACCTTAAGAATAAAAGTTTTGCAGTAATCATTGATGAGGCGCATTCTTCTACTGCCGGTAAGGATATGGCCGCAGTAACAATGTCGCTTGGTTCTGGTGATCAAACAGAATCAGATGTTGAAGATATGATTTCAAGTGAAATCAAAAGAAACGGTAAGCAAGCAAATGTATCAATTTTTGCATTTACAGCTACACCTAAGCCGACAACAATTCAGTTGTTTGGTCGTTTGAATACACATGGTCAGAGAGAAGCATTTCACGTATATTCGATGAAGCAGGCTATAGAGGAAGGTTTTATTCTTGATGTTCTGCAGAACTATACAGAGTATTCAACTTTTTACCAGCTTAACAAGGAAATCGAAGACGATCCTCGTTGTAAAACGAATGCGGCAAAGAGGCAGATTGCACGCTTTATAGAATTGCATGATACTAATATTGCACAGCGTGTAGAAGTGATTGTTGAGCATTTCCGAACAACGGTAATGCAGGAACTGGGTGGCCAGGCTAAGGCAATGGTTATTACCGCGTCCAGACAAGGTGCTGTTAAATATAGACAGGCTTTTGAGGAGTACATTACCAAGAAAGGTTACGACGGAATTCATGCTCTGGTTGCATTTTCTGGAAAAGTAAAACTACCGGATGATGATAAAGAATATACAGAGGCATCTATCAATGGTTTTCCGGAGGATAGACTCACCAAAGAATTTGATACAGATAATTATCAAGTGCTTTTGGTTGCTAATAAATATCAGACAGGTTTTGATCAGCCAAAACTGTGCGCAATGTATGTTCTGAAAAAACTAAGAGGTGTTAATGCTGTCCAGACACTTTCGAGACTGAATCGTATTTGTGCTCCATATGATAAAAAGACATTTGTGTTGGATTTTGTAAATACATACGAGGATATCAAAGCTGCATTTGCGCCATACTACACCACAACATTACTGGCAAATTCAGTAACGCCGAATGCAATTTACGACTTGGAAGCTACTATTGATGCATATGCATTATTTGATCCGGCTGACATTGAAGCTGCAAATGATATATTGTATTCACAGAAAGTAACAGGGAAACAGAAGCAAAGATTGACATTCTTCCTGCAGAAAAGCAAGAAGTTACTGGAACATTATGAATATGAAACACAGCGTCAAGCTGTGGCAGATATGCGTGGATTTGTTCGTTATTATGAATTTTTGCTTCAAGTTTCTAGTTTTGAAGATACTGATTTGCACAAGAAGTATAACTTTATTTCATACCTGTTAGCTTATATCAATATTAAGCATCCAGGTGGTGGTTTTAATTTGGATGGAAAGATCAAAGCCTCTCAATTTGTTCAGAAAAAGGGTGAAGAACATGTTTCATCTGACCTGGTTGCAAAGCCTGTAATGAAACTGCCAACGGCGGAACACTTTGGTTTGAGTGAGGATAAAGAAAAGAGACTGTCTGAAATAATCGATGAGATTAACAGCAAGACTGGCAAGAACTATGATAACGATGTTGTTGTAAAGGCTATGCTGCAGATTAGAGATATCCTTATGAAATCAGATAAACTTAAAACAAGTGCTAAGAATAATACACAGCAAGACTTTGAGTTCTCTTATTTTGATGATATTGATGATGCACTTATTGAAGGATTGTCACAGAATCAAGATTTCTTTTCAATGTTGTTGTCAAATGATGAAATGAAACATCAGGTGATGGGAATTTTTTCTGATGAGATTTATAAAAGTCTTAGAGAATCAGTATAAAGGCGGTGAAAGACAGTGTTCGATAAATTTCGATTAAAAGAAGTGCTGGTAGAGTACAAAAAACGCTTTGTGCAACAACAGTGGCCTAATGAAAAATATAAATGGGAGGCTGTGCAATGCTTTCAGTTGAATTGGGATGTCAATTCAGATGATTTTGCACAGATGCTAACAAAGTCACTTGCTCAGACGGCTAATTTGTTGGCGTCGGTAAATAACTTCCCAGCAAGAATGATTACCAAGTTTGCAGAGATTGCGCCAGAAGAAGTACGCTCAATGTATATTGAGCTGTATGATGAGAGCAAGGATTTATACGAGAGAGTAGCCAGCTTCAAAAATAAATCTAATACGTTATTAGAGAGGTATGGCAATGGAGCGGCTCAGCATTACCAGTATGAAAATGCGATAATGACATATTTATGGCTTCGATATCCGGATAAATATTACATCTACAAATTGAGTGAAGTAAAAGCTGTCTCGTCGGAGTTGGAAAGTGATTATCGATTCAAAAAGGGTGCCTATGCTGATAACATCAGGAATTTTGTGGCATTTTATGATGAGATTTGTGCTGAACTTCAGCAGGATGATGAACTTAAAAATCTGCTTAATTCTCAGCTGACATCTACATGTTACGCTGATCCTGAATTACGAACTCTTACAATAGATGTGGGCTTCTTTATTTCTCGCTATTGGAACAAGGAGGAACCAGGTCCTAAAGCGGATGAGTGGTGGCCGACTGATTATACTCCGGCATTAACGGTAGAGGATTGGTTAGAGCTTCTGACAGATAAAGACGTATTTAATGAGAGTAGTCTCGAAATCGTGAAACGAATGAAGGATTATGGTGGAAAGGCTACTTGTACTCAGCTTGCTGTGAAATACGGAGAAACCAAGAACTTTTATAATAGTGGATCTGTTGCATTAGCAAGACGTATTGTTCAAAAAACTGGATGTCCAATAATTGCAAGAGATGAAGAAAACTCTCGATTTTGGCCTGTATTATATGTTGGTAAGAATGCTGCAAAAGATGAAGAAGGATCTTATGTTTGGAAACTTCGTGATGAATTAGCAGAAGCTCTAGATCAAGTCGATTTATCAGAAGTCCTTTTGTATGCGCAAGATGAAGAAGGAGAAGAAGATCATAGATACTGGTTTTTGAATGCAAATCCCAAAATATGGAGTATGGCTAGCATGCCAGTTGGAGAAGTACAGGATTATACATTATATAATGATAATGGCAATAAACGGCGTATTTTTCAGAATTTCTTAGATGCAAAGGCTGGAGATATGATAATCGGCTATGAGTCCACACCGGTAAAGCAGGTAGTTGCAATTCTCAAAATTAGTGCAGAACAAGATGGAAAATCAATTTATTTTGAAAAAGTAGAAGGGCTGTCTTCTCCAATTGATTATGCAACTCTGAAAGCTTGTCCAGAACTTGAAAAGATGGAGTACTTTGGTAATCCGCAGGGTAGTCTGTTCAAACTGACAAAGGGTGAATATGATTTCATTTATGACATGATTCGTGATGAAAATCCAGCACCACCTGCAGCAGATAGTATTGAAAAATATGACAAAGAAAAGTTCTTAAATGATGTATATATGACTGAAGCAAAGTATGATCGCTTAGTTGCAGTTTTGAAAAAGAAGAAAAATATTATTCTTCAAGGTGCTCCAGGTGTTGGAAAGACATTTGCGGCAAAGAGACTTGCATATTCGATTATGGGTGAGAAGGATGATGATCGCATGGAGTTTGTGCAATTCCATCAGAATTATTCCTATGAAGATTTCATGATGGGGTATAAGCCGGTTGAAGATGGATTTGAATTGAAGTATGGTATTTTCTATAGATTTTGTCAAAAGGCTGCAAACCATCCTGATAAAGATTATTTCTTTATCATTGATGAGATCAACCGTGGAAATATGAGTAAGATCTTTGGGGAGTTACTCATGTTAATTGAGGCAGATTATAGAGATACGAAAGCAACATTAGCCTACAATGGCCTAAGCTTCTCTGTCCCAAAGCGTCTACATATCATTGGCATGATGAATACTGCTGATAGAAGTCTGGCGATGATTGATTACGCACTTCGTCGTCGTTTTAGCTTCTTTGATATGGAACCGGGATTTGATTCAGAAGGTTTTATTAAATATCAGGAAGGATTCGCAAACGACACATTCAATACTCTGATTGACCGTATTAAGGAATTGAACCAAGAAATTGCTAAAGATAAATCACTTGGTAAAGGTTTCTGTATTGGGCATAGCTATTTCTGTAACACAGATGAGTGTACAGAAGAATGGATGCAAGATGTGGTTGATTTTGATGTGTTGCCTATGTTAGCAGAATACTGGTTTGACGATACAGACAAACTGCAACGTTGGGAGAATATTTTGCACGGTGTATTTCAATGACAAAGGATAAGAGCATTTTAATCAATAATATTTATCATATGCTTTCTTATGCTTTTCAGGCACTGAACCAAGAAACCTATGAAGATGTTGCAGTAGAGTCTTTTGACGAGATGTATAATCTACTGGCGGCGATTCTGTCTAAGGGAATTGGATTGCAGCTAAAGCAAGGGCTATATAGAGAATACATAAGTCGTCAGGAAGAACTTTCAGTTATGCGTGGCAAAATAAATATGCCGGGTACAATTAAAAATAGGTTGGCACATAAAAGGGTACTTACTTGCGACTTTGATGAGTTGTCAGAAAACAATTTACTGAATCAAATACTGAAAACAACTGTTACGCTTCTTTTACGCAATGGAAAAGTGCAAGCAAAATACAAAGATGATCTAAAAAAGAAAATGTTGTATTTTTCAAATGTAGAGATAATAGAACCAACAGGAATTAAATGGTCGTCCATTCGTTTTCAGCGTAACAATCAAACATATAGAATGCTTGTAAGTATTTGCCAGTTGATTATTGAGGGGATGCTTATTACAACAGATTCAGGTGACTATAGGTTAGCCTCTTTCGTAGATGAGCAACGTATGTGTAGGTTGTATGAGAAATTTATTCTGGAATATTACAGCAGACATTATCCTGAATTATCTGTCAGTGCATCACAGATTCCGTGGTCACTGGATGATGGTATTGGAACCATGCTTCCGGTCATGCAAAGTGATATTCATCTGCAACGTGGCAATACTGTACTTATTATTGACGCAAAATACTATAGTCACACAACACAGTCCCAGTTTGATAAACATACGATTCATTCCAATAATTTGTATCAGATTTTTACATACGTAAAAAATCGGAGTTATCAATTTGGAGAGGAGAAAAATACAGTTTCTGGAATGCTTCTCTATGCAAAGACAGAAGAAGAAATACAACCGGACAATGTGTATCAAATGCATGGAAGTCAGATAAGTGTTAAAACTCTAGACTTGAACCAGTCTTTTGCGGAGATTGCTAATCAGATGGATAAAATTGTGAAGTCGCATTTTTCTGGACTTACAAAGGCATATTAATACTATTAATTTTGTTGTGATTTTCAATTGGTGAAATGAGAAGAAACCAGAAGGAGGTTTCCTATTTGAAAAAGAAAAAAGATGAAATAACCATCCGTTCCAGTGCAGCAGAATACCTGACCTATGTTGCCTCAGTCGGCGATCAGCAGGACAGTATTGAGATGCGCTACGAGGATGAGAATATATGGCTGACACAGAAGATGATGGCCACGTTATATGATGTCGGCACTAACACTATAAATTATCATATTAAGAAAATATTCGAGGATAGCGAACTACGGGAGGATTCAGTTATTCGAAAATTTCGAATAACTGCCGCTGACGGAAAAAGCTACAGCACAAATCACTATTCCTTGGAGATGATCATTGCTGTTGGATTCAAGGTCAATTCTGAGCGTGCGGTGCAGTTCCGTAAATGGGTAAATCAAATTGCAAAGGACTACACCATCAAAGGATGGGTTATGGATGACGAACGTCTAAAAAATGGTGGCTCCGTACTTACAACAGAATACTTTGATCGCTTGCTTGAGCAGATTCGTGAGATCCGTTTGTCTGAGCGTAGATTCT
>ERZ772855.186-NODE-186-length-80198-cov-14.114745_pt1 | contig 80198 bp, 68 predicted proteins | sample MGYA00511900_ERZ772855 | MGnify/ENA primary metagenome ERZ772855 (study PRJEB29015, sample SAMEA2737701) | human gut metagenome | biome: human gut; feature: human-associated habitat; material: faeces | place: China | collected 2012 ... | reverse complement strand
AGGCGGAAAAGACCCGCTGTTTGGGCATGTTGACGGTTTTCAGATAGACCCTAATTGGAGTTCAGTATGAGTCCTGCGGGATGCTGATCTCCGCCGTCCACCACGAGGAGGGCGAGGAAAAGCTGCATCTGCTGATGCTGGACAACCACATCCCCGCCGGGGCAAAGATGTACTGATACAACCAACGAGGGAGGCACCGTCTCCCTCGTTTTGTCTATGGAAAAGCCTCTGCTTTCGTTTGGTGAAAGCAGAGGCTTTTTGCCATTATGTGGATTCCCGTTCCAGAATGCACGGGGAGGTGCAGTAGGATTGGGTTTGTAAGTTGGGTTTGCGTATCCGCTGTAAAACAAACCGGGCGGCGTTGACGCCCATGTCGTGCATGTCCACCTCCACGGCCGTGATGGCCGGGTCTGTCAGCATGGAAAAGGGGTAGTTGTCAAAGGTGAGCAGCGCGATGTCCTGCGGAACCTTCAGACCTATCCGGCGGATGTATTGCAGGCAGTGCAGAGCAAGATGGTTATTGCTGCAAAGCAGCACCTCCGGCCGGGGGCGGCGCATCAGCAGACCGTACAGTGCTTCATCGTCCAGAGCGTAGGGCGACTCATTGCAGACGACCTCAACGCTCAGCTCTTCCTCAGACATGACCTGATTGATTCCTCGCAGGCGGCTCTGGGACAGGGCGTCGTTTTCCTGCCCCGTGATAAAGGCCATTCTCCGGTAGCCCTTGTCCAGCAGATAATTCGCGGCAATCTGCCCCGCCTGCTCGTGATTGACGTCGATCCAGCAGATATTGCACCGGAATCCCGGCTTCCCGATGACCAGATAGGGGAAATCCACCCGGGAAAGGATCGCGGCCAGCTCTGGGCTTAAAACGAAAGCATGAATAATGAGCGCGTCCGCCTGCCGCTGCTGGATGATGTCCCGGATGTAAAGGGGCGCCGCCTGTTTCGTCAGCGGCTTCAGGGTCAGGGAATAGTCCTTGCCGTCCAGATACGTGGCAATGCCGGAGATGATCTCGAACATATGGGGATTTTCAAAGGCAATGTTCTGGTAGAAATCCGTGATAAACAGCACCGTACCGCTTGCCTGCCGGGCAAAATTCTTGGCTCGCGCGTTGGGGCGGTAGCCGAGACGGTCCGCGATTTCCCGTATCGCCGCCTTGGTCTGGTCGGGGATGGTGTAGCTGTCGTTCAGCGCCTTGGAAACCGTGGCAATGGATACCCCTGCCTCTTTCGCCACGTCATAAATCGTCACCGCCATGAATCCGTTCCTCCCGTACTTCATACTCCCATGCACCGATTATGGCATGATTGCCGCCTTTTTTCAAGAGCAATCTGCCTGTCTGCGGTGCGGGAATGGGTGCGCCGCCCAGATTCATGGTGACCGTAATTCTTGTGGTTTCCCAATTCCGGCTGTAGCTGTAGGTTTTCCCCGCCGCAAAATTTGTCACGAAATCGCCGTACCGCAGGGCGGGATGTTCCTTCCGTAGCGCAATCAGGCGGCGGTAGACATCCTCAAGCGGGTGAGCGTTTCCCCACGCCATCGCCTGGCGGTACTCGCTTTCGCTGACGCCGCAAAGCCCCTTTTCGTCCCCGTAAAACACGCAGGGCATACCGGGGAAGGTCATTTGCAGCAGCACCGACAGCTCCATTTTGTCGACATTTTCCCCGCACAGGGACAGATACCGGCTGACGTCGTGGCTGTCCAGCAGATTCAGCTGGGCAAATAGGGCGTTTTCCCGGTAGCGCAGCAGCAGGGTGGAAACATTGGTATCAAAGGTTTCCGCATCCACCGTTTCCTCCGCGAAAAATCTGCGGCAATACCGGCGGAAATCGTAATTCATCGCGGAATCCATCATATCCCCGTTCAGATAATGGGCGGCGTTTTCCCAGACCTCCCCGACGATGACGGCATCCGGCTTTGCCGCCTTTACCGCGGTACGGAACGCGCGGAGGAAGCCGTCGTCCAGCTCGTTCGCCACGTCCAGCCGCCAGCCGTCGATGTCAAACTCCCGTATCCAGTAGACGCCGACGTCGCAGAAATACTGCCTTAAATACGGGTCGGCGGTGTTTGTTTTCGGCATACTGGCAACGTAGGAAAAACAGGTGTATTCCGGAAGCTCACCGGGAGCGGGAAGCTTTGGCTTCGCCGGTAGCTGGTAGAAACAGGAATAGTATTTTGACTCCATACCGTTCCGCAGAACATCCTGAAACAGGAAATGGCGGCTGCTGATATGGTTGAATACGCCGTCCAGCAGGACGCGGATGCCGAGGGAATGGGCTTTCTCCACCAGCGCGCGGACATCCTCTTTGCTTCCCATATGTGGGTCTACCTGGTAGTAATCGAGGGTGTCATACCGGTGGTAAGATTCTGCCGCGAAAATCGGGTTCAGATAAATACAGTTGAACCCCATGGAGGCGATATAGTCCAGATTCTCCGTAACGCCCCGGATGGTGCCGCCCAAACCGGTTTTCCCATCGGAGCTGCCGGAAAGCGTCCGGAATCCGTCGGCGAAGCTGTCCGGGAAAATGTTGTAGACAACGGCGTCCTTCGTCCATTCCGGGACGGAAAGCCGGTCAGCGCGATGGTTGAAGGGAAGCTGGAAATAATCCGCCCGGGTGGGCGTTCCGGCCATTTCGTAGCAATCGCCAAAATAGCAGAGCGTCTCTGCCCCGTCCGATAGTTCAAAATAGTAGGCGATACGCTCAAGCTTTGTTTCCAGCCGAACCTCGTACCAGTCAAAATACCGGTCTTCCCGGATTTTTTTCATGGGCAGGCAGGCAAAATCCAGCTCCGGCGCCATGGCGGCGCGGTCGGCGTAAAAGAAGCGGCAGCTCCGCGCCTCGCCTTTTCCGGTTCGCAGGCGGAAAACATAGTGGGTACCGTCCGTGGCAAACGCGAATTCGCTCAATGGTCTATGGTAAATTGTTGCGGGATTCATACATTATCCTTTCACCGAGCCGCCGACGACGCCGGCAACGTAGTATTTCTGCATTCGAATAAAGAGCAGCACCACAGGGATCGCCACGATCACCGCACCGGCGCAGAAGACGGTGTAGTATTCGTAGATATTCGTCTTATCCACCATGGTGTACAGACCCTTTGCGACCGTAAAGTTGTTGTAATTGTCCTTCATGATGACCGACACGAAGATATAGTCCACGATGGGGTTAATGAAGGCATTGATGGCCGTGGTCGCGATCACCGGCTTGGCGTTGGGCAGGATGATCTTCCAGAAGATCGTGCTGTTGGTAGCACCGTCCAGGATGGCAGCCTCGTCCAGAGATTTGGGGATGGTGTCAAAATACCCCTTGGCGATGTAGTAGTTCAGTGCCGCGCCGCCGGAATACACCAGAATCAGCGCCAGCAGCGTCTGATCCAGACTTACCGCCTTCATGAAATGGTAAATGGCGATGATGCTCATAAAGCCGGGGAACATTCCCAGAACCAGAGACGCATTCATCAGGAATTTCCGGCTGGGGAAACGAAGCCGGGAGTACACATAGGCGACCATCAGCACCAGAATCGTGGTGATGGCACAGCTGCACCCGGCGACCAGCATCGTATTGCCGAACCATCGGGGAAAATCAAACAGCTTCCTGTCTGTAAACAGTCGGACGTAATTACCGAAGGTGAAGCTTTTCGGCCAGAGGTAGGAGGTATACGCCCCCTGCTCCGCTCGGAAGGAAGACACGACCAGCCAGAAGACCGGCACCAGCCAGAGAATTGCCAGAACCGCGATCACCACATTCAGCGCCACCGAGGAAACAATCTTGCGCCTGCGCATATTTTTCATTGAAACTGATCCTCCTTCTTCACGGCGCCTGTCCGGTTATACACCAGCAGGGAGCAGCTGCCCACCAGCATAAAGATAAAAATGCCGATGGTCGATGCCAGAGAGTAGTCATTCCGGTTCACCGTCAGCTTGTACAGCCATGTGACCAGCAGGTCGGTCTTACCGGCCTGATAGTAGTCCAGCGAGAAGGGGCCTCCGGCAGTGAGCAGGTATATGACGTTGAAGTTGTTGAAATTCGTCACGAAGGTAGTGATCGTCGCGGGGGCCGTCACGAAGAACATATAGGGCAGCGTGATGGAAATGAACCTTCTGACCGGCCCCGCGCCGTCCATTTCCGCGCTTTCGTACAGCTCGGCAGGGATGTTCATCAGTACCCCGGAAAAGGTCATCATGGTGTAGGGAATGCCGATCCACATATTCACCACAACGACTACAATTCGCGCCAGCGTCGGGTCCAGCAGGAAGGGCAGCGGCGCGCTGATCAGTCCCAGCTCCTGCAGCAGCACATTCACCGCTCCCGCAGGCTCCAGCGCCCGGGAGATCAGCAGCAGGCTCACGAACTGGGGAATGGCGATGGCAATAACGAAGCAGGTGCGCCACACCTGTTTGAGCTTCACCAGCTTGCTGTTGATGGCGACGGCCAGCAGCATACCGAGGATGTAATTCGTAAACGTGGCAAGAATCGCCCAGACGATTGTCCAGCCAAGCAGGCCGAAGAAGGTGTTGGTCTTGATCTCATTGCCCAGAAAAATATCCGTCACGTTGGTCATACCAACCCATGTAAACAGATTTCCGGGGGGTTGGTGATCCGCGTCGAAGTTGGTAAACGCAATGAGGATCATGAAAATGATGGGCAGCAGCGTAAACAGCACCAGCGTCAGCATGGGCATGGAGAGCAAGGTTATATGAAAGCGCTCATTCGTCAGGCTGTGAAGATCGTCCCGGAAGCTCGGGATTTCCCGCCCCTCCCGCAGATTCTCCTGCGCATGCCACGAATCCCGGATGTTCGCGTACCAGATGTACAGGAACACCGCAATCACCGCCAGCGACAGCACGCTGTAGAGAAGAATCAGCATGGAGTTGTCGCCGGGGAATCTCTGGTAGATCTGTAAGTCCTCGTTCCAGACCTTCCGCTGGGTCTCCGTGCCCAGCGTGGTGAATTTACTCAGATACTGCAGCGCAAAATTTTTAAGGAAGCAGAAAAACCCGATCTGGGTCAAAAGATAGATCAGCCCGCGAACGTACTGCTTATAGCGGATGCAGCCGGTTCCCATGATAAAAAACGACAGCCGTGTCCAGAAGCTGCCCTTCGCGGCGGCGCAAAGAAGTATATTCCGTTTTGTGTTTTCTTGCATGGATATCCCTCCGTGAGCATGGGATGGCGAAAAGGGGCTTTTTTACAGCCCCTTTTCGGAATCAAATGAACTTATCCTGCCAGCGCCTGCTCCACGAGCTGATCCAGCATGGTCTGCAGATCGCCGGTGGAATGGGCTTCCAGCTCCGCGCCGAAGGCTTCGGCGGGCGTCCAGAAGCCGCCCAGAACCATCTGGGAAACAGCGAACTCGCTCTGTGCGTTCAGAGCCTGAAGCGCCAGATTGGAGGCGATGGTGTCGTCGGCCAGTGCGTTGACGTTGGAGGGGCCGTAGTTCAGCACATTGTAGCGCTCGATCTGGGCTTTCTCGCTGGTCAGGTACTCCGCCAGCTCCATGGAGTCCACGGGATAGGCGGTCTGGGAGTTGACGCCGTAGATCTTGCAGCCAAGGAAGGAGCCCATCTGAACCTGCTTGCCGTCACAGGTGAAGGTAGGCAGCTTGCAGCAGCCGTAGTTGTCGCCCAGCTTTTCCTGAATCGCGGAGGCGACCCATGTGCCGGACACGCCGCAGGCGATGGCGTCGCCGATGCCGCCCGCCAGAACGGAGTCATCACCGGTCACGAATGCGGGGTCATTGCAGAACGCCCGGATCGCTTCCGCGGCGGCAAGGCCGTTGGCGTTGTTGAAGTCGATGACCTGCTTGCCGTCCTCGATGGTCAGCGTGCAGCCGTTGCCAAGGAAGAAGGAAGCCAGATACCAGCCGTTGGAGACGTCCATATGTACCTTCTTGCCGGCAGCGTTGGCAGCTGCCAGAATGCCGTCCAGCGTCTTCAGGTCGTCCTCGGTGAACACGGACTTGTCGTAGTACAGGAAGTAGCCGTTATCGGAGGTCATGGGATAGCCGTACAGGGTTCCGTCATAGGTCGCCGCGTTGATGGAACCGGGGGTGTTGGCGGCAATGATGGCGTCGGTATTCCGGGTCACTTCGTACAGGGCGTCGGCCTTGACCAGATCCACCAGCTGGTCGTCCGCAAACAGGAACACGTCAGCGGCAGCGGCGGGGTCTTCCAGATAACGGGCCTTGCCGTCCACAGCACCCACGGCGCCGTATTCAAAGGTGTATTCCTTCTCAGGATGCTCGGCGGCAAATTCGTTGCAAAGCTTTTCGGTCAGCTCCAGCTCGCCCTGATCCGCCCAGACCTTCAGGGTGACCTTTTCCTTTTCGCCGCTCACCACGGCGGTTTCGGCCTGCGCCTTTGTATTCTCCACAGTGGGGGAAGCGTCCTCAGCCGGAGTGCTGGAACAAGCCGCCAGCATACCAGCGGTCATCAATACTGCCATCAGCAGCGCAATGATCTTCTTCATAATTCTCTGCTCCTTCATAATTATCTTACAAATGGATTTCTCCCTTTGCCGCTTTCATTATATAGACCTCACAAAAATTGGTCAACGAAAATACAGGAAAGCGTTTTCGCATGGCAGCAGCGGCATTTGGGAGTACAAAATCACGTCAGCAGCACCCGACGCTGAAAAAAGCCCTTGCCTTTATGCTCTCCCAGAGGGAGAGCCAAGGGGAGTACCCGCATATTTACACGAAAAATGGAGCGTATCGGTAACCGATACGCTCCGTTCACTATTTTGCGATCACCCATCAAAGGGTTGCAGGGACGCTTTCGTTATCCGAACCGGGATTACAGCAGGGTAGCGAAGTGCTTGATGGTGCGGACCATCTGAGAAACATAGGAGTTCTCGTTGTCGTACCAGGAAACGACCTGCACCTGGCTGGTGCCGTTGCCCAGATTGATGACCATGGTCTGGGTGGCATCGAACAGGGAGCCGAAACGCATGCCAACGATGTCGGAGGAAACGATCTCATCGGTGTTGTAGCCGAAGGACTCAGTGGCCTGAGACTTCATCTGAGCGTTGATCTCTTCCTTGGTGGGGTTGCCCTCAACAACGGCGTTCAGGATGGTGGTGGAGCCGGTGGGGGTGGGAACACGCTGAGCAGCGCCGATCAGCTTGCCGTTCAGCTCGGGGATGACCAGACCGATGGCCTTGGCAGCGCCGGTGGAGTTGGGAACGATGTTCACAGCACCCGCACGGGAACGACGCAGGTCGCCCTTGCGCTGGGGGCCGTCCAGAATCATCTGGTCGCCGGTGTAGGCGTGGATGGTGCACATAATGCCGGACTGGATCTTCCAGCCGTCGTTCAGAGCCTTGGCCATGGGAGCCAGGCAGTTGGTGGTGCAGGAAGCGGCGGAGATGATGTTGTCTTCCTTGGTCAGGGTGTTGTGGTTAACGTTGTAAACGATGGTGGGCAGGTCATTGCCGGCAGGAGCGGAAATGACGACCTTCTTGGCGCCGGCGTCGATGTGCGCCTGAGCCTTGGCCTTGGAAGTGTAGAAACCGGTGCACTCCAGGACAACGTCCACACCCAGCTCGCCCCAGGGCAGCTCGGCAGCGTTGGCCTTGGCGTAAATGGTGATCTTCTTGCCGTCGACAGTGATGAAGTCCTCGCCGGCCTCAACGACGTGACCCTGAGCAGCGTAGTTGCCCTGAGTGGAATCGTACTTCAGCAGGTGAGCTAGCATCTTGGGAGAGGTCAGGTCGTTGATAGCGACGACTTCAAAACCCTCAGCACCGAACATCTGACGGAAAGCCAGACGGCCGATACGGCCAAAACCATTGATTGCAACTTTAACAGACATGGTAATTCCTCCATTTTTATTACTGCCGGAAGGCAGTATTTTACTTTTCAGGTACGGCATTCGATATCTCCGTACGGAATCCATTATACAATAATCCCACTGCGTTGTAAAGTGTAATTTTCGTAAAATTCCGATCAGTTTTTGCTATTTTTCGGTGCATGTTGCTCATTTGCGCAAAAGCGCCCGCCGCGTGACGCTGCGGGCGCTTTTCATTTCCCGGAATATCCGCCCCAAACTCAGGACGCGGCCGTGGTTTCGGCGGGCTGCTCCGGCATTCCTTCGCAGACGACGGGGGACTGAGGCGTGCAGATGGCCATGTAGGTGTTGCCCCGGCCAAGCTCCAGCGGCTCGCCGCTTTCCGTGAAGAAACGGAACGGCTCCTTATCGCCGCCGCACATCCAGACGATGGGGATGAGCTTGCCGCCGCAGGCAAAGTAGCCCTTGCCGCCGGCATTGAAATCCGCGATGTGGTAAATGCCGGTGGTGGTGATGTCCGCGTACATGACGATGACGTTCCGGAACGCTTCGACTTCCTCAGTCTTCAGGTCGGTCATGACCTTGCCGTACTGGTTGAAGGCGTATTTGCCCGTGCTCTCGTCGTAGACCATCCGGGTTTCCTTTCTGGCCTTTTCGTAGACCAGCGTGATGCTGATGTCCTTGGCCTCAACACCGTCCGCCGGGGTGCCGTCGTCGGTGAAGTCGAAGCCGTAGTCCCGCTCCAGCGTCATGGGGTAGCCCTGAGACTCGGCGTAGGCTTTGATGCCGGAACCGATGCCGTAGAGGGTGTTCTCCAGCGCGCCCTTGCGCTCGGTGTCCCGATAGGAAGCGCCGGTGGAGGCCACCACCCATTCGTCAATGTTGAAATTCTCCACGCCCCGATCCTTGGCATCCTTCAGCGCCTGGTCGGAGCCGCCGGCGTGGGACAGGATCAGGTCATAGTGCTGGGCGATGCTGTTGAACATGGGACGGGTGGAACGGGTGGAGCCGATGGCGTCCACGGAGTCGATGTCGGTAAACAGCGCCAGACAGCGCACCACGCTGTCCATGTTGACGTAGCACTCGATCAGCATGTCCGCCTTCACCACGCCCACATGGGGAATGTTGTCCGCCAGATTGCTCACGGTGTTGGCAAAAATACGGCCGGTGAAGGGCGCATCCAGAACTTCGCCGTTCAGGGGGTTGACATAAACCTCCGGTTCCGTGGTCGGCACGGTGGTCGGTTCCGCCGTGGGTTCCGCCGTGGGTTCCGCGGTGGATTCGGCGGTCGGCGCGGCGGTGGTCTCCGGCACCGTCGCGGGGGTCGCGGCAGGCGCGCTCCTGGCACCGCAGCCGCACAGCAGCAGCGCCAAGGTAAGCGTCAGGGCAATAACTCTTTTCATAATCTTCTTCCTTTCCTGTTGGTAGATATTTTTCCGCAGATCTGCGGTCTCTCTCAGCTGAACTGCGTGGCAACCTTACTGCTCTCCATGGTCTTGCCCAGCGTGTAGTAGAACACGTTGTCCCGGGCGGGGTTCAGGTCGCTCAGCACGCCGCGCTTGGCATAGATGGCGTAGTAACCGGCCATCACGGGGATGATCCGGCCGTCGTCCGCCACCAGCTTGTGCAGGTTATAGTAGTTGCCTCTGTCCGCCAGAGACTGATTGACCATGTTGTAGATCGTCTCGTTGGCGAGGCCGCCCCAGCTCATTTCGCCCCACTGCCGGTAGAATTCCGACAGATCCGCCGTTGTGGGCAGCTTCGTGATGCCGAGGTAAATGTCGTAGTTGGCCGCCTGAAGCCGGGCTTCGTAAACGCTGGTGGGACTTTCCACCGTCTCGCAGGCAAGACCCAGCTCCGTCAGCGTGGCCGCGATGTTCCGGGCGCAGCGCAGGCGGGCGGAATCGTCGCTGTTGACCAGCAGCTGCAGCGTCCTCGGCACGCCCTTGTCGTTGGTGGGAACGCGGAATTTGCTGGCCGCGTCGATGAAGCGCATCTCGTCGTAATCATAATTTGTTGCCAGACTTTTGCTGTAATACGGCGACATGGGGGAAATGGGCAGGGTCGTGGGCAGCGCCAGTCCGCCGTAGTTGTCGTCCACCAGCGTCTGCCGGTCGATGCCGTAGGTCAGGAAGGTACGCAGGGTGCCGTCGTCGAAAAATTTACTGTAGGTGACGTTGCAGCCGATATACATCATGAAGCCGCTGTCCACTTCCCACAGCTCGAAGTCGCAGCGGTAGTCGGCGTAGGAATCCGTCTGGGGATTGGTGCAGACCACGCTCAGGCCGGAAAACTCAAACTCGTCCCGGATCTGGGAAGGGGATTCCGCTTCCACAAGGGCGATGGAGGAATCCTTCGCCACCAGGTCTTCGCTGCTGCACCACCAGCCCACCACCCGCTGCAAGTGCTTGCCGCCGATGCCGTCTTCCAGAGAGTAGGGGCCGGTTCCAAGGGGGTTGTCCACGGTCACTTCCGAAGCCTTGACGATGGGGATATCCAGCAGCAGCGCCAGATTCTGGTACGGCGTGTCAAGGAAAAAGTCCACGCCGCCGTCGCTGGACAGCTCCACACGGGCAATGTGGGTGAAGCGTCCCTTGTAATACACGTTCTGCCGCGCCTGCTCGTAGCTCGCAACCACGTCCTGCACCGTGACCCGGGTGCCGTCGGAGAAGGTCGCGTTGGGTTCCAGATAGATCGTCCATGTACGGTTATCCGGGGTGACCTGATACTGAGAGCACAGAATGGGGGTCGTATTGTTCTTGGAGTCCACCGCGAACAGCCCCTGATACATCAGGGACATGACCACGCGGTTGGTGTAGTCGCTGCCGTACAGGGGGTTCATGGAGCGGTCGGGATAGTAGGCCAGCGTCAGATCCTGAGAGTCCGGCGCGATGGTTTCCTCCGCCGGGTCCTCCCCCTCCATCAGGAGGGCGTCTCCCGTGGGGACGTAGGCGGAATTGTCGATGCTCCCGACGCAGCCGGTGAAGCACCCCAGACAGAGGATAAGCGCCAGCAGCACGGATATTCCCTTTTTCATCCCGTCACCTCCTGACAGACGATCACCGCGCCCTGGGACCCCCGCTCCCCGCCGGTCGCCCGGTGGGACCAGAAGCGGTCGCAGCTGCACACGGTGCAGTCTCTGCTTAAGTCAATGTGTTCCACGCCGCAGCGGCGCAGAACCATGGCGTTGATCTGCTTTAAGTCCAGATGGTATTTTTCGCCCCGTTTTTCAATGTAGGCGTCCACCTCCGGGCCGAAGGCGGCGCGCATGGCGTCGGGGACGTCGTGGTCGGTCTCAAAATGGCACATGCCGATGTTGGGGCCGATGGCGGCGCGGATGTTCTCCGGCTTCGCGCCGAAGTTCTCCGCCATGGCGTGAACCACCTTTGCGCCGATGGCCTGCGCCGTCCCCCGCCAACCGGCGTGGGCCGCGCCCACCGCCCCGGTCACGGGGTCGAAAAACAGCAGCGGCGTGCAGTCGGCAGTGAACACCAGCAGCGCAACGCCGGGGGTGTTTGTCACAAGGGCGTCGCACTTGGGATAGTCCCGGTGGCACAGGCCGATATGGTCTTTTTCCGTCACCACCCGGACGATGTCCGAATGGATCTGCAATGTCATCACCAGTTTTTCCGGGTCGAAGCCCACGGCGCGGCCGAGGCGGCGGAGGTTTTCCTCCACGTTTTCCGGAGAGTCCCCCCGGCCTACGGCCAGATTCAGGCTGCTCTGGGTGCCGGTGCTGACGCCGCCAAGACGGGTGGTGAACCCGTGGGGGACGGTGATGCCGTCGGCGGTCAGGTATTCCAGTGTTCCGTATTTCTGTGTTCGTATCATAATCTCGTTTTCGCGCGTCAGAAGTAAGGCGTAAAGCGCCTTACTTCCGATTCTCTGTTATCTTAACTTTCGAGCTTGTCCTTCTGCATGCAGCACTTCTTGTACTTCTTGCCGCTGCCGCAGGGGCAGGGGTCGTTGGGGCCGACCTTGTGCTCCTTACGCACCGGCGCACGCTTGACCTGAGACTTGTCCGGGGCGGAGGTGCCGGTCTCCTTGGCCACCTTCTCCCGCTTGACTTCCTGCGCGGGACGCAGCTGCACCAGGAACATCCGGCGGATGGTCTCCTCCTTGATGGCGGTGATCATGGCCTCGAACATCTGGTAGCCCTCTTCCTTGTAGGCTATCACCGGGTCGTGCTGGCCGTAAGCCCGCAGACCGATGCCCTGCTTCAGATCGTCCATGGCGTCGATGTTGTCCATCCAGTATTCGTCCACCACCCGGAGCATGATGACGCGCTCCAACTCCCGCATGATCTTGGGGGTGTAGGCGGCTTCCTTGGCCTCGTAGGTGTGCTTGGCAATTTCAAAAACGGTGTCCGTCAGCTGGTCGGCATTCATGGCCAGCAGCTGCTCCCGGCGGGATGCCAGGGTGCCTTTGGCGAAGTAGATGCCCTCCATGGCGTTGGCCAGCCCCTTCAGGCCGTCCTCGTTCACCACGCCGCCGTGTCCGCTGAGGGCGGTGGAAACATCGCTCTCCACAAGGGAGCGGAGCATCTGCATCATGTTCTCCCGCAGGTCTTCCCCATCCAGCACCTTCTGCCGCTGGGCGTAGATGACCTCACGCTGGGTGTTCATGACGTTATCGTATTCCAGAACGTTCTTTCTTGCGCGGAAGTTCCGGGATTCTACGCTCTTCTGAGCGTTTTCCACGGCGTTGCTGAGGATTTTCGCGTCGATGGGGGTATCCTCGTCCAGCCCAAGAGAGTCCATCATGCCCATTACCCGGTCGGTGGAGAACAGGCGCATCAGATCGTCCTGTAAGCTCAGATAGAAGCGGCTTTCGCCGGGGTCGCCCTGACGGCCGGAACGGCCGCGCAGCTGATTGTCGATCCGCCGGGACTCGTGGCGCTCGGTGCCGATGATGAACAGGCCGCCGGCGGCACGAACCTGCTCCGCCTCCTGCGCAATGGCGGCCTTGTGCTTTTTCAGCAGCTCTTCGTAGGTGTGGCGCACTTTCAGAATTTCCGGGTCGCTGGTCTCGGCGTAGGAGTCGGCCTCCTGCAAAAGCTCCTCCGGGAAGTCCATCCGGGCAAGCTCCGCTTTCGCAAGGAAATCGGCGTTGCCGCCCAGCATGATGTCGGTACCGCGGCCCGCCATGTTGGTGGCGATGGTCACGGCGCCCAGCTTGCCTGCCTGCGCCACGATCTGGGCTTCCTGCTCATGATGCTTGGCGTTCAGGACGCTGTGGGGGATGCCCTCCCGCTTCAGCAGCTTGCTGAGGATTTCGCTCTTTTCAATGGAGATCGTACCAACCAGCACGGGCTGACCCTTTTCGTGGCACGCCATCACCTGCCGGATGATGGCGCGGAACTTGCCCGCTTCGGTCTTGTACACCACATCGGGGTGGTCGATACGGATGACGGGACGGTTGGTGGGAATCTCCACCACGTCCAGATTGTAAATGGCGCTGAATTCCTCTTCCTCCGTCAGGGCGGTGCCGGTCATGCCGGAGAGCTTGCCGTAGAGCCGGAAGAAATTCTGGAAGGTGATGGTAGCGAGGGTCTTGCTCTCCCCCGCGACGGTCACGCCCTCCTTGGCTTCGATGGCCTGGTGCAGACCCTCGTTGTACCGGCGGCCGTACATGAGACGGCCGGTGAACTCGTCCACGATGATGACCTGACCGTCCTTGATGACGTAGTCAATGTCCCGCTTCATAAGGCCGCGGGCCTTCATGGCCTGATTGATGTGGTGAGAGAGGGTAGCGTTCTCCGCGTCGGCCAGATTTTCCACGCCGAAGAACTTCTCCGCCTTGGCAATGCCGCTGGCGGTGAGGGACACGGTGCGCTGCTTTTCGTCCACGATGTAGTCGCAGTCGTAGTCGTCGTGGATCTCCTTCTCGTCGGTCTTGGCGAAGACCTGCTTGCGCAGAGTGGACACGAAATGGTCAGCCATTTCGTACAGCTTGGAGGAATCCTCCCCCTTGCCGGAGATGATCAGGGGGGTACGGGCTTCATCGATGAGGATGGAGTCCACCTCGTCCACGATGGCGAAGGCGTGTCCCCGCTGCACCAGCTCGGACTTGTAGATCGCCATGTTGTCCCGGAGGTAGTCAAAGCCCAGCTCGTTGTTGGTGCAGTAGGTGATGTCGGCGGCGTAGGCCACCCGGCGCTCCGCCGGAGTCATGCCGGGAATCACCAGACCAACGGAAAGCCCCATGTAGCGGTAGACCTTGCCCATCCACTCGGAGTCACGCTTGGCAAGGTACTCGTTGACGGTGACCACGTGAACGCCCTTACCGGTCAGCGCGTTTAAGTAACAGGGCAGAATGGCGACCAGGGTCTTGCCTTCACCGGTTTTCATCTCGGCGATGCGCCCCTGATGGAGCACCACGCCGCCGATGAGCTGAACGGGGTAGGGGCGCATTCCCAGCACCCGGTCGGCCGCTTCCCGAACGGCAGCAAAGGCTTCCGGCAGGAGGTCGTCCAGCGTCTCCCCCTGATCCAGCCGGTTCTTGAATTCGGCGGTTTTGGCCTTCAGGGCTTCCTCGGAAAGCGCCTTGTAGTCGTCCTCCAGCGCCAGAATTTTATCCACCGTGGGCTGGATTTTCTTAATTTCCCGCTGGGAACGGGTGCCGAAAATTTTTTCAAATACTCCCATATGTTTCTCCTTTTGTGCCTTCCGAACAGTTTCGGCGACACAGGTCATTTTGGGTATTATAGCATAAGCGCAAAGAGAATAAAAGTCGAATTTATGAACAAAAAGCGGCTTCGCGCCCTCTTTTTCCTCACCGAACTACCAAATTCACTGTCTGTCGGCGAAAAAGGCTTCGATTTCACCCTTCGCAGCCTGCACCCGTCCCTGCTGGCAGAGGGGTTTTCCGCCGCCGCGGCCATGGAGCGCGGCGGTCATGTCCCGACCCAGCTGCCGCAGGTCGCCCTGACGGGCGATCAGGCAGTAGGCGTAACCGCCGTCGCTGCCGCTGAACACTGCCGCCGTGCCGCCGCACTTGTCCGCGATGGCGTCCGCCAGTTCCCGGACGCCGTCGGCGCTTAAGCCTTCCTCAAAGTGCAGGACGTTTCCTTGGTTAACATAACTTTCCGCAATCCCGGCAAAAACCCGCTTTTCCAGCCCTGCCATGCGGTACTTCTGCGCCGAAAGCAGCTCGTTCATCCGCCGGGCGGCTTCGCCGGTCTCCGTTATTTTGGCGGAAAACGCCTGAGAAACCTGCCGGTTCTGGTCAAAGACCGCGTTCAGCAGCGCCATCGCCTGTGACCCGCAGGCCATCTCGATCCGGGTGCCGCCCCGGAAGCTCACCGCGCTTAAGAGCTTGATGAGCCCGATCTCCCCCGTGGCCGCCACGTGGGTGCCGCAGCAGGCGCAGCAGTCGTAGCCCGGAATCTCCACGATCCGCACCGGCCATGCAAGGGCTTTTTTCGAGCGGTAGGGGATGGCGGGCAGCTCTTCGGGACTGGGATACCAGCACCCCACGGGCAGGTTCTGCCACACTGCTCCGTTGGCCTCCGCTTCGATTTCCGGCAGCACCTGCGGCGGGATGACCCCGTCAAAGTCGATGGTGATGACGTCCGCGCCCATGTGGAAGCCGGTATTGTGGCAGCCGTAGCGGCGGTTGAGGATGCCGGAGACGATATGCTCCCCGGAATGCTGCTGCATCCGCGCAAAGCGCAGGTCGTAGTCGATTACACCCGTGACCTCCGCGCCCGCTTCCAGGGGCGCTTCGCACAGGTGAATTACCGCCCCCTCCCGTTCCCGGGTGCCGCGCACCCGGACGCCGTTCAGGGTCCCGGAATCTCCCGCCTGCCCGCCGCCCTCGGGGTAAAAGGCGGTAGCGGCCAGCGTGACCTCCCATCCGTCCGCGGACTGCGTGCAGGAAAGCACCGCCGATGTAAAGCGGGAAAGGTGAGAATCTTCATAGTAAAGCTTGCGTGTTTCCATATCGGCACCTCGAAAAATGGCAATTTTGTTCATTATACCACGGTGCCGCTGGCATTGCAACGCCCCGGCTTTACAGAAATTTGAAGTGGAATTTTGAAAAAAGTGCTTCTCTTTTGCCGAATTATCATGTAGAATGAGAAAACGTGAGAAAAAACAACGAGGTGACCGATCATGCCAGCAAATTACGCCCATTACCGCTTTGGAAAGCAACTGCTCTCCGGGATGTGTCCCAACGACCGCCGAAGTATCCAGCGGTTCCGGCGGCTTTACGATATGGGTCTGCACGGGCCGGATATTTTCTTTTACTATAACCCCCTGATCAAAACCGCCACGGGACAGCTGGGCGGCGTCTTCCACGCCCAGTCCGGGCAGGAATTTTTCGCCCGGGTCTGCGCCCAGGCGGGCAGCGAGGCCGGGCGGGTCTATCTTCTGGGGCTGCTGGGGCATTACTGTCTGGACTCCCTGTGCCATCCCTACGTGGAGAAAAAGGAAGCCGACGGCAGCGCCCGCCACGTGGAGCTGGAATCGGAATTCGACCGGTATCTGCTGGAAGCCGACGGCGTCGTCCTGCCCCACACCTACGACGGCAGCGCCCACATGCGGCTGACCCGGGGAGAGTGCGTCACGGTTGCCCTCTTTTATCCCCCCGCCACCCCGGCAAATATCAACGCCTGCGTCCGCAATATGGCCCGCGCCACCCGGTTTCTGGTGGGCGAGAACCGCAAGCGCGTCCAGCGTCTGCTGCACCTGACCCGCAGCCCGGCCATTGAGGATCAGCTCATGCCGGAACATGGCGACGACCGCTGGCTGTGGATGGACAGCGAAATGCTGGTGCTGTACAACCGCGCGCTCAAGCGCTATCCCGGACTGCTCAGCCAGCTGGACGAATACATGCGCACCGGCGAGCCTCTGGGGCAGGATTTTGCCCCGGCCTTCGGCTAAAATTTAAGGAGTGGTAGAAGTGAAAAAAATCAAACTCACCGCATTGGAGCGGAGCTGGATTCTCTATGACATCGGCAATTCCGCGTTCATTCTGCTGGTTTCGACTCTGATTCCCATTTATTTCAACGCTCTGGCGACTACCGGCGGGCTGAACGAGTCATTGTATTTGTCCTATTGGGGCTACGCCGGTTCCGTCTCCACGCTGCTGGTGGCCGTCATCGGCCCCATCTGCGGCACGCTGGCTGACCACCGGGGCTTCAAGAAGCCCATTTTCATGGCCTGTATGCTTCTGGGCGTTCTCGGCTGCGCCGCCATGGGCGTGACTGCGGGATGGCTGGCATTTCTGGTGGTGTTCGTTCTCGCCAAAGTGGGGTATTCCTCCAGTCTGGTGTTCTACGATGCCATGCTCCCGGAGGTCACCACTGACGAGCGGATGGACACGGTATCCTCCATGGGCTACGCCTACGGCTATATCGGTTCCGTGATTCCCTTCATCCTCTGTCTGCTGCTGGTGCTGTTCGGCGATAAGATCGGCATCGGCGCGGGAACGGCCATGGTCGTTTCCTTCCTCATTACCGCCGTGTGGTGGTTCGTATGCACCCAGCCACTGCTGAAGCGTTACCGCCAGACCGCCTTCGTGGAGCACGACGGCAATCCCGTTTCCTCCACCTTCCGTCGGTTGAGAGACACCTTCCGGGAGGTTCGGCAGCAGAAGCATATTTTCCTGTACCTGCTGGCCTTTTTCTTCTTCATCGACGGCGTTTACACCATCATCGACATGGCCACGGCCTACGGCACGGCCCTGGGGCTGGACACCACCGGGCTGCTACTGGCACTGCTGCTGACCCAGTTTGTGGCCTTTCCCTGCTCCATCGCCTTTGGCCGGTTCTCCGCCAAGTACGACACGGGGCTGCTCATTAAGATCTGCATTCTCTGCTACACCGGCATTACCCTCTTCGCCGTGTTCCTGGTGTCCCAGTGGCAGTTCTGGGTGCTGGCGGTTCTGGTGGGCATGTTCCAGGGCGGCATTCAGGCGCTGAGCCGCAGCTATCTGGGGAAGATCATCCCGGCGGAGCGCAGCGGCGAATACTTTGGTCTCATGGACATCTGCGGCAAGGGTGCGTCCTTCCTTGGTACGACCCTGATCGCCATGGTCAGCCAGCTCACCGACGGGCAGTCGTTCCATGTGTTCGGGCTGGAGCTGCAAAACGAAAACATCGCCGTGGGTACGCTGGTCGTCATCTTCGCCATCGGCTTCGTCCTGTTCTGCAAGGCGGACAGGCTGAATAATACTATTTCTTAATAAAATGATTTCATCATTTTATTCTGCCGTTACACGGCAGACCGCCTGGGCGGCGGTAAGAAATGTATTGACTTCGTTTTTTAGCGGCAGTGGCCGCTGGCCGCAATCCTGCGGCCTAATAAAACGCTTTTAAGCGTTTTATTAAAAACTCGTATAAGCAGTACATACACATTTAATGTAAGAATGCCGGGGGCTGACCGCCCCCGGCACTATTTTTACCTTTTTCTCTTCTTCAGCAGCACTGCCAGCCCGATTCCGGACAGAACCATCACCCCGACGGCGATCCAGATCAAATCGCCGGTACGGGGATTTCTGCGGGAACCCAGGGAAACAGGGACGGGCGGCACGTAGACCACCTCGTCGCAGTTGCGCACCCGGAGAACCGGCGTGCCGTCGCTGTCCAGATGGAGAAGGCCGATTGCCCGCACGGTGCGGCCCTTCTTCACCCGAGAAGCAAGATCGTTCACCCAGTCCGCGCCGGACACAATGTCGTCCTCGATCAGAATTTCCGCAAGATCGCCGTTTCCGTCCTTCAGGGTGATGCGGGAGACGCCCTTGCCGCCGACGCTGTAGGTCACATCCGTCACCCTGCCCTCCACCTGCATCAGGCGGCCGCCGTTTGTATCGTAATCCATGGCTTCCTCGTTTGCGGTGGTTTCCGGCGTGTAATTGTAAAGCCGCTCGGTCAGCACCTCACAGTCGATGATTTTCAGCATCACGTTGCCGTCCTGAATTGTCTTTTGCCCGACTGCCTCCAAGGGCGTGCCAACTTCAATGCCATTCTTCGTGAACGGTACCAAGGCAACGCCGCCGGTATCGTCCTGCAGGTAAATGGTTTTGGAGAAAATGTTGCCGGGATGGGACGTTCCGGAGGTCGCCCAGCCCCGGATGCGGAACACATCTCCTGCCTTGCCTGAACGCACTTCGGCAATGGTGACCAGCGGCTCAATTTCCAGCAGCGCTTCCACGATCCCCTGATTTCCGCTGACGGGGATATTTCCCGGCTCCTTCATCCCATCATCCGACAGAAATAGTCCGCCGCTGACGTACACCTTGCCGCCGCCCGGCAGTTCCTCAACGGCAAGCAGCACCGCGTTTTCACCGGTGTCCTGTCCGTCGCCGTCCGCGTCCACGCCGTGGGTGGTATCACGCCCCTTCACCAGCCAGGTTCCCTTCCCCGGATTTACGGTGCAGCCGGCGCGCTGGGTGTAGGTCTGCTCGGGTTTCAGAGATTTTGTCAAATCGCCGCCAGGGTTGAACACATTGGCGGATACCGCGTCGGGCGTACCGCTATTGTTTTCCTCGTCCCACGCGGTGTCGTCGTTCAGGCGCACCGTCGCGCCCATGGCTTCCAGCAGCTTGTTCAGCTCGCCGGAGGTGTGCAGACTCAGGTCGCCCATGTCCGACTGGCCGCAGAGAATGACTGTGCCGCCGTTTTCGGCAAACGATCTGACATTCTCCACAAATTCCTCATTAAATGCCTCCGCCGGGGCGGTTATCAGCAGGAGATCACTGTTTTCGGGCAGCTCGCCGTCCAGAATATCCACTGCTATATTGACCTTGGCGGCGATAGCTTTCAGCCGGTTCAGCTTATCAACGCCGGAATTGCCGTGGGAAGCGTCCACGGCGATACGCTTCACCTGCTCCGGGACGTGGAAGCTCAAGCTCAGCGTGTCCTCGTAGGTGCGGTCTTCTCCGTTCACGCTGCCGGCCGCCTCGACCCGGAACTCCGTCACGCCCAGTTCCGGGTGGGCGTAGGAGAAGGTGTAGTCCAGCGTGCTCATCCCCGCAACTTCTCCCAGATCGGAGACTGTGCTGACAAGCGTCTCATCGGCATAAAGCGACAGGGATTTCACAGCAAAATCCATCGGTTCATCGTTGAACAGCGTCACCGTCAGCCCGATCTCCTCGTCCCGGGCAGGGGTGAGGGTGTCCGAAGTGAAGCTTTCGATGCCAATGTCGTCATACCCGTCCATCCACACGGGCGCGGTCACGGCCACGTCCCCATCCGGCTGGGTGATACGGAGATAGTAGTAGCTGTGTCCGCCGGAGGCGGACAGTTCCAGCACCTGCGAAGGCGTTTCGACATACTCACTCACAAGCACTGCCCCGCCGTCCGTCACCACCTCCACATTGCCGATGGCCTCATCCGTGGGGTCGCTCAGGAAAACGGTGACCGCCGCACTCTCGGACTTGGGGATGATGCTGCCCATGACCGTACCGTTCAGCTCATAATAAACGGCAAGGTCACTGTCCTGGGTGGCGTAGACCCGGCGGTCTTTCATGGCAGCGTACAGGGATTCCTCCGTCAGATCCTTCGCCAGCACCACAGTCCGCGCGTCGCTGGCGTCGCCCCACTGACCTTTGTGGTTATTCTGGTTGTTGGTCGGCGCGATGTGCCAGCCCTTGTCCAGCGCCAGATCATAATACTCGCAATCCACCACGCCGTCCTCCCCGGCCACTTCCAGCAGGGAGACTACCGCGTCATATTGGGGGCTGTAGTGGTCGAACCGCTCAAAATCCCCATGAACGGTATCCGGATGGTTGAACTGGCTGACGGAACCGGGGACGGAAGCCAGCGCCCTGTAGTAGTTTTCCAGTGCGGTAGGCACATTTTCGAAATCCGCTTGATCCCGGGTCTGCCAGCCGGGGGTATTGAAGGTGGAGATATGCCCCAGCTGCTTGTCCTCCGGCCATGTCATCTCAAAGCCGAAAAGCCCCACAAAATCCCCGTTGGTCACGGAAGCGGCCGCCTGCTTCCCCGCCGCCCAGTCAGCGCTGATGTCCGCGCCATTCGCGTCGATGGTGCCCATATCAGCGTTGTCAAAGGAATCGCTGTGGTCGGTGACGGCGAAAAAGTCCAGACCATCCACCTGCGACGCGTATTGGAACGCTTCCTCCACGCTCCCGGCGCCGTTGGAAATATCGGTGTGGGCGTGGAGCTGACCGAAGTACAGATTCCAGTCAAGGTCAAATTCTTCCGTGAAAATGACCCGGGTCACTTCCCCGGGTTCGCAGCCCCCGGCGATGGAATATGTCTTGAGATACGCCGTTCCGAAGTCCTTTTCAAAGCAAATTGGCCCGGCATACAGCGCATCGGGCTGGTAATTCACCCCGTCGGTGGAGACTGCGTAATAAATGTCGGCGCTTTCGTCCTCGCAGGTCAGGGTAATTTCCTCCCCGGCGCGGATCGTGCCGCCCTCGGGCAAAACGGTCACACTGGGCGACGTTTCCACCACTTCTCCCGGCTCCTCCAGCTCCTCCGGCTCCGGGTCGTCCTGCACCTCCATGCGCCGGTACAGCGTAAAGATGCTGACGTAGGAGTCCGGTGCTTCCTCAATATCGACGTCCCTGCATGCAAGGAAGTCATTCTCAAGAAGCGTATCGGAGACCAGCGTCACCGGCTCGCTTCCGTTGCAGCCGTGAAAGGAAAAATATTCGCCATCCCAGAGAACCTGCCATTCGTATGTCCCGGCGGCGATGCCGTTTCTGTCGCCTTCCAGGGGTGCGGCGGACACGCCGTGAGCGTCCGTCAGGATGACCCCGTTCTCCGTCACCGTCAGGTTCCATTCCGCACCGGCGGCATCCGTGTCGCCGGTGAAGGTGGGTTTCGTGGCGGAAATCACAAAATCTTCTCCCAGCAGGATACCCGGCGCGTCGCCAAAGGGCGTCACCAGCACGTATTGCCCGCTGGTCAGTTCCTCCATGCCGGTGATCTCCTGATACACCGTCGCCGCTCCGGCGGGAAGCCGGAACAACGAAAAAAGAGCTGCCGCCAATACAACTGACAGCAACCCTCTGGCTACCAACCTTCTTATCATACCAAACCCTCCCGACTTTTTTCAGAGTTTCCTCCCGGAACCCCCGAAAAATCATCGCCGGCTTGGCTGCGGATAGTATTCAACCAGCTGTCAACGATCTGCCGTTTGTATCAGAGGTTCCCTTATCCGTTTGGGAATATAGCACAGCCATTTTTCGACGTTTTACCTCTTTTGAGTTAACACACTACAGGTAGTGGTTTTCTTCCACTTGTATACACAAGATGTAGTAAAGATTCAGTTAAAATTCTTCCTCAGCAGCGAGTGGCTGACGATCAGAAGACACGCCCACAGGAACAGGCTCAGCGCCCAATAGCCGCTGCAGACCATGGGGCTGGACACCACGATCAGCACGGCGAACAACACGTTTCCCATGGTCACCGTCCCCATGGCGGACAGCACGTTCAGCACCAGTGCCAGCAGCGTCAGCCCCAGCGACAGCAGCGAAATGCCGCGCACCAGCTTCAGTGTGCGTGCGTCTTTCTCCTTTTTCGCACCGTAAATCAGGCACGCGGGCGGCGCGAAAAATGCCACAGCCAGCACCGTCAGCACAGCCTGCGCCCCCGCGCTGACATTCTGAGAAAAGCCGGGGATAAATCCCAGCCCCGCGCACAAAATAAACAGACCGCCCCACAGGGCAAACAGCAGCTTTTTAGACATAAGGTTCTCCTTTTCAGGTAGATGTAGTGTTCCCATTTTAACCGAAACCGGCGCAAAAGGCAACAGCGAATCCCGTCGAACCCCGCCGGTGAAAAAAAACTGGACAGTTCTGCCAACATCTGCTATAATGTCAGGAATAGTATTGGGGAAGGGAGTGTTTTTCCCATGAAATGTCCGTTTTGCGGCGATCAGGAAAGCAAGGTCGTCGATTCCCGCCACTCGGAGGACGGCCTGAGCATCCGCCGCCGCCGGGAGTGTATGGGCTGCCAGCGCCGGTTCACTACCTATGAGATCGTGGAAAGCCTGCCCATCATCGTTGTGAAGCGGGACGGCTCCCGCCAGAACTTTGACCGCAACAAAATTCTCAATTCCATGATCCGCGCCTTTGACAAGCGGAAAGTGGACGTCACTGACCTCGACCGCATCACCACCGAGATCGAGCAGACCATCCAGAACACGCTGGAGCGGGAGATCAGCACCGACAAGATCGGCGAGATGGTCATGGAGCGCCTGAAGCCTCTGGACGAGGTGGCCTACATCCGCTTTGCCTCCATCTACCACCGGTTCCAGGATGCGGGCAGCTTTATGCGGGAGATCAGCAAATTCCTGGAGGAAAAATAATGAGCACGATCCCAACTGAAATCACCGCCGCCACGGAAGGCTCGCTGGACATTGCCTCCATCAAAAGCGTGATGGACGGCTTTGACCCTGCCTCGCTGCTTCCCGACCTGAGCAAGGTTTTCGGCAGTCTGGTGGGCGTGTGCCGCGTCGCCGTGATGATCGGCCCGGTCATCGCGCTGATCCTTGGACTGGCGTATCTGTTTCTCGCGCCGAAGGAGGCCAACTACTACTTCGGCTACCGCTGCTATTTCGGCATGGGCAGCGTCCGCGCATGGCGGTTCACCCAGCGGATCGCAGGGATGATCCTCGGCGGGCTGGGGCTGATCCTCACCGTTATCATGGCCATCGTCACCGCCGGTTACGGCAGTATGGATTCGATGGACATGGTGTGGAGCGCGGTAAACTGTCTGATATGGGAAGCAGTCCTTCTGCTGATCGGCACCATCGCCATCAACCTGATCGCCATGGCGAATTTCGACGCCAAGGGCGAGTACCGACACAAAGCGGGAAAGCCGAAAAATCCCCCGCGGGATGCAAAATAAGCAAACAACATCCGGCTGTCGTGCGGCAGCCGGATGTTGTTTTGCCGTTTGCGAGCGGCGAACTCTGCGGGGCTTCCTGATACACTGATACTATTTCCTGATTAAAATCTTAATTTTAATCAGGAAGGCATCGCCTAATGGCGCTGCCGGTTTTGCCCCCCCAATGGCAGAATCCACAAAAACCGCTTTACAAATCGTTCATATTTTGGCAGCGGGATCTGGCATATTTCCTTGCAATATCGGAAAAAAAGAGGTATACTGTCACAGAAGTGTGTGAAAAGGAGGTCTTAGGTCAGCCCTAGGGCCTCTTTTTTCATGAAAACACGTAGATTTGCAAAAAACAGAAAGGATGATTTTTATGGCTACTCCCGAAAAGAATACCGACGCGGTTTATGACGCAAGTACTCTGGGTACCCCCAAAATGCTGGTTCTGGGCCTGCAGCACCTGTTCGCAATGTTCGGTGCAACGGTTCTGGTTCCCGCAATCACCGGACTGAACGTATCCACTACCCTGCTCTTTGCCGGTCTCGGCACGCTGCTGTTCCACCTCATCACCGGACGGAAGGTTCCCGCATTCCTCGGCTCCTCCTTCGCGTTTCTGGGTGCTTACGGTCTGGTCACCGCTTCCGGACAGGACATTCCGCTGACCTACTCCTGCTTCGGCGTCGCCGTGGCGGGTCTTGTGTATCTGGTTCTGGCGCTCTTCTTCAAGCTCTTCGGCGCGAAGAAAGTCATGCGCTTCTTCCCGCCCATCGTCACCGGCCCCATCATCATCTGCATCGGCCTGTCTCTGGCCGGTTCCGCCATCAATAACTGCCGCGGCAACTGGTGGGTCGCCCTGGTCGCGATCCTCGTGGTCGTGGTCTGCAACATCTGGGGCAAGGGCATGGTGAAGATCGTTCCCATTCTGCTGGGCGTTCTCGGCTCCTACCTGTTCGCCATGATCGTTGACCCCGCCGCCCGGGCAAATGTTGCCAAGACGGTGGCCGAGGCCGATTGGGTCGGTCTGCCCGTGATCTGGGGCAACACCGCCTTCTCCATCTTCGGCAAGGATTTTGACAGCGGTATGCTGCTGACCGCCATTATCACCATCGCCCCCATTTCCCTGGCAACCGTCGTGGAGCACATCGGCGACATCTGCGCCATTTCCTCCACCGTGGAAAAGAATTACGTGGCTGACCCCGGCCTGCACCGCACGCTGGTGGGCGACGGCCTCGCAACCACCATGGCCGCCCTCTTCGGCGCACCGGCCAACACCACCTACGGCGAGAACACCGGCGTTCTGGCGCTGTCCAAGGTCTATGACCCCAAGGTCATCCGTCTGGCCGCGCTGTTTGCCATCATCCTCTCCTTCTGCCCCAAGTTTGCCGCGCTGATCGTTGCCATGCCTGCCGCTACCATGGGCGGCGTGAGTCTGGTGCTGTACGGCATGATCTCCGCCGTGGGCGTGCGGAACGTGGTTGAGAACAACGTGGACTTCACCAAGAGCCGCAACGTGCTGGTCGCCGCCATGATCATGGGTCTGGCCGTTGGCGTGACCTACAACGGCGCCATCGTCATTCCCGTCGGCGGCGTGACCATCAGCCTGTCCGGTCTGGCCGTGGCCGCTCTGGTGGGCATCCTGATGAACGCCGTGCTCCCCGGCAAGGACTACGAGTTCGGCACCAACGAGCAGGGCGATACCTCCGTCAACTTCGGCACGAGAGCGGAATAAATCCTGATTTTCCCAGCGCCGCGGCATTGCCGCGGCGCTTTTCCCCGTTTTCTTTATTTTTGTTCGGAAAATCCAACAAAAATATTGCATTTATTTCGTCAATGTGCTATACTCTATAGTCGATATTTTGTGTAATTCGGTTTCAAAAGGAGACTTTTTCATGGTACCTCAGGATAAAATTCGCAACATTGCCATCATCGCCCACGTTGACCACGGCAAGACCACGCTGGTGGACGAAATGCTCAAGCAGGGTGGCATTTACCGGGAAAATCAGGCCACTGTGGAGCGGGTCATGGACTCCGGCGATCTGGAGCGGGAGCGGGGCATCACCATTCTGGCAAAGAACACTTCCGTGCATTATAAGGACTACAAGATCAACATCGTGGACACCCCGGGTCACGCCGACTTCGGCGGCGAGGTGGAGCGCATTCTGAAAATGGTCAACGGCGTCATTCTGCTGGTGGACGCCGCCGAAGGCCCCATGCCCCAGACCCGCTTCGTCTTGCAGAAGGCGCTGGAGCTGGGTCACAAGGTCATCGTGGCCGTGAACAAGATCGACAAGCCAGACGCCCGGGTGCATGAGGTCATGGACGAGGTGCTGGAGCTGCTGCTGGATCTGAACGCCACCGACGAGCAGTTCAACAGCCCCACCGTGTTCTGCTCCGGCCGTCAGGGTACGGCTTCCTACAGTCCCGACGAGGCAGGCACCGACCTGACCCCCCTGTTCGAGACCATCGTCAACTATATTTCCGCCCCTGAGGGCGACGACACCGCGCCGCTGCAGCTGTTGGTCTCTTCCATCGACTATAACGACTACGTCGGCCGTATCGCCGTCGGCCGGGTGGAGCGGGGCACCATCAAGGTCAATCAGGAGGTCACCATCTGCGACTTCCATGACGCGAACGTGAAAACAAAGGGCAAGGTCGTGGCGCTGTACGAGTTCGACGGCCTGAGCAAGAACCCCGTCCAGGAGGCTCACGCCGGTGAGATCGTGGCGCTGTCCGGTATGGCAGATATCACCATCGGCCGCACCCTGTGCGCCCCGGAGTGCGTGGAGCCGCTGCCCTTCGTGAAAATTTCCGACCCCACCATCGAAATGACCTTCGCCGTCAACGATTCCCCCTTCGCAGGCAAGGAGGGCAAGTTCGTCACCTCCCGGAACCTCCGCGACCGGCTGGAAAAGGAACTTCTCAAGGACGTTTCCCTCCACGTCACCGAGCAGGGAACGGATTCCTTCAACGTGGCCGGACGGGGCGAAATGCACCTGTCCATCCTCATGGAGACCATGCGCCGGGAGGGCTACGAGTTCTCCGTGTCTACCCCCCGCGTGCTGACCAAGGTCATCGACGGCAAGGTCTGCGAGCCTATCGAGCGGATGGTCGCCGACGTGCCGGAGGAGTGCATGGGTTCCGTCATTGAGAAAATGGGCAAGCGGAAGGGCGATTTGCTGGGCATGACCCCCATGGGCAGCCGCTACCGTCTGGAATTTCTGGTTCCCTCCCGCGGCCTGTTTGGCTACCGCAACGAATTCCTCACCGATACCCGTGGCGAGGGCGTCATGTCCTCCGTGCTGGATTCCTACGCCCCCATGAAGGGCGAGATCGAGCGGCGGCAGGTGGGTTCCCTTGTCGCCTTTGAGACCGGCGAAGCCGTGGCCTATGGTCTCGCGGCGGCGCAGGAGCGGGGCGCGCTGTTCATCGGCCCCGGCACGCCGGTTTACGCCGGTATGGTCGTGGGCGTTTGCAGCCGCAACGAGGATATGACCGTGAACGTCTGCAAGAAGAAGCAGCTGACCAATATGCGCGCCGCCGGTTCTGACGAAGCCCTCCGGCTGACGCCTCCCCGCATCCTCTCTCTGGAGCAGTGCCTGGAATTCCTGGCGGACGACGAGCTGCTGGAATGCACGCCCAAGAGCCTGCGCATCCGCAAGCGGGAGCTGGATCATGCGGCACGTATGCGCAATCTGATGAAGAAGCGCGCTCAGGACAACGCCTGAATCCGGTGAAGATCCGATTTTTACCGGTCTGCGTTCTGCTGGCGCTGATGCTGACGGGCTGCGGCCACGCCGCGCCTGAAACCACTGCGCCCACATTGCCGGAAACGCAGGCCGCTGCGACGCAACCGACCCAAACGTCTCAGCCAGAGGCCCTTCCCACGGAAACGCAGGCCGCGGAGGAACACTTTCTTCTGACCTTCGCGGGGGACTGCACCTTCGGCAGCAACCCGACCAACTATTACGCAGAATCCGGCTTTATCAAGACCGTGGGCGATGACTACGCCTATCCCTTCGCCAACGTGATCGACTATTTCGCGGGCGACGAGTTCTCCATGGTGAATCTGGAAGGCCCCCTGTGCGACAAGGGTAACCCCATGCAGAAGAAGCATGTGTTCCATGGCCCCACGGCTTACGTAAACTGCCTGACGGAGAATTCCATCGAGGCCGTGACTGTGGCCAACAACCATTCCATGGACTACGGCGCAAACGGCTACGCGTCCACGCTGGCGGCGCTGGAGCAGGCGGGCGTCCCCTACGTGGAGCGGGACAGCACCGCCGTGGTCACCACGGGCAGCGGCCTGACCATCGGGCTGTATGCCGCCGTGTACTACAAGCTGGATGTGGCGGACATGACCGCAAAGATTGCTGCCCTGCGGGAGCAGGGGGTGGACTTAATCATCTTCGCCCCCCACTGGGGCGTGGAGGGTACATACCACCCCACCGAAGAACAGAAGCAGGTGGGTCACGCCGCCATTGACGCCGGTGCGGACATCGTGTTCGGTTCCCATCCCCATGTTTTGCAGCCCATTGAGGAATACGGCGGCGGTATCATTTTCTACTCTCTGGGGAATTTCAGCTTCGGCGGAAACGGCGCCCCCAAAGACTATGACACGGCGCTGGTGCAGCAGGAGGTCATCCGGGACGCGGAGGGAACGGTCAGATTGGGACAACTGACCATCGTACCCGCCAGCGTCAGCTCCGTCGCCGAACGGAATAATTTCCAGCCGACCCCCTACGAGCCGGGGACGGAAGAATACAATCGCGTCCTTTCCAAGCTGGATGAAACCTTTTCCGGCCCGAATTTGAAAATTGACTGACGGAAGAACGAAAAAAAGATTGACCAAACCGCGTTCTTCGGTTATAATAAACGGGTATGACCGTAGTATCGGTCTGAATTTGTGTTGCTGCGGCCGAAAGGCTGTTGAGCATATTGTATTTTGACAGGAGGTGTATCTTAGATGAAGCGTACCTACCAGCCCAGCAAGCGTCACCGTTCCATGGTTCACGGTTTCCGCCAGAGAATGGCTACTTCCAACGGCCGCAAGGTTCTGGCCCGCCGTCGTGCGAAGGGCCGCAAGGTTCTGTCCGCCTGATGCGTATGTCCGTGGGTTACTAGGGTGCATCTGAAAACTGTCAAAATGCCCAATCAGCGGGTCTTTTGCCCTGCGCCGCACCATTTTTCCTTGAAATACAACAAGTATTCCTGTGGAAAAATGGCTTGCTCAGGACAAAAATCCCTCGCTGCCGGTCATTCGCCAGTTTTCAGATACACCCTAGAGCGGAAAAAGCGCTTAAGAGCGAAACGGGAGCTACAGCGGGGTGAATGGAACGTTCGCCCCGCTCCCTTTTTAGCGAGGAAACAGTATGAAGTATTCAACCAGCCTGAAGCTCAACCATATTTTCAGGCGCCTGTATCGCACCTCCGGCGTTGCCGACGGCCTTCTGGTGCTTTACGCCAGAAAGAACCGCACGGACGGGAACCGGGTGGGCGTCACCGTCAGCAAAAAGCTGGGCAAGGCCCACGTGCGCAACCGCACCCGCCGCCGTATCCGGGAGGTCTATCGCCTGAACGAGGAAAAGTTCCAGCCCGGCTGGGACATCGTGGTGGTGGCAAGGACGAAGGCCGTGGAGGCTCCCTTTGAGAAGCTGACGGCAAGCTATCTCACCCTTGCGAAAAAAGCAGGGCTTCTGAAGAAAGTAGAGACTTAAGCTGCGGTTATGAAGAAGATGTTTCTTGCTCTCATTCGGTTTTATCAGCGCTGGATCTCTCCGGCGTTTCCGGCGCGGTGCCGGTTTCGCCCCACCTGTTCCGCTTATGCCTACGAAGCCATCAGTAAGTACGGTATCCTTAAGGGCGGCTGGCTTGCCCTGAAGCGGTTTTTGCGGTGCAATCCCTTCTACCGCGGGGATATCTATGACCCGGTACCATGACCATGAATCTCTAAGGAGGAAAGGCAATGTTTCTCGCATTCCAATTATCGGACATCATAACCGTGCCGTTTGGGTGGCTGCTGTCAGTCCTGTATGAAACGACCCACAACTACGGCGTCGCCATGATCCTGTTCGCCGTCATCGTGCAGCTGATCCTGCTGCCCCTGAACGCGAAGTCCAAGAAGAGCATGATGAAGATGTCCCGTCTGACGCCCAAGATGCAGGCCATCCAGCAGAAATACGCGGATGACCCCCAGCGTCAGAATCAGGCCATTCAGGAGCTTCAGAAATCCGAGGGCGTTTCCATGGGCGGCGGCTGCCTGTGGAGCTTCATTCCGATTCTGATTCTGTTCCCCCTGTTCGCCGTTATCCGCCAGCCCATCACCTACATCCTGATGCAGTCCGCCGACACGGCGAAGCAGATCGTGGAGGTCATTAAGACGGCTGCGCCGGATATGTTCACTTCCAATGCTGCCTACGAGCAGGTCGTCGCCGCGCAGCTGATCCCCCAGTACGCGGCTGAACTGCGCGCCGCCATCCCCGACATCAGCGAGACCGTTCTCGCCGGCATCAATTTCGATTTCCTCGGCATCAATCTGGGCGCAGTGCCCCAGTTCAATGTCTTCTCCGCCAGCTGGGTGTGGGACTGGGCGCACATCGGTGCGTTCCTCATCGCCCTGACCTCTGCCGCCTGTCAGCTGCTGCAGATGGTCATCAGCCAGAAGACCAACGACTCCGTCATCACCGACGAGAAGGGCGTTCAGGACAAGGAGACCGCCAAGAATTCCCAGCAGAACCAGTCCATGAAGGTCATGATGTGGATGATGCCCCTGATGTCTCTGTGGATTGGCTTCACCGTTTCCGCCGGGCTGTCCCTGTACTGGTTCATCGGCGGCGTGGTGAGAATGATCTCCGACCCGATCATGACCAACCACTACCGCAAGATCTATGACGCGGAGGATGCCGTGCGCCTGCAAAAGGCCATGGAGCAGGAGCGCATCGAAGCCGAGAAGGAGCGCGTCCGCGCCGAGCGCCGTGCCTCCAATCCCGACGGCATCACCGCCAACACCAGCAAGAAGAAGCTGGAAAAGCAGCAGCGGGATCAGGAGCAGGCCGCCAAGGCCGCGGCTGCCAAGGAGTACGCCGCCCGGAAGGGCATTGTGGAGGAAGCCGCAAGGGAAGAAAATGCGCCTCTGTCCGGCGTCTCCGACCGCCCCTTCTGCAAGGGCCGCAACTATGACCCCGACCGCTACGCGCCCAAGTCTATGGAGGAATAAACCATGGAAAAGTCGATTATCACTTCCGGCAAGACCATCGATCTTGCCATTGAATCCGCGCTGAGCCAGCTGGGGCTGGATCGTGACAGCGTGTCCGTCACGGTGCTGCAGCAGGCCAAGTCCGGTTTTCTGGGCTTCGGTGCCCAGAGCGCCAAGGTGCAGGTGACTTACGAAGTCCCCGACCCCGTGCCGGAGAAGGAAGAAAAGCCCAAGAGCGCTCTGGGAAGCGCCTCCCGCTCCAAGCCCAAGGCCCCTGCCGCCCCGGTGAAGAAGCCGGAAGCCCCTCAGCCGCCCAAGGCCGAGCCTCCGAAGCCCGCCCCCCAGCCCGCTCCCACACCCGCACCTGCAAAGCGCCCTGAGCCGCCCAAGCAGGACAGGCCCCGTCCTCCCAAGCCCCCCCGTCCGGAGAAGCCCAAGGCGCCTGCCGCTCCCAAGACCTACGCTCCCGCCGAATCCGGTTCCGTGGAGGAAAAGATCGAAGTCTTCATCAAGGGCCTGCTGGAACACATGGATTCCAACGCCGTTCCCCACTGCTGGAAGGACGAGGGCAATACGTATAAGGTTGATCTGGTGGGCGACGATCTGGGTTACCTGATCGGCCGCCGGGGCGACACGCTGGACGCCATTCAGCATCTGACCAACTACACCATCAACCGGGATGTGGAAGGTCACATCCGCGTCAACGTGGATGCGGAGTGCTACCGGGAGAAGCGGGAGGAGAGCCTGCGCCGCTACGCCCGGAAGAAGGCGCAGCAGGTGCTGAAAGCCCGCCGCCGCACCACTCTGGAGCCCATGAACGCCTACGAGCGCCACGTGATCCACGCGGCTTTGCAGGACATGGAGAACATCACCACCCACTCCACCGGCGTAGAACCCAACCGCCGCGTGGTGATTGAGTACGTGAGATAAGAGATAAACGAAAATCGGCACCCGGAAACGGGCGCCGATTTTTTACTGCAAAAAACATTTGAAATTTTTCGCCCCATCCGTTATAATAAGCCCACAGCGTGTGGCGTTTCTGCGTAAATCCGGTTGCAGAAACGCCGCACGCATTTTTTGCGGAAATGGGGGAGAGACGGAGAGTGACGGAGAATTTTATAGGGAAATCGTGCGGCAGAAATGCGTAAGTCCGGATTTTAACGGACAGCGCCATTAGGCGATGCCTTAAATTCAATATAAGAAGGCGCTGTCTCATGGCTTGATGAGACAGCGCCTTTTATGGAGGAAGGGGAGTTATCTGAAGTATTTGACCGCCGCTTCAAACATGCGGATGTTGTACTCGCCGGGGACGTTCTTGTACAGGCCGGAGCCGATGCGCTCGCTGTGGCCCATTTTGCCGAAGACCCGGCCGTCGGGGGACGTGATGCCCTCGATGGCGTACAGAGAGCCGTTGGGGTTGAAGTGGACGTCGGCGGTGGCATTGCCGTCCAGATCAACGTACTGGGTGGCGATCTGGCCATTGGCCGCCAACTGGCGAATCAGTTCCTCGGAGGCCAGGAACTTGCCCTCGCCGTGGGAAATGGGAACATTGTACACGTCGCCCACGTTGGTCAGCGCCAGCCACGGGGACTTGTTGGAGGCGACCCGGGTGCGGACGATGCGGCTCTGGTGGCGGGAAATGTTGTTGAAGGTCAGGGTGGGGCAGGTCTCGTCGGTGTCGATGATTTTGCCGTAGGGCACCAGACCCAGCTTGATGAGCGCCTGAAAACCGTTGCAGATGCCGCACATCAGGCCGTCCCGCTGCTCCAGAAGGGCGGTGACGCCCTCCTTGACGGCGGCGTTGCGGAAGAACGCGGTGATGAACTTGCCGGAGCCGTCCGGCTCGTCGCCGCCGGAGAAGCCGCCGGGGATGAACACCATCTGGGCGGTTTTCAGTTCCTCTGCGAACTGCTCCACGCTGCGGGCAATGCCGTCGGCGCTCAGGTTGTTGATGACGATGATCTCCGGCTCCGCCCCCGCGTCCCGGACGGCCTTGGCGGAGTCGTATTCGCAGTTGGTGCCGGGGAAGGCGGGGATCAGCACCTTGGGCTTGGCAACCTTGACGGCGGGGGCTTTCCGCTGGGTGGCCTCATAGGAGAAGGTCTCCATGCTCTGCACCGGGGTGGGGATGTTGCAGGCGTAGACGGATTCCAGCTTGTCTTCGTAGGCGCCGAGAACCTGAGTCTGGGACAGGGCTTCTCCGTGATAGGAGAAGCTGCCGTTGGCGGTGGTGACGCCCAGGACTTTGCCCACGGTGCCGTCCGCCATTTCCAGAACAAAGCTGCCGTAGGCGTAGCCGAACAGCTCGTCAAGGGTCAGCGCGTCGTCAAAGGCGAAGCCCAAGCCGTTGCCGAAGCCCATCTTCATCACGGCCTCCGCAATGCCGCCCATGCCGGGGGTGTAGGCGGCCACGGCCTTGCCGCTGCGCAGCAAGCTTGTGACGGTGTCGAAGGTTTCCAGCAGAGAAGCGGTCTCGGGCAGGCCGTTTTCGTCGTAGGCGGGGGTCAGCAGGCAGACCTTATGCCCTGCGGCCTTGAACTCGGGGGAGACCACCTCACCGGTCTTGCCGGTGGTGACGGCGAAGGAGACCAGCGTGGGCGGAACATCCAGCTTCTCGAAGGAACCGGACATGGAGTCCTTGCCGCCGATGGCGCCGATGCCCAGCTCCATCTGCGCCCGGAACGCGCCCAGCAGTGCGGCAAGGGGCTTGCCCCAGCGCTTGGGGTCCTTGCCGAGGCGCTCAAAATACTCCTGGAAAGTCAGGTAGGTGTCCTGGAAGGACGCGCCGGAGGCGATCAGCTTACACACGGACTCCACCACAGCCAGATACGCGCCGTGATAGGGAGAAGCGGAGGTGATGAAGGGGTTATAGCCGAAGGCCATGAAGGAGCAGTCGTCGGTGTGCTTCTTCTCCACAGAAATTTTCTGTACCATGGCCTGAATGGGGGTGAGCTGGTATTTTCCGCCGAAGGGCATCAGCACTGTGCCCGCGCCGATGGTGGAGTCGAACCGCTCGGACAGACCCCGCTTGGAGCAGGTGTTCAGGTCGGAAGCCACAGCGAGGAAGTTTTCGGCGAAGCTGCCGGTCACGGTCTTGCCGTAGCTCTGCGCCTTCTCGGCGGCGGCGTCCATGTGCTTGGCCGCGCCGTTGGAGTTCAGGAATTCCCGGCTGATGTCGCAGATTTTTTTCCCGTTCCAGTTCATCACCAGACGGGGGCTTTCCGTGACCACGGCCACGGGGACAGCGTTCAGGTTCTCCGTGGCAGCCAGTTCGAGGAACCGCGCCGCGTCCTTCGCTTCCACGACCACGGCCATCCGCTCCTGAGATTCGGAGATGGCCAGCTCGGTGCCGTCCAGACCGTCATATTTCTTGGGAACGGCGTTCAGGTCAATTTCCAGACCGTCGGCCAGCTCGCCGATGGCCACGGACACGCCGCCCGCGCCAAAGTCGTTGCAGCGCTTGATGAGACGGGAGGCTTCGCCATTGCGGAACAGGCGCTGGAGCTTCCGCTCCTCGGGGGCGTTGCCCTTCTGCACCTCGGAGCCGCAGGTTTCCACCGACTGCTGGGTGTGAGCCTTGGAGGAACCCGTCGCGCCGCCGATGCCGTCCCGGCCGGTGTTGCCGCCCAGCAGAATGACCACGTCGCCGGGGTCGGGGCGCTCCCGGCGGACATTTTCCGCGGGGGCGGCGGCGATGACCGCGCCGATCTCCATGCGCTTGGCGGCGTAGCCGGGATGGTAAATCTCATCCACAATGCCGGTGGCAAGGCCGATCTGGTTGCCGTAGGAGGAATAGCCCGCGGCGGCGGTGGTGACGATCTTCCGCTGGGGCAGCTTGCCGGGGATGGTCTCGGACACGGGAGTCAGGGGGTCGGCCGCGCCGGTGACGCGCATGGCGCCGTAGACGTAGCTCCGCCCGGACAGAGGGTCGCGGATGGCACCGCCGATGCAGGTGGCCGCGCCGCCGAAGGGTTCGATCTCCGTGGGGTGGTTGTGGGTCTCGTTCTTAAAGAGAAGCAGCCATGGCTCGGTGACGCCGTCCACGGTGACGTCCATCTTCACTGTGCAGGCGTTGATCTCCTCACTCTCGTCCAGCTTAGGGAGCTTGCCCGCGGCCTTCAGGTGCTTGACGGCGATGGTCGCGAGATCCATCAGGCAGATGGGCTTCTCGCTGCGGCCAAGGGCATTCCGGGTTTCCAGATAGTCCTCGTAGGTCTTTTGCAGCAGGGCGTCCTCGAAGGTCACGTGGTCGAGAATGGTGCCGAAGGTGGTGTGGCGGCAGTGATCGGACCAGTAGGTGTCAATCATGCGAATTTCCGTGATGGTGGGGTCGCGGTCTTCCTTCTGGAAATAGGACTGGCAGAAGACGATGTCGTCCAAGTCCATGGCAAGGCCGTAGTTCGCGATAAAGTCCGCCAGCTCGTCACGGCTCAGGCCCGTGAAGCCGGTCAGGGTCGCCACCTCCGTGGGGATGTCATAGCGGATAGCGAGGGTCTCCGGCACGTCCAGAGACGCTTCCCGGCACTCCACCGGGTTAATGACGTATTTTTTGAATTCCCGGATGTCCCCGTCCGTCAACGCGCCGTACAGAGCGTAGACCTTGGCGGTGCGGATGAGGGGACGCTCGCCCTGGGAGATGATCTGGATGCACTGGGCGGCGGAATCCGCCCGCTGGTCAAACTGGCCGGGCAGCGCCTCCACGGCAAAAACATAAGCGCCGGGGAGTTGGACGGAGGGGGAAGCGGTATCCAGCTGCGGCTCGGAGAAGACCGTCTTCACGGCGTACCGGAACAGGTCTTCCGTGATGTTTTCCGCGTCGTACCGGTTGAACAGCCGGACGTTTTCCAGCCGCTCCATGCCAAGAAGGGTCTTAGCCTCATTCAGCAGACCCTTGGCTTCGTTGTCCAGACCTTCCTTTTTTTCTACAAATACCCGATAAACCATGGGGTTATTCCTCCTGATGTGATTTATTCAGAGTTGAGGGAAGCACTGATGAAATCGGCGAGAGCTGACAGCGAGGGATTTTGTCCTCAGGCAAAGGCCGGAAAACGGAGGAATACTGGATGTATTTCCCGTTTTTCGGCCTGCGGCATGGGGGCAAAAGACCCGCTGCTCAGCCGAATGCGATTTTATCAGTGATTCCCAGCTTGCAGCGCGCGCTGGCCGATGTCGCTTCTGCGGTAGGCGTTTTCAAACTGCACGCCGCTTGCAAGGCGGTAGGCTTCCCGGATGGCGTCTGCCAGAGAACCGGCCACGGCGGTGGTGCCGGTGACCCGGCCGCCGGAGGTCAGAAGCTTCCCATTTTCCAGCTTCGCGCCTGCAACATAGGTGTGGGCGGCGGCTTCCGGGGTCATGGTGATCTCGTAGCCCTTTTTGTAGCTGACGGGATACCCGGCGGAGGCGGTGATGACGCAGCAGGCATATTTATCGGAGAAGCGAACCTCCGTGTCCGCCAGCGTGCCGTTGGTAGTCGCCTGCATGATGGTCAGCAGGTCGCTTTCCAGCAGAGGCAGCACCACCTGCGTCTCCGGGTCGCCGAAGCGGCAGTTGTATTCAATGACCTTGGGGCCGTCGGGGGTGAGCATCAGGCCGAAGTAAAGGCAGCCCTGAAAGGTGCGGTCTTCGCTGTTCATAGCGGCGATGGTGGGCAGGAAAATTTCCTTCATGCACCGTTCGGCGATGGCCGGGGTGTAGTAGGGGTTGGGGGCGACGGTGCCCATGCCGCCGGTGTTCAGGCCGGTGTCGCCGTCTCCCGCCCGCTTGTGATCCATGGAGGACACCATGGGCTTGACCACCTTGCCGTCGGTGAAGGCCAGCACGGAGACCTCCGGGCCGGTGAGAAATTCCTCAATGACCACATGGTCGCCGGACTTGCCGAAGACGTGATTTTCCATCATATCCCGGACGGCGGCCTTGGCCTCGTCCCGGGTCTGGGCGATGATAACGCCCTTTCCAAGCGCAAGACCGTCGGCCTTGATGACGGTGGGGATGGGGGCGGTGTCCAGATAGGCGAGGGCGGCGGCCATGTCGTCGAAGACCTCATACCGAGCGGTGGGGATGCCGTACTTTTTCATGAGATTCTTGGAAAAGACCTTGCTGCCCTCAATGATGGCGGCCCGGGCGCGGGGGCCAAAGCAGGGGATTTTAGCCGCTTCCAGCGCGTCCACGCAGCCCAGTACCAGCGGGTCGTCGGGCGCGACCACGGCGTAATCTATCTTTTGCTCCTGGGCAAAGGCGACGATCTTGTCGATTTCCGTAGCGCCGATGGGGACGCACACCGCGTCCGCCGCGATGCCGCCGTTGCCGGGGAGAGCGAAAATTTCCGTGACCTCGGGATTCTTTTTCAGGCTTTTGATGATGGCGTGTTCCCGTCCGCCGCCGCCTACGACTAACAGTTTCATAAACAATCCCCCTTAGTGGTGGAACAGTCTCATGCCGGTGAAGGCCATGACCATGCCGTCCTTATCGCATTCCTCGATGACCAGATCGTCCCGGATGGAGCCGCCGGGCTGGGCAATGTACTTGACGCCGGAGGCTTTGGCGCGCTTGATGTTGTCGGGGAAGGGGAAGAAAGCATCGGAACCGAGGGAAACGCCGTCAAATTTGGACAGGAATTCCCGCTTGTCTTCTTCGGTCAGCCGGTCGGGCTGACGGGTGAAGTAGTTCTGCCAGATGCCGTCGGCGCAGACATCCTCCTCGTTGCCGTTGATGTAGCCGTCGATCACGTTGTCCCGGTTGGGGCGGCCAAGGTCGGCGCGGAAGGGCAGGGACAGGGTCTTGGGGTGCTGGCGCAGGAAGAAGGTGTCGGCCTTGGAGCCGGCCAGCCGGGTGCAGTGGATGCGGGACTGCTGACCCGCGCCCACGCCCACGGCCTGCCCGTCATAGGCAAAGCACACGGAGTTGGACTGGGTGTATTTCAGGGTGATGAGCGCCACGATCAGGTCGATTTTGGCGGATTCGGGCAGGTCTTTGTTTTTGGTGACGATGTTCTGAAGCAGATGCCCGTCGATCTTGAAGTTGTTCCGCCCCTGCTGGAAGGTGATGCCGAAGACCTGCTTCGTCTCCTGCTCGGCGGGAACGTAGTCGGGGTCAATGGCCACCACGTTGTAGCCGCCCTTGCGCTTGGTTTTCAGGATGGCCAGCGCTTCCTCTGTGTAGCCGGGGGCAATCACGCCGTCGGAGACCTCCCGGGCGATGAGCTTCGCGGTGGTCACGTCGCACACGTCGGACAGAGCAACCCAGTCACCGAAGGAGCACATCCGGTCGGTGCCTCTTGCCCGGGCGTAGGCGCAGGCGAGGGGGCTGTCGTCCAGCTCGGGAATGTCGTCCACGAAGCACGCCTTTTTCAGGTTCTCGGGCAGGACTTTTCCTACGGCGGCGGAGGTGGGGGAGACGTGCTTGAAGGACGTCACGGCGGCCATGCCCGTGGCTTCTTTCAGCTCCTTCACAAGCTGCCAGGAGTTGAGGGCGTCCAGAAAGTTGATGTAGCCGGGGCGGCCGTTCAGGATGGTGATGGGCAGCTCGGAGCCGTCTGCCATGTAGATCTTCGCGGGCTTCTGGTTGGGGTTGCAGCCGTATTTCAGTTCAAATTCTTTCATGTTCATTCCCTCCACGCGGTATTACTTTGAGTGCTTGTTGAGGATTCGCTGCTGATATTTCCGGGTTTCCAGATCGGTGTAGCGCACGAACAGGGAGATTTTGTTGTCTGCGTTCAGGTTCTCCCACAGCTCTTGGGTGAAATCGTCGATGTCCGCGGGGATGCTGACCCGTTCCGGCTCTCCCTGAAAGGTGGGAATCACGGGGTTGCCGTCGCAGACGTAGGTGTGGAGGAAATGCCCCAGACCGGGGGTGGCGGGGTATTCATAGAAGAACCGGGCACATGCCGTGCCCTCCGGGTCGGCGGATTTCAGGATGGACAGCTTATAGCTGCCGTCCCCTGCCTGCAGGCCGGAAATGCGGGGCGTCCAGTTGGGGCCGTCGTCCTCAAACTGACGGGTACGCAGGGCGGCTTCCCAGCTTTCACCCTTGGCGAGGTACTCCCAGACAGTGTCCGTCTGGTCGCCGTTGGTGACGATGAGACCCTGACCGGCCTCCCGCACGGGATGGTAGATGATCAGATGGGGGTCTTTCATGAGACTGGGGTCAAAGGCTTCCGTGCGGATGCCGTCCGGCTCCTGAACGAAGACCCGGTTCCGGGAATTGACGCTGCGTCCCATGATGAAATAGGCGGCCACGGCGGTCTTGCCGTCGGGGGTGACCCCCAGCACAATGCCCCGGCCGGGGTAGGTGTTGCCGCTGAGGCGCTCGGCCATGGACTTTATTTCGTAAACATTCATAGCGTTTTCACTCCTGTTCGATGATAACGGTGCGGCCTTCCACCCGGAGCCTGCCCTCGCAGAACAGGCGCACGGCTTCCGGCAGCAGCTTCCATTCGGCTTGCTCCATAATGCGTTTTTGAAGGGTTTCGGGGGTATCTCCGGGGAGAACGGGGACGGCCTTCTGGGCGATGATGGGGCCGCCGTCGCATTCCGCGCTGACAAAATGCACGGTCGCGCCGGAGAGCTTGACGCCGTAGGCCAGCGCCGCTTCATGGACATGCAGTCCGTAGAAGCCCTGTCCGCAGAAGGACGGGATCAGGGCGGGGTGGACGTTCATAATGGCGTTGGGGTATGCCTGCACCAGCTCTTCGGTGAAGATGACCATGCAGCCCGCCAGAACCACTAAATCAATGTCCAACGCCTTCAGTTTCTCCACCAGCGCCAGCGTCATGGCGCGGTTGGAGTCGAAGCTTTTCCGGGGCAGCACGTAGCCGGGAATCCCCGCCTTTCGCGCCCGCTCCAGAGCGTAAGCCCCCTCCTTGGAGGAGATCACGGCGGTGATCTCTCCGCCGCCCAGCTCGCCCCGCTGCTGAGCGTCGATCAGCGCCTGCAAATTGGTGCCGCCGCCGGAGACCAGAACTGCGATTTTGGCCGTCATTCCAGAATCACCTTTTCTTCGTCGTTTTTGGTGATGGTGCCGATGACATAGGCGTCCTCGCCGTGGGCGGTGAGGATGTCCAGCGCGGTCTGCACCTGCGCAGCGGGAACAACGATGCTCATGCCCACGCCCATGTTGTAGGTGTTGAACATGTCCCGCTCAGGGATATTGCCGGTCTTGGCAATCAAATCGAAAATGGGCAGCACCCTGACGGCGCGCTTGTCGATCTTCGCGCACAGGCCGTCGGGGATGGAGCGGGGAATATTCTCATAGAAACCGCCGCCGGTGATGTGGCTGATGCCCTTGACGTCCACGGTTTCCAGCAGCGCCAGAACGGACTTGACGTAGATCTTCGTGGGGGCCAGCAGAGTCTCGGCGATGGTCTTCCCGCCCAGGGCGTCGCAGGGCTGATAGATTTCGGCGGGGTTCTCGTCAATGCGGAAAACCTTGCGGATCAGGCTGAAGCCGTTGGAGTGAATGCCGGAGGAAGCCAGCGCGATCACCGCGTCCCCTTCCGCCATTTTCGTCCTGTCTAAGATTTTCTTTTTATCTACAATGCCCACGGCGAAGCCCGCAAGATCGTAGTCCTCCACGGGCATCAGACCGGGGTGCTCTGCGGTCTCGCCGCCGATGAGCGCCGCGCCGGACTGGACGCAGCCCTCCGCCACGCCGCCCACGATTTCGGCAATTTTTTCCGGCACGTTTTTGCCGCAGGCGATGTAATCCAGGAAAAACAGGGGCTTTGCGCCCACGCAGATGATGTCGTTGACGCACATGGCCACGGCGTCAATGCCGATGGTGTCGTGCTTGTCCATGAGGATGGCCAGTTTGACCTTGGTGCCGCAGCCGTCGGTGCCGGAGACCAGCACCGGCTCCTCCATCCCGGCAATGGGCAGGCCGAAGCAGCCGCCGAAGCCGCCCACGTCGTCCAGACAGCCTAAGTTGCGGGTGCGGGCGATGTGGGTCTTCATCAGCTCCACGGCCTTGTATCCGGCGGTGATGTCCACACCGGCGGCAGCGTAGCTGGCGGACTGGGAATTGTTGTGTTCCATGATAATACTCCTTTTCCGGAAATTTAGGAAGCTCTGGATAAATCGGCGAGAGCTGACAGCGAGAGATTTTCCACCAGACGAAGGCTTCAAAAGTGGAGAAATACTTTGTGTATTTCCCACTTTTGAAACTGCACGGCTGGGGGAAAAGATCCGCTGCTCAGCCGAAGGCGATTTATTCAGAGTTTCCTCTATCTATTATTCTTTGCCGTTCCAGCAGTAGGTGCAGACCTTGTCCTTATCCAGCCCGATGGCCTCCAGCAGGCCGTCCAGAGACTGGTAGCCCAGGGAGTCGAAGCCCATTTCCTCGCAGATGGCCTTGAGCATACATTTGCCCCGCTGAGTGGTGCCGTCGGCGTACTCGTCTAAGTGCTTCTGCCCCTCGTCGCCCTCCAGATTCTGGACCGTCCGCCGGGCGATCAGCTCCATTTCGGAGTTGGAGCGGGAGAAATTCAGATATTTGCAGCCGTACATGATGGGCGGACAGGCGGAGCGCATATGCACTTCCTTCGCGCCGCTTTCGTACAGGAAGTCCACCGTCTCCCGCAGCTGGGTGCCGCGAACGATGGAGTCGTCCACAAACAGCAGCTTTTTGCCCTGAATCAGCTCGGGTACGGGAATCTGCTTCATTTTCGCCACCAGATTGCGCATCTGCTGATTGGCGGGGGTGAAGGAGCGGGGCCAGGTGGGGGTGTACTTGACGAAGGGACGGGCGAAGGGCTTGTGGGACTGGTTGGCGTAGCCGATGGCGTGGGGCAGACCGGAGTCCGGCACGCCCGCCACGAAGTCCACGTCCGGCATGGTGCCGGCTTCCATTTCCTTGCGGGCCATGATCTCGCCGTTGCGGTAGCGCATGACCTCCACGTTTTTGCCCTCGTAGTTGGAGTTGGGGTAGCCATAGTACGTCCACAGGAAGGCGCAGATCTTCATTTTGGTACCGGGGGCGGCAAGCCTCTCAAGGCCGTCCGCCGTCATCTTCACGATCTCCCCGGGGCCAAGCTCGTAGCAGTCCTGATAGCCCAGCTTGTGGTAGGCGAAGGACTCGAAGGACACGCACAGGCCGTCGTTATTTTTCCCCACCAGAACGGGCAGCCGCCCCAGCCGATCCCGGGCGGCGATGATGGCGTCGGGGGTCAGCAGCAGGATGGTGCAGGAGCCGTCAATGACCTCCTGCGCATAGCGGATGCCGTCGATCAGGCTGCTCCGCTGGTTGATGAGGGCGGCGGTCAGCTCGGTGGTGTTGATCTTGCCGGAGGACATGGCCATGAACTGATGCCCCGGCCCGGAAAAGGTCTCGGCCACCAGCTGTTCGGCGTTGTTGATGATGCCCACGGTGGAGATGGCAAACATCCCCAAGTGGGAGCGCACCAGCAAAGGCTGAGGGTCGGTGTCGGAAATGCAGCCGATACCGGCGTTTCCGCTGAATTTGGCCATGTCGTCGTCAAATTTCGTGCGGAAGGGGGTGTTTTCGATGCTGTGGATCTGCCGCTGGAAGCCCTTTTCCATATCGTAAAAGGCGAGTCCGGCCCGGCGGGTGCCGAGATGGGAGTGGTAGTCCGTGCCGAAGAAAACGTCGTAAATGCAATTCTTATGGGAAATCGCCCCGAAGAAACCGCCCATTGCTTTTCCTCCCTCAGCCGTTCAGCTCCGCCTGAAGGGCGGCGTCTTTCTCAAGCACCTTGGCCGCGTCGGCGGCGCGTCTGGCGTCCAGCTTCGCGGCAAGCTCCGCGTCCTCCACTGCCAGAATCTGGGCGGACAACAAAGCGGCATTCACGCCTCCGTTTACGGCTACGGTGGCCACCGGAATACCGGAGGGCATCATGACCGTGGAAAGAAGAGCGTCAATGCCGTCGAGACAAGGACCTTTGCAGGGAATACCGATGACCGGAAGGGTGGTGTTTGCCGCGATGGCGCCGGCGAGGTGTGCGGCCATACCGGCGGCGGCGATGAGCGCGCCAAAGCCGTTTGCCCGTGCGGATACGGCAAAATCCCGAGCCTCCTCGGGGGTGCGGTGGGCGGAGTAGATGTGACATTCGTAGGGAATGCCCAGAGACGTCAGGGTATCCATGGTTTTGCGCAGGATGGGCAGATCGCTGTCGCTGCCCATGACGATTCCGACTTTTTTCATGTGTTGACCTCCTTGTTGGAAACGAAACTTCATGCGTGAACACCGCACTGCGAAAATGCGCAAAGGCATAAGCATGAAGTTTTTGTGCATCATTTCCGGTTGCCCCGCAGGGGCGAGGAAATGGCACATTTTTTCTTTTTTTCTATGGGTTTGCATAGAAAAAAGGGCGCACTCGCCCGCTGTAACGGGAAAGTGAGCCCAGACGGTCGGCAGGAAATGGGGATATGCCCTTACTCCATGTGGTGCTCCACTTCGGTCTGCTCCGAAAACTCGGATGCAGCCTAATCCGTCAGTCATAAGGGTTTGTTGATGTTACGTTATCATTATATCATCGGGGGCGACCCCCGTCAACTCGCAGAAAGACGATTCCTGACGGTTTTTGGCAAGATTCCATGTGAATCTTGCCAAATCGATAAAATTGCCCCGAAAGAGATGCGCTCTTTCGGGGCAGCGTTTACGCGGCGAAGAAGTTGTAAAGGCCAAAGATGAGAATGATGCCCACGATCACAGGCAGCACGTAGGTCATGTAGGGCCGCAGCCATTTGGCGATTTTCAGCCCTTTGCCCTCGTTGGCTTCGGCAAGGAAATTCTCCCAGCCCCAGCCGTAGCGGGTGGTGCAGAAAATGATGAACAGCAGACTGCCCAGGGGCAGCAGCAGGTTGCTGACCAGAAAATCCTCGCTGTCCAGCACGTCCCGCCCGGCGATGGGGCGGAAATTGCTCCACAGGTTGTAGCCCAGCAGGCAGGGCAGGCTCAGCAGAAAAAGGGCAATGCCGCACACAAGGCAGGTCTTCTTCCGGCTGAGCCCGGTCAGCTCGCTGACGCAGGAGACGATGTTTTCAAACACCGCGAGAACCGTAGAGTAGGCGGCGAAGGTCATGAACAGGAAGAACAGGCTCCCCCAGAAGCGCCCTGCGGGCAGGTTGTTGAACACGTTGGGCAGGGTCATGAAAATCAGCGCGGGGCCGCTCTTGACGTCCACGCCGTAGGAGAAGCAGGCGGGGAAGATAATCAGGCCGGAGCAGAACGCCACCAGCGTATCCAGGGCGCAGACCCGGACAGACTCGCCCGCCAGCGCGTGATTCTTGCCGATGTAGCTGCCGAAGATGGCCATGGCGCCGATGCCAAGGCTCAATGTAAAGAAGGACTGGTTCATGGCGCCCACGATGACATTGCCAACGCCGGCGTCTTTCAGACGCTGGATATCGGGCAGCAGGTAGAATTTCAGCCCCTCGGAGCCGCCGGGGAGGAACAGACTGTGTACAGCCAGCGCCAGCATCAGCACGATCAGCGCCATCATCATCCACTTGGTCACCCGCTCCAATCCCTTCTGAACGCCGATGGAGATGATGAAAAAGCCGGATATGACGATCACGCCCATGTAAACCGTCTGCTGGACAGGGTTCGCAAGCATGTTGTCGAAGGCGGTCTCCACCCCGGAAACGTCAAGTCCCACGAAGCGTCCGGCGGCGGTGTCCACAAAATATTGCAGCATCCAACCGGCGACGGTGGTGTAGAACATCATCAGAACCACGTTGCCGAGCAAACAGACGTAGCCGTGCCAGCCCCAGTGTCCGCCGGGCTTCAGCGCCTGATACATTTTCAGGGGGCTTTTCTGGGCGGCGCGTCCCATGGCGAATTCCATGGTCAGCACGGGGACGCCCAGGATCAGCAGGAAAATCAGGTAGATCACGACGAACGCGCCGCCGCCATACTGCCCGGTCATCCACGGGAATTTCCATACATTGCCAATGCCGATGGCGCAACCGGCGCTGAGGAGAATGAAGCCCAAACGGCTCCCAAGGTGTTCTCTGTGCACGATGATTCCTCCAGTGTTCTTGTCTTATGAAAGGCACAGACCGCGCACGGCCTGTGGGTGCCACGGGGTTACGGAAACTGATACTATTTCCTGATTAAAATCTTAATTTTAATCAGGAAGGCATCGCCTGACGGCGCTGCCAGTTTTGTGATTTATAAGGAAAGAAATCACAAAACAAGTCTCATATGAACTCCATGCCCTTCAGGCAATTAAAATCTTTTTTTAAGATTTTAATTGGAGTTCAGTATCAGTCAAAAATCAGCCCAAAATATCCGGGTGCGTCCGCACCCGGCCGCAGGGGACGGAACATGGCGCCGGGAAGCGCCGTTCCCGGGGTGCGGAAGTGGCCGTGGGAAAATCCCAGCGCCCCCAGAATGCCCGGGGCGGCTGCGGCATTGCCCAGCAGCTCCATGCCGGTCAGGCTGTCACCGTCGTGCTCGGCGGCCAGCAGAAAATCCCCTCCGGCATAAAATGCGGCGTAGCATTTGAGATAGGAAAGGTTCGCTCCCTCCTGAATTACGCCGTCCGGGGGCAGGTACTCCCGGCGAAGGCGGGCGAATTCCGCATCGGAAACCGGGCGCAGAGCCACCGCTTCCCCGGCGTCGCAGGAAAATTCCGACACGGTGCAGCAGTCCCGATAGCCCATACGGCCGTACATTTTCCGCAGACCTGAGTCATGGGGCATCAGCAGCGCCCCGTCATAGCCCCGTCCGGTCAGACAGGCAGCGGCATCCGCCATCAGGGCGCGGCAAAGCCCCCGGTTCCGGAAATCCGGGTGGGTCGCCACGGCGTAGAGATAGGCGAATTTCTGCCCCCGGAACTCTGCGTCAAACCAGTAAAGTGCGGCGGCGACGTTCCCGTTTTCCGCCGCGCACCGGCAGCGCCGGGGGCAGTAGCCGCTGGCAAAAAAGCCCGCGATAAATTCCTCAGAATCCCCGAAGGACAGCTGCCAGAGCGCCCGCAGCTGAGGCTCCTGTACGCCGGTGGGGTAGTCAATCTCCATGGAAATCCTCCGCCAGATACGCCCATGATTTCTCCACCATGTGGTGGGGATTGTAGGACAGCTTGGCCTTGCGAAGCCCTGCCAGACCCACATCGTCCTCCCGGTTCAGATAGCGTAGATTGGGATATTTCAGCCGCAGATACCGGGCGAATTCGCAGTTTACGGCGGCGTAAGCGCCGTCCACGTCCTCCCGCGCCTTTTCAAAATGGATGTCGAAGGTGTCCGACCACAGGCGGCTGCCCATGGTCACGGCGAGAATTTCCCCGTTTTCCACAAGCACGGCGCTCTCCATTTGCAGGCCCTCATAATGCCGGAACGCCCGGGACATGGCGATGCTTTCCATCATATAGTCCCCCGTGGGGTCGGCCTGCATCCGGGCGCGGTACCATTCGCCGACCATGCGCTGGGCAGCGGAGAAGTTGCCGTCGGTCAGATTTTGCAGTTCAAACTGGGAATGCTCTGCCCGGAAGCGGTTGACGTGGTTCCGTTTTTTCTGGAATTTCCGACCTTTCAGGTCGGCCAGATCGTCCACGGAATAAACGTAGTCATAGCTGTCCCGGTCGGCGCGGTAGAGAAATTTGTCGGGAAACCACCCCTGCAGCTCCGCCTGATCGGCCGCGGTCATGCTGACGATGCGGCAGGGAATGCCCCGCTGTTTAGCGTCGAGAAGAATTTCCTCGATCACGGCGCGCCGGTCCCCGTCGCCGATGGGGTAGGGGTAGACGCTCCGGCCATTGAAATGGGAAAAAAACGCCACGCAGCCGTGGGTAAACACCAGCTGCTGCCGCCCCCAGAGATAGAGGTTGGCGAAGGAATATTCGCATCCTCTGGGCGGACAGGAAAACAAAACGCGCTCATAGTCGTCCTTCTGGGACAGCTGGGGGCGCTGAAAATCGAGCATGGTCACACCTTCTTAATATTCTGATATCATATCACAGTCTTCCCCAAAAAACAAGGGCGGAACCGCGGACGGATTCCGTTTTTGAGGAAAAAGCGGTTTTTGCTGGTTTTCGGCAGTTTTTTACTGAAATTTCCGCGGAAATCAGGCACGATTTCCGTGTTGACAAAACGGATGAGAAGATATATAATGCAAAGTAAGTAAAAGGCGGACTGTGCATCATGCAGTGCGTTACATTTTAACGCTGAAGGAGAAATCACAATGAGAAAGTTTGTATCCTTTGTTTTCGCGCTCATCCTGTGTCTGAGCATGGCAGTCACGGCTTCCGCCACGACCGTCAAGAGCAATCAGGGAGGCAACCCCGGCGGCAAGCCCACCGCGCCCCGTACCGGTTCCGTTGCGGTGGCAGTCCTGTCTGCCGCGGCCTGCACTGCGGGCGGTGTCGGCGCCATTGCCTACAAGAAGAGCAAAGAGTAATCAAAGTAATTGAAAAGGAACGGAATGGAGCGGTCTTGATCGCTCCATTCGTATTATAACGGACATGCAGAATAAGAAGAAGGTATACCTCATTATCAGCATCGTCAGCTTCTCCATCGTGCTGGCGGCGCTGGCCGCGATCGGCGGGCTGCTGCTTGCCTACAAGCGGCAGAGCGACAACTATGAGCAGCTGGCGGCAGCGGCCAGAACCGCCGCGCCTGCCGCACCCACCACCCCTGCGACGGAGGCTATCGAGGAGACCCAGCCCGTCGAGACGGAGCCGCCCCTACCCACCGTGGAAATTCCCATCAACTTTGACTACCTCAAAGGGGAAAACGAGGACATCATCGGCTGGATCGTGGTGGACGGTACGCTGATCGACTATCCCATCCTGTACGACACGACCTACAATTACTACTATCTGAACCACAACTATGAGGGAACCTCCACCGGCTACGGCTCCATTTTCGTTCTGGGGGAGAACGCCGGGGACTTTACGGACTTCAACACCGTGGTCTACGGCCATAACATGCTGGACGGGCGGATGTTTGCCCAGCTGCACCGGTTCCGGGATAAGAATTTCTTCGATTCCCACGGGCAGATCATCGTCTACACCCCGGAGCGGCAGCTGACCTATCAGGTCTTCGCAGCCTACCGCCGGGACAATCTGGACATCATCGCGAACACGGATTTTTCCACCAAAGCGCTGATCGACGAGTACATCGAGAGCGTCTACGCCCAGACCGATCTGGCGCAGTTCAATCCGGCGCTGGAGGTTACGTCCTCAGACAGGATCATCACCCTTTCCACCTGCATCGGAAACCCGGCGTACCGGTTCGTGGTACAGGGTGTGCTGGTGGATGAAGCGCAGGCCGTGTTTGCCGGCACTCCGGACGCGGACGGAGAATAACGGAACATGAAGAAAAAAGGAAAATTTCTGAAAGAAGAACCCCCAAAGAGCGAAAAGCCGAAAAAGAATGAGAATCCCATGAAAGTGACCGCCATTGTGCTCAGCTCGCTGGCGGCGGTTCTGGTGCTTGCAGCCGTTGGCGTAGGGATTTTCGTGTGGTACTCCGGCAGTGTGCGGGGGGCGATGTTCGCCGCCCGGGGAAGCGTTTCGGACACCATTCCACAATCTGCGACTACCCCTGCCGACGCTTCGGAAACGCAGGCGCGTATTGACGCGGACTGGATCGACGAACAGGGCAACGCCTACAATTACCGGGACGACGTGATCTCCATTCTGTTCATGGGCATTGACTACATGGGCGATGAAAAGAACTGGTTCTACGCCACGGAGTCCAACGGCGGCAACGCCGACGTGATTGGGCTGGTCATACTGGACACCAGAACCTTTGACTTTTCCATGCTGTACATTCCCCGGGACACTATGGCTGACGTGATCGCCATGGACGCAAACGGCCAGTATCTGGATACTGTTTATACCAACATTTCCACCGCCCACAGCTACGGCGACGGAAAAGACTTGAGCTGCCGCCTGACCACCGACGCGGTGTCCCGTCTCCTGTACGGCGCGCCGGTGAGCCGCTACGTAGCGCTGGACTGTGACGCGCTGTACACGCTGAACGACCTGATCGGCGGCCTGACCATCACTTTTGACGACGACTACACGGAGATCCATTCCACGTTTACCAAGGGCAGCACGGTCACGCTGAACCGGTGGTACATGGACAAGTTCATCACCTACCGCAGCGAGACCGATCTGGAGGGTGCATACAAGCGCGGTATGCGGAGCATGGCGGTGATGAAGGCGCTGTTCAACCAGTGCAAGGGGAAAATCGTCGCCGACCCCGCCGTGGCGCTGGAATACTACAACGGCCTGAAGGACTACATCACCACCGATCTGGACCTGACGGAGATCACGTATCTGGCGCGGAACATGGGGAAGATGTACTTCACCTCGGACACCATTGTGCGTCTCCCCGGCGAGACGGTAATGGGCGAGCGCTACGCGGAGTTCTACCCGGACGAAAGCTGGCTCCACGACTTCGTGGTGGAAAAGTTCTGCGTCCCGGCGGAATGATAGGAAACAAAGCTGCCCCGCCGAACAGGCGGGCCGCATTGGACAGTCAACAGGCACAGCAGGATAATCTGCTGTGCCTGTTCTTGTATCTGCTTTACGAAGGCAGGGCGGTTCGTTAATTTGCCCCAGCTTTTCCTATTTCTTTTCCTGTCTGGACTTGCTTCCGTAGCCATAACCGTAGCCGTACCCATAGCCGTATCCATAACCATACCCATATTCCCTGCTCCCGGAGAGACTCTTGCGGACGTTGTTCAGGGCGCAGCCGATGATGGGCAGGCGGCTGTCGCTGAGACGCTGGGCGCCGTCCAGAATCTGGTCGCGGGAGGCGTAATCCTGACGAATGACCATCAGTCCCGCTTCGGCGGCTTCCGCAGCTTCCGCGGCGTCGGTCAGCAGAGAGCAGGGAGGCGTGTCCAGGATCACGTAGTCGTATTTGTCACGGGCATACCGGATGAGCTTTGTCAGCCGCGCCTGCGTCGGCGCGTCGAAATAGTCCGCTTTTCCATCGGCGTTCCCCACGATCACGAACAGACCTTCCACATCCGTTGCCTGTGCCAACGCCCCGGCGGCTTCCCCGGAACCGGTGAAATTCGTCAGGTTCCGCCCTTCATCCAGAGGATGGCTCTTGGAGGACAGGGTCTTCGCCACGGAGGGATTGCGGAAATCGCAGTCGATCAGCAGCACCCGCCGCCCCTTCTGGGCAAGGGATACCGCCAGATTCACGGAGACGGTGGTCTTGCCCTCGCCGGGGATGGCGCTGGAGACCAGCAGAATTTTCTGCCCGTTCTCCTGCATGGCCTTCTCCACCCGCAGACGGAGCAGACGGACGGATTCGGAGAAGCCGGACTCGCACCGGTGCAGCAGAGGATAAGGCCGCTTCCGGGATATCTTCACCGCGGGGATCTGCCCGAGACAGGGGGCGTTCAGGGTCTCGCGCAACTCGTCCTCGTTGTGGACGGTGTTCTTCATCAGAACCAGAAACGCCAGAATCACGCACCAGACTGCCGCACCCACGACTGCGCCGCAGGTGATATGGTACCGGTAATTGAACTCGGCGACGGGCGCGGTGGGCATACCGCTTTCATCCAGCAGCACCAGCACCGTAGAGCCGACTACGAACTCCGCTACCTCCGGGTAGCAGGCGATCACGGCGCTCATGACGTCATAGGCACGCTGGGGGTCGGTATCCCTGACCTTCAGTGTCAGGATGCTGGAATGCGCCGTGGCCGAGACGGACATGTCCGGCACCTCGTCGATGCCCAGCTCGTCCATGACCCGCCGCTGCAGCAGCCCGCTGGTGAGGATGGAGGGGAAGGTATCCGCCATGACCTGTGCAGTTTTTTCGTTGTAGCTGCTGACGCTGGCGTAAAGGGGGTTGGCCACCCGAACCGTAAAGGATGCGCTGGCCTCATAGACGGGCCGGTAGGCTCTGCGCTGCACAAACGTCAGCCCGGCGGCGCAGATCAGGATCAGCGCCAGACCCAGCAGCCACATCCGCTTCGCCTGATGGAGAAAGTCGTCCAGCAGTACGAAGGTGTCCCGCCCCTGTTGTTCCGTTTTTTCGATTTCCATAGCAGCCTTCCTATTTCCCGGAGCCACCGGAACCGTAGTTGCCGTAGTGGCCGTAATGACTGTACTTGCTGTAGCCGCCGTAGCTCTGGCCGGTGGACAGCTGCGTTGCGTAGACGTTGTTGAGGACGCAGCCCAGCACCTTCGCTTTGTGGCCGTCCAGAGAAGCGACGGCATTATTCAGGGCGGGCGCTGCCGCCGCGTTCTGCCGGACCACCAACAGACTGGCGTCCGCCAGATCGGCCATGCCCTCCGCGTCCGAAGCCGCGCTCATGGGGGGCAGGTCAAGCACGATAAAGTCGAAGCACTCCCGCGCCCAGTCCAGCAGCGCGTTCATCCGTGGGGAAATCAGCAGGTCGCCGGTGTTCTGCTCGCCGCGTTTGGCAAGCAGCATGTACATATCGCTGTTCTGATAGCGCAGGAAGCACTCGGACAGATTCTCCTTGCCCCCCAGAATGTCGTTAAGACCGTAGGTGAATTTGCTCTGCCCCAGCACCATGCCGCAGGCGGGCTTCCGCAGGTCGCAGTCGATCAGCAGCACACGCTTGCCCTTCTGTTCCATGGCCAGCGCCAGATTGACAGCCACGGTGGACTTGCCCTCGTTTTCCAGCAGGCTCGTCACTATCAGCACCTTGCCGCCGTCCATGTGCTGCTCGACCCGGCGGCGCAGCTTGCGGATGCTCTCCACAAACCGGAAGCTGGTCACGGGGTTCGTGATCAGAATGCTGGTTTTCTTCCGCCGCAGCAGGGCAAAAACGGTTTTGTACTTCCGCTCGTGGGAGATCTCGCCCAGATAGCTGCAGTCCAGCTTCTCCCGGGCTTCCGTACCGCTCCGCACCGCGTCCCGCAGATAGGACAAAATGGCAAGCAGGGCCGTGGCGGCCAGCGCCGCGATGACAGCGGCTTTTTTCATCTGGTGGAAGGCAAAGTTCTGATTCGTGGGAGATGTGGGCACTGCCGGATATTGCAGCACCTCCAGCCCGATGTCGTCTATCACCTGATAGGTCAGGGACTCGTGGTGCTCGATGATGGCCTGCGCGGCCAGAAAGGCCATCCGGGGATCGGAATCCGTTACGGTCATGGTGATGAGATTGGTGTTGGGGACGACCGCGGTGTCGATGGTTCCATCAAAGGAGGAAATGTCCATCTCCTGCAGGATGGTCTTGCGCATGATGGAGCTGTTCAGCAGTTCGGTAAACAGTCCCGCAAGATTGCTGGTGGAGGACAGGTTGGAATACACCGACGTGGAGCTGCCCCGGGTGGTCACCACGAAGGTGGTCGTCGTCCGGTAGACCGGCGCGTATGTCGCGTCCGTATAAATGTAGGTGCCGATACCCACGGCAAGCGCCGCCAGCACAACAACCAGCCACCGCTTGAGAACGTCCTGCACAAGGACGATGGGGTCGAAGGGCAGAAGCCGGGCGCTTTGCATATTTGATTTGCTTGTATTTTCCATTGGCTTACCCTTCCACCACAACGATCAATTTGGAATACCCCGTGTATTTCCGGTCAAAATCGGGGTTTTTCTCGTCCCGGTCTGTGAATGTCACCCGGTATTCCACGGTGTAGACCCCGGGGTATCCGGTCTGCACTGTGCCCCGCGTCCGCATGGAGTAGTCCGTGGGAAGCCCGCCCGCCAGACTGTCCTGCTCCCCCAGCCATGTGAAGGATTTCAGATACTGTGCCGGGTAGAATTGGGCGTCCTTCGGCAGGTAAACGAGATAGTCGGTCAGCTCCAGCGCGGCGTTGTAGATGCCGGAGGAGATCACCTCCACAGGGAAGGTCTCCGACACCGTATCGCCCAGAGAGTTTGTCACTTGGAACTGAACCATGTGGCTTCCCAGCGCCATGATGGAGCTGGTGCCCTTCGTTGTGGCTCTGACCCGGTGCTGGATGTCCCCGTCGATGGCGTCCACCGCGCCGACATTGCTCAGAACGTCAAAGCTGTGGTCAACGGTATAGACCAGCGGGGCGTTCAGCGTAAACCGGGGGCGTTCGTAATCGGTATACCTGCCCTCCCGTTTGGCCTTTGCCACGTTCCCGGCGCTGTCGAAGGCCGCGTAGCTGACCGAAATGGAGCCGTCGCTGTCCGTCAGATTGACGCGCTCCACCACGAGGGAGGCCGTCACGTCCCCGTCCACATTGTCCGAGGCGGTGACGCCTGCCAGCAGCGCGCTTTTGTCGTCCCGCACGGAGACCTCCAGCGGCTGTTCGTCTATATGGATCTGGGGGGCACGCGTGTCCGTGCGCAGCTGGTCAAGCTTCCGGTAGCCGAAGAATACCGCCAGACACAGGACGATCAGCAGCAGTAAAAGCCAATTCCGTTTTTTCATAGTTTCCCGCCTTTTTCATCAAAACCACTCCGGTTTGGCCAGAGTGATGGGTTCGTCTTTCAGAATTTTTCTGGGGTTGTCCAGCAGCAGCGCCCGGGCGCACCGGGGGGAGAATTCCTGCGCGAGGAGATCGCGTACATCCTCCATCCAAGGCGTCCGCACCCGGGGAGAGTGGGCGTCGCTGGCCACGGCGGCGGCAAAGCCCCGCTCCACCAGCGCATAGGCCAGTTCCTGCGCGTGTCCGCCGAAGCGCCCCAGAAGGCTGCCCCGGTTCACCTGAAACAGGCAGCCCAAGCGACACCACCGGTTGACGATCTCCGGGTCGTGCTGAAGATAAGTATAACGCTCGGGGTGCGCAACAAGGGGCCTAAATCCCGCCCGGCAGACGCTTCGCAGAATCAGAGTTTCCTCTTCGCCGCTGGACTGGAAGGCAAATTCGATCAGCGGATACCGGGAACCGTTCAGGGTGAACAGCTTTCCCTCCCGCAGCAGCCGGGCGGTGTCCGGGGTGCCGAAAATTTCCATGCCGGGGTACAGCTTCAGGGGTACGCCGGTCTCCTCCAGCGCCTGACGCAGAAGCGACCATGTCCCGTAGACCTCCTCCGCCCGCTCGCCCATGCAGTGGGGCGTGGCGGCCATGGCACGCACGCCGCTGTTTACGGCCATACGCGCCATGGCGAGGGATTCCTCCAGACTTTGGGAGCCGTCGTCCAGTTCCGGCAGAATGTGGCAGTGCAGGTCAATCATGGGCAGTCTCCGCTTTACGAAACGCGCCGGTCAGTGCCGAATAGGCCGCCACGATCCCGGGGCGCAGGGGGATCACGCGAACCCAGACCTTCTCAAAGAAATCCCACCAGAAGCTGCCCGGCTGCAAAAGCTTTTCCCTGCGCCGCACGGCGGTCACCAGCGCCAGAACCTGATCGGGGCGGTGGGTCACCAGAATGCAGGTGCGCAGAAGACCGCTTTGGTGCAGATTGTCCAGAAGCCGCCGCTCCGTGGCCATGTCCAGACCGGAGGTGGCCTCGTCAAGCAGTAAAATCGGCGCTTTGCGCAGCAGCGCCCGGGCGATGGCCAGACGCTGGGCCTGACCTTCGGAAATGCCCCGTCCTCCCGTGCCCAGACGGTGGTTAACCCCGTCGGGGAACTGGCTGACAAAGTCCCATGCACAGGCGATCTTCAGCGCCTGTTCCAGCTCGCCGTCAGTGGCGCCGGGGAACACGCTGTTGCCCTGAGGAACGTAGGCAAATACGCCTCTGGTCCCGGCGGCGATGGGGTAGCGGTTTCCGCTGGCGCCCACCCGGGAGGAAACGCCCTGCAGAACAAGGCTTCCCAACAGCATGACGGCCATAATGGCCACGGCGCACCACAGCATATCCGCGCCGTAGCCCGTGACCGCGTCGATGAGATATTTGGAGGCCACGCTGGAAACGAGACCCATAATCGTGCCGGTCAGGCTCAGCAGCCCTACGGCGAGGATCTTTCCCTTATAGCGCCCGACCTGCGTCTGCAGCCACTGTAGTTCCCGTTTCAGCTGCTGCGGGTCGTCTCCTTGAAGCCGTTTTTTTACCCTGCGAGAAAAAGCCATGTCCACGTCTCACAATTCATACGAAATATAAATCGAATATAAGCCATAAAAATCCTTTATAAGGATATCACATCCCTCTGGGGTTGTCAATCTGCGCCGCGCCTGCTTTTGGACGGAAAAAGTGGGGGTTTTGAGGCATAATGCCTCAAAACCCCGCGGATTTAGTCATCATAGGAGAACAGGTCTTCCACCGTCACGTGAAAAACCTTCGCAATGTCCATCGCCAATTTCAGCGATGGGTTATATTTCCCTCTTTCCAGGTTGACAATGGTCTCCCGCCGGACGCCGACCAGCTCGGCCAGGTCTGACTGTTTGAGATCCTGCATCTCCCGGTATTCTTTGATTCTGGTCGTCAGGGCCATACTCAAAGCCCCCTCTTGTCCATGACGTAGAAAATGATGGTGCGCACAACGGCAAGCAGAACCAGCATCCCCACCAGACAGTAGCCGATCACTTCCGTCGTAAGGGCGAACCGTCCGGCGGCGCAGAGGAAGCTGACGGCGATCAGTACGGCCACGCTGATTTTCAGGCAGATGGCGTCGCACCGTCTCAGGTTGGCCTCGGCCATTTCGTCGGGAGTCTCCTGCTTATACTTTTTGAGCCGGATGCCCCGGGAGATAAAATAGTAGAAGGTGAATGTGGCGACGACAATCTGAATGGTCGTGTAATAGTCCTTCCAGTCGTTTCGCGCCCACGTCCAGTAATAGACCGCAATCAGAACGGCGAATATGATTTTATCCGCCACCAGCTCCCGCAATGATACTTTTTTCATAATGATCCTCCTTTATTTTGAAAAGCGATATATTTCGCACATCTCATGTGATAAATATATCACACAAGCTGCAACTTGTCAATAGGAAAGTGAGAAATATTTAACATTTTTCAGCGGGCTGCCGCCAACGTCCCGAACTGTCTTGATTTTTTCCGCCCGATACGGTAGAATCTGATATAAGAGTCTGGAAGCGGGTGACGGATATGGAACCGGTAAGTATGTTATTTTTGCAGGCGCTCCGCGCCTCGCTGGAAGATAGAACCGTGGATTGGGAGACGGATATTGAGCGGGAGACATGGGACGCGCTGTTCGCCATGGCGGCGTCCCACAGCGTGCTGCCGATGATCTACGCGGCGGTCGTCCGCTGCCCGGCCGCCCGGAAAGCGGGAAACGGCCTGCTGCGAACCGTCTTTCCCCCGGCGCGGCAGCTGGCGGGGCGCTACCCTTACCTGAAAGAAAAGCCGTATCTTCTGCCCCTTGCGTGGGTGAACCGTATTCTGAAATACGGGAAGGAGACCGCCGGAAGCCCCACGGACAACAATGCCGCCCAGTCCATAAAAATCGGAAGCGAGCGGGTGGCGCTGCTGAAGGAATACGGGATTATCGGCTCCGGCAGGGAATAAAATGAAAACCGCATCAAAAAAGCCTTGACTGTTTTTTCGTGGTCAAGGCTTTCTTTTTTGCCGTATTTTGGGGGAAATTACCGCGGATTGACGTAATTTCGGAAAATGAAGTAACACAAAAACACATTGTAAATTCAACTTGATATTGTGTTATAGCTTTATGCAATTTGTGAACACTATAATGTAACAAAATGAATGGAGGACTGCGTTTATGGAGAAATTCATCGTGACGCCGAAGGAAGACAAAACCGTCACAATGACGATACGTATAGACAGAGCTTTGCAGGAGGAATACAACCGCCTGGCAGCCAAGACGAACCGTTCCCGGAACGAGCTGATCGGCATGGCTCTGCAATATGCCCTTGACCATATGGAGCTGAAAAACTGCGGCGAGACCGGAAATCTGCAACCCCTGTGAGCAGACCGAAATTACGTGCAAAGAAACTGGGAGAGTGAAATTTATGCCGGAAGAAAGCAGGAAAAGTAAGTGGATATACGTCAGGTGGTTCGCCATACGGTTCTTACTGGTCGTGTATGACATCATTGCGGTGAATGCCGCGTGTTATCTTGCGCTGCTGACCAGATTTTATGTGGCGAAGCAGTTCCACAGCGCCGCGGCGCAGTATATCGAAGCCTATACCAGCTACGCGCCCTATTACACCATTCTCTGTCTCGTGATCTTCTGCTGCTTCAGCCTGTACAGCGGCATCTGGAAGTACGCGGGCTTCAACGACCTGAACCGCATCGTCGGGGCAAACGTGGTCTGCTTTATCGTCCACATCATCGGAACTCTCATCCTGCTCCGGGGAACGCCCCTTATAAGAATGCCCATTTCCTTCTACTGCCTCAGCGCGTTTACCCAGACGTGTCTCATCACCGCGAGCCGGTTTTCCTACCGGCTGCTCCTTATGGAAAAGGTCAGGGTGGCAAATAACGGGAAAGGTGCAACGATAAACGCAATGGTCATCGGCGCAGGCGGGGCCGGCAAGATCGTGCTTCAGGAGCTGGAGCGGGAGAAAACCGTCCGTCCGGTGTGCGCCCTCAACTACAAGGAGATCGGCTTCGGCTCTCTGCTGGACGGCGTCCCCGTGGTCAACGGCGTGGAGAACCTGAAGGGCGCCATTGAAAAGTACCGGGTCAATTTCGTCATTATCGCCTCCGCGGTCATGCCGCAGGAGGTCAGAAACCGCATCAAGGCCATCTGCCGGGAAGCATCCGTCGAGGTGCAGGATTATTCCGGCTTCTTTCAGGGCTTCGGTGGCAGCGTGACGCTGAAAAATCTGGCGGAATGCGCCGACGGCAAGGTGGAGCTGGTGGTCAATGGAGAGCATCAGCAGTACGCGGACTGCGAGCAGGCGCTGGTAAATGCCGCCGGAAAATATGTGGTGAAATCCATTTCCGCCAGAGCGGATACGCTGGTGATCGAGCTGACCGACCATTCCGTGGTGCAGAACGATCTGAACGCGGACTGGGTCAAGGATCAGGAAAAGGAAACGGGAGAGGCCATCAGCTTTTTCTGACACGTCTGTCAAAGGCACAGAAAAGAGGAATAGAGATATGTATGTCAGGAGAAAAGACATAAAGCCCTTTGATAAGAAGGTATGGCTTGCTTCGCCGACGATGCATGGTGACGAGCTGAAATATATCACGGAAGCCTATGATTCCAACTGGATGTCCACGGTGGGCGCGAACATCAACGAGGTGGAGCATATCGCGGCGCAGAAGGCGGAAATGAAGTACGCGGTGGCGCTGTCCTCCTGCACGGCGGCGCTGCACCTGTGCGTCAGGGCCGCGGGGGAACGGCTCTACGGAAGACCTGCCATCGGCCACGGCGCAGTGGAGGGCAGGCGGGTGTTCTGCTCCGACATGACCTTCGCCGCCACGCTGAACCCGGTGGTCTATGAGGGCGGCATCCCCGTGTTCATCGACACCGAGCGGGACACATGGAACATGAACCCCCGGGCTTTGGAAAGAGCCTTTGAGATTTACCCGGAGGTGCAGCTGGTGGTGGCGGCGCACCTGTACGGGTTTCCCGGCAAGGCGGACGAGATCCGCGCTGTGTGCGACGCCCACGGCGCGCTGCTCATCGAGGACGCCGCCGAGTCCATGGGCGCTACATATAGGGGAAGGCAGACGGGCAGCTTCGGCGACTACGCGGCGATTTCCTACAACGGCAACAAAATCATCACCGGCTCCAGTGGTGGCTGCCTGCTGACCAATGACTTGGAAGTGGCGAACAAGGCGCGGAAGTGGTCAAAACAGGCGCGGGAAAACACGCCATGGTATCAGCACGAGGAAGTCGGCTACAACTACCGCATGAGCAACGTGATCGCGGGCGTCGTCCGGGGTCAGTATCCGTATCTGGAAGAACACATCGCCCAGAAGAAAGCCATCTGGGAGCGCTACCGGGACTGTCTGCGGGGTCTCCCTGTTGAGATGAACCCCTTCGACCCGGAAACGTCCTGCCCCAACTACTGGCTGTCTGCGCTGGTAATTGACAGGAGCGCCATGTGCCGTCAGGTGCGCAGCGACAACGACGCGCTGTATCTCCCGGAGCAGGGAAAGAGCTGCCCTACGGAAATCCTGGAGGCCATCGCGGGAATCAACGCGGAAGGACGCCCCATCTGGAAGCCCATGCACATGCAGCCCATGTACCGGATGAACGGCTTCATCACCGCCTCCGGCGAGGGCAGGGCAAAGGCCAACGCCTACATTGCCGGCGGCGTGGAGGACGTGGGTGCGGACATCTTTGAACGGGGTCTGTGCCTGCCCAGCGACAACAAGATGACGAAGGAACAGCAGGAGCAGATCATCAAGGTCATCCGGCGGTGCTTTGAATAGTTTGGAAAGGCGGCGTTTCATTGCGGAGATTCATCTTTAATCTGGTCAGCGTGCTGTTCAGCGCGGTGAAATTCGGGATCATGAAGCTGTTTCATTTCCATCATTTTTTCTATTCCGGCATTCAACGGTTTTCCCCTAACACGGAGGTCGTCATCGCGGAGGGCGGCACCATCCGTCTGGGCAGGCACGTCCGTGCCCACAGAAGATCGAAGCTGCTGGCCATGGACGGCGGTACGCTGGAGATCGGCAGCAATACGGCGCTTGGTAATGGCGTCAGCGTCAACTGCATGGACAGCATCGTGATCGGCGAGGGCGTGCAGATCGGCCCGGATACGAAAATTTACGACCACGACCATGATTACCGCGTCCCCGGCGGCATCGGGGCGGGAAAATTCGTCACCGCGCCGGTGACGATCGGCGACAACAGCTGGATCGGCTGCAATGTGGTCATCCTCCGGGGAACGAGCATCGGCAAAAACTGCATCGTCGGCGCGGGAAGCGTGCTGAAGGGTGCATATCCGGCGGGCAGCATGATCGTGCAGAAGCGGCAGACCACTGTGACGGTGTATCCAACAGGAACGGAGAAGTAACGATGGAGCATAAACCTTACGGCCCCTACGAAACGTATTTCAAGCGGCCGCTGGATATCCTCTGCGCACTGGCCGCGCTGATCGTGTTCGGCTGGCTGTACATACTGGTGGCGGTTCTGGTGCGCATCATGCTGGGCAGCCCGGTCATTTTCAAACAGCCCCGCCCCGGCAGGGACGAGAAGATTTTCGACCTCTACAAATTCCGCTCCATGACCGACGAGCGGGACGAAAACGGCGAGCTTCTGCCGGACGAACAGCGGCTCACGAAATTCGGAAAAGTCCTTCGCGCGACCAGTCTGGACGAGCTTCCCGAAGCGTTCAATATTCTGAAGGGGGACATGTCGGTCATCGGCCCCCGGCCGCTGCTGGTCAAATATCTGCCCCGGTACAGCGAGCGTCAGCACCGGCGGCACGAAGTCCGCCCGGGGCTGTCCGGCTACGCGCAGGTTCACGGCAGAAACACGGTCAGCTGGCAGGACAAATTTGAAATGGACGTGAAGTACGTAGACCACATTACCTTCCTCGGAGACCTGAAGATCATCTGGGACAGCGTGATGGCGGCATTTGTAAGGCGTGACGGCATATCCTCGGAAACGTCTGTCACGATGGAGGAATTCATGGGAAACGGGATGGTGGCAAAGTGAAGCGGCTTGTGATCCTCGGCGCCAGCGGGCACGGCAGAGTCGCCGCAGATATCGCCGGAAAAAACGGCTATGACAGCATTGCGTTTCTGGACGACACGAAAAAAACGTGCGGACGCTATCCCGTGATGGGGGAAAGCGCCCGGTTTTCGGAATATGACTGCGATTTCTTCGTAGCCATCGGCAATCCGCAGGTTCGCAGGCGGATGCAGGAGATGCTGCTCACCGCCGGGAAACAGGTCACGACGCTGATCCACCCCTCCGCGGTCATCGGGGAGGACGTGACCCTCGGCACCGGCACATTGGTTGCGGCGGGGGCGGTCATCAACCCCGGCGCGGTCATCGGCGATGGGTGCATCATCAACACCTGCGCGTCCGTTGACCACGACTGCGTTCTGGAAGACTTTGTGCATATAGCCGTGGGCGCTCATGTGGCGGGGACAGTAAGCATCGGCGCGGGAACATGGATCGGTGCGGGCGCGACGGTGAGCAACAATCTTCAGATCTGCGGCGGCTGTATGATCGGCGCGGGCGCAGTGGTTATCAAAAGCATCACGGAAAGCGGGACATACGTAGGCGTTCCCGCGGAGAAAATCAAATGAGAATTTTGATCCTGACGAATTTCGACGTCGGCCTGTACCAGTTCCGAAGGGAGCTGATACAGGAGCTTCTGACGAAGAACGAGGTATATATATCCCTCCCCTACGGGGAACTGGTGGCGCCGCTGGTGGAGATGGGGTGCTTTTTTTTCGACACGCCCATGGAACGGCGGGGCATGAACCCGGTCAGGGACGCAAAGCTGTTTGCCGCCTACCGGCGCATATTCCGGGAGGTAAAGCCGGAAAAAGTGATCTGCTACACCATCAAGCCGAACATCTACGGCGGCTTTGCCGCGCGGCTGGCGGGGATACCCTACGCCGTCAACATCACCGGACTGGGGACGGCGTTTGAAAGCGGCGGATTGCTGAAAAAAATGGTCACGGTGATGTACCGGCTCAGCTGCAAAAAGGCGAAGACGGTATTTTTTGAGAATGCAGAAAACCGGCAGATTTTTCTTGACGCGAAAATCGTGAAAGAGCGCCAGACCTGCCTCTTAAGCGGGGCAGGGGTCAATCTGGAGCGCTACGCCGTGGCGGACTACCCGGCGGGGGACGTTGTAAAATTCCTGTTCATCGGCCGGATCATGCGGGAAAAGGGCGTTGACGAGCTGCTTTCGGCCATGAGACGGCTCACCGGCGAGGGCGTCCCCTGCACGCTGGACATGGTGGGCGGATACGAGGAAGATTACGGCGCGGTGGTGGAAGAAGCCGAATCCGAAGGGTGGTTAACATACCGGGACTATCAGGAGGATGTCCGCCCGTTCATCGCCGCGTCCCACTGCTTTGTTCTGCCCTCGTGGCATGAGGGGATGGCGAATACCAATCTGGAATGCGCTGCTTCCGGCCGGCCGGTGATCACCAGCCGCATTCACGGCTGCATGGAAGCGGTGGAGGACGGCGTGACAGGCTTCCTGTGCGAAAGAAAGGACTCAGGCAGCCTTTACGCGGCAATGAAGCGGTTCTGCGCCCTGTCCATGGAGGAGAGAAGAGCCATGGGTCTGGCGGGCAGGAAACGTATGGAAGCCGTGTTTGACAAGAAAAGGGTCGTCGAAGAAACGATCAAACGACTATAATCTGCGCATGACAGGAGGTGCCGGAAGATGAAGGAACAACCGCTGGTCAGCGTTATCATTCCCGTTTACAATGTGGAGCGGTATCTGGCACAGTGCCTTGACAGTGTGATTAACCAGACATACCCGAATCTGGAAATTATCTGCGTCAACGACGGCTCCCGTGACGGCAGTTCGGATATCCTGCGGCGGTACGCGGATGAGGATGCGCGGATACAGGTCATCGATAAGGCGAACGGCGGCGTATCCCGGGCGCGGAACGACGCGCTGGACTGCGCCCGCGGGGAATACATCATGTTCGTGGACTCGGACGACTGGGTCGAGCCGGACGCCTGCGAAAACGCGGTGAGCGCAATGCGCGAATATGACGCGGATATCGTGATGTGGTCGTATGTGAGCGAAACGGAGAACCGTTCCTCCCGGAAAGTCATCTTCCCGGAAACGACGGTTTTTGAAAAGGAAGAAGTCCGGGCAAAGCTGCACCGAAGATTTGTCGGGGCAATGGGAGAGGAGCTTTCCCACCCGGAGCTGGTGGATTCCCTCTGCCCGGTCTGGGGAAAGCTGTACAGGCGTTCCCTGATTCAGAAAAGCGGCGCCAGATTTGTCGATCTGGCGGAGATCGGAAGCTACGAGGACGGCTTTTTCAATCTGGAGGTTTTTGGAAAGGCCGACAGGGTGGTGTATCTGGCAGCGTACCTGTATCATTACCGCAGGGACGGGTCTTCCTCGGTCACGTCCGGGTACAACCCAAGGCTGTATGACCAGTGGCAGACGCTCTACGACCGGATGGAAGCCATCATCCGGTCAAACCAGCTGGGCAGCGAGTATGAAGCCGCGCTGAATAACAGGATCGCGCTGGGCATTCTGGGGCTTGGGCTGAACATTACGGTTTCCACTCAGCCGATGGGGAAAAAAGTGAAGGATATCCACAGGATCATCCGTCAGGAAAGGTATCGGAAGGCGTACAAAAACCTGCCCTTAAATTATTTCCCAATCCACTGGAAACTGTTTTACGGTTGCGCCAGACATGGATTTGCCTTTGGTGTGTACGTGCTGCTCACCGTGATCCAGAGGATTATTTCAAGGTAAAGGAACAAGAAAATGATGATTCATTTTTCGGTTTTGGCCGTGATTCTGGTCTGCGCCCTGATCTGGGAGCGGCCAATCCGGTATCACAAGCTGAATTCCATATATTACGGCGAACGCTACGATTACAAGTCGCCGCTGATGCCCTGGCTGATCGTGTTCGGCTACATCGCCTATCTGGCCGCCATGCGCTCCGGAATGAACGATACCTCCGGCTATATTCAGTCGTTTGAGCATATCCCCGGCACATGGGACGACGTTTCCAGAATCCTTGACGGGGACGGCAAAGACAAAGCGTTTGACATAACCGCCAACATCTTCAAGATGTACGTGAGCGACGATTACCACGGGTGGTTTGGCCTGTTTGCGGCGGTGGAGTCCTGCATTTTCATTCATGTGCTGCGCAGGGAGTCCGTCAGCTTTCTGGACAGCTGCTTTGTGCTGTTCGCTACCGCACTGTATTATAATTACTTTTCCATGATGCGGCAGTGGTTTGCCGTGGTGCTTCTGTTCGGCGGCTCAATATTCATCAAAGAGGGAAAAACGATCCCCTATATCCTTTTGTGTCTCTTTGCGGCGCAGTTCCACAACAGTGCGTATCTGTTCATCCCGGTCTATTTCATGGCAACAGGCAGGGCGTGGAGCCCCAAGCAGAACCTGATTATTATTGCGGCTGTGGTCGGCCTGCTTTTCCTGAGGCCGATTCTGGATGCCGTGGAAAGCTCTCTGGCAAATTCGACCTATGACTATGCGGTGGCGGCCATGAACAGCGATTCCGGTTCTTCCATCATCCGCCCTGTTATCGCGGCGGTGCCGGTGGTGATCGCGTATATCCACCGTGACCGGATTGATGCAGGCAATAAAATGATACACATCTGCATCAATATGTCGCTGATAAACTTTCTGCTGAATCTTCTTGCGACGTTTACATGCGGACTGTACGTGATCCGTCTGGCAACGTATACCGCCGGCTACAGTCTGATCCTCTATCCCTACCTTCTGAATGTGACGGTCAGCAGTCGAAACAGGAGCGCCCTGAAAGTGGGATTTTACATTCTGTATTTTATTTTCTACTGCTATCAGATGTCCCATCAGGGTTCGTGGGGGTACAACAGCGACATTCTGGGAGTATTCTCCTGAGAGGAGAGGTAATGCATGACGACAGAGCCAGTCAGGGTTTTGAACCTGTTTACCATCATGAACCGCGGCGGCGCGGAGACCATGGTGATGAACTATTATCGGAACATCGACCGAAGCAAGGTGCAGTACGATTTCATGGTGCACCGTCAGGAGCGCGGCGCCTATGACGATGAGATCGAGGCGCTTGGCGGCAGGATCTACCGGATGCCGCCGATCCGCCCCTGGACTGCCGGGGAGTACCGGAAGACGGTGCGGGCGTTTTACGCAGAGCATCCCGAGTACCGGGTGATCCATTCCCACATGTCCGAGCTTGGCTATTACGATTTCCGGGAAGCGGAAAAGGCCGGTGTCCCGGTGCGCATCTGCCATGCCCACAACCGTCCATACGGGATCGACCTCAAATCTCCCGTCCGCTGGTATTACAAGACCATGATGCGGCCGCATATTACGGATCTGTTCATATGCGGCAAGGAATCCGGGGACTGGCTGTTCGGCAGGAAGAACGAAGCCCGCTTCATCCAGCTGAACAACGCCATCGACGCCCGGCAGTATGCCTACCGCCCGGAAATCCGGCAGAAAATGCGGCAGTCGCTGGGCATCGGGGAGGATCAGCTGGTCATCGGCCACGTGGGGCGCTTTTATCCGCAGAAGAACCATAAGTTTATCATTGATATTTTTCAGGCTGTCCGGACGAAAAATCCCGAGGCGGTTCTGCTGCTGGTGGGAAATGACGCCGGTGAGGGCGGAAAGGAAATCCACCAGAAGGTTGCGCAGCTGGGGCTGACCCCGTGGGTTAAATTTCTGGGAACCCGCGGCGACGTGGCGGAGCTGCTTCAGGCGATGGATGTGTTTCTGTTTCCGTCGCTGTTCGAGGGGCTTTCCGTCGCCAGCATCGAGGCGCAGGCCGCCGGATTGCCGGTGCTGATCTCCGACAGCGTCCCGATCGAGTGCAGGAAAACGGATCTGGTTCATGTCCTGCCCTTGAGCGCGCCGCCGGAAGAATGGGCAGACAGCGTTCTGGAGCTTGCCAGAATCCCACGCCGCAATACTTATGAGGAAATCAGGGACGCAGGCTTTGACGTTGTGGAGAACGCCAAGTGGCTGCAGGCGTTTTATCTGCAGGCAGCGCAGAGATAGGAGGGAGTTATGCCGACGCTGACGATCTTTACGCCCGCCTACAACCGGGGACACACCCTTCCCCGTACATATGCTTCTCTCCGGCGGCAGGACTGCAAGGACTTCATATGGCTTGTGGTGGACGACGGTTCCACCGACAACACGGCGGAGCTTGTCAAAGTCTGGCAGGCAGAGGAGACGGAATTTGAGATACGCTATCTCTACAAGGAAAACGGCGGAATGCACACCGCCCACAACGCGGCCTACGCGAACATTGACACGGAGCTGAATGTCTGCATCGATTCAGACGACGCGCTGGCAGACGGCGCGGTTCGCTGCATTGTGGACTTGTGGGATAAGACCGACCGCCGGAAATACGCCGGTATCATCGGACTGGACGCCGATATGAACACCGGAAAGGTGATTGGGACAGGCTTCCCGGAAGACATGAAGGAGACTACTCTGGCCGGGTTTTACGACGCGGGCGGCAGCGGCGACAAGAAGCTGGTGTATCGCACCGACATCATGAAAGAATTGCCGCCGTATCCGGTTTTTGAGGGAGAAAAATATGTTTCTCTGGGATGGAAATACCAGCTCTGCGACCAGAAGTACAAGCTGGTGACCACCAATACGGTGCTGTGCAATGTAGAATACCAGCCGGACGGTTCCTCCAGAAACATGCTGCGGCAGTACCTGCGCAATCCCCAGGGCTTTGCGTTCATTCGCAAAGAGAATCTGAAGTACATCAAGGACTGGAAGCGGAATGTGACCGACGTGATCCACTACTGTTCCAGCAGCCAGATCAGCGGGAATCCCCATTATGTCCGGGAATCCCCCAGACCGTTTCTGACAGCGCTGTGCATCCCGGCGGGACGGCTGCTGACGGCGTATATCAGAAAGAAAGCACGAACGGAAGGGTAAAGAAAATGGCGGCAGAACAGAAAATCGGTGTTGTGATCCCGGTCTATAACGCGAAGCGATATCTGCGGCAGTGTATCCAAAGCGTCCTGAACCAGACCTTTCAGGACTTCTGTCTGGTTCTGGTGGACGACGGTTCCAGTGACGGAAGCGGGAAAATCTGCGATACATACGCGGCGAAGGACTCGCGCGTTTGCGTGATACACCAGCCCAATCAGGGCGCGGTGCTGGCACGGGCTGCGGGCGTACTTTCGGAATATGCCCAGACGGCAAAGTATATCTGCCTGTGTGATGCGGACGATATGCTGGAACCAGACGCGCTTCGTGTCCTCTATGAGGAAGCCGGGAAGAATGATCTGGACTGCGTGTGTGCTGCCACAGTGAAAATGTGGAAGGGCGTCAGATTCCGCAGCAAATTTCACGCCCCCTGCTTTGAGCAGCCCAAAGTATATTCCGGAGAGGATATTATCAACGATTTATATATCAGCTGCTTTGGTATCAGCAATTATCCCGTGTCACTGTATGCGAAGCTCTATCGCACGGAGCTGATCACACGGGTAATGGGTTATCCCCCTGTTGTATGGTTTATGGGAGACGATTTGAGCATAACACTTCGTCTGCTGCCTGAAACGCGGCGGCTTGGCATTTTGCCGGAGGCAGTCTACAATTACCGCATCGGCGGAAACACGTCCCGGTATATGCCATACATGCTGGATGATTTCCTGCGCCTTTACCGTTTCAAAACGGAAATGCGGCAAAAACATCCCATGCCCCAGGATGCGGAGTATTTCATGGCAGTTGAACTGCTGAACGTTCTGATGACTTGGTTTGAGATGTACAAACGGCAGGGAAAGCACACTGAGATGGAACTGATAAAGGAAATCGGGCGTGTGGCCGCCCTGCCGGAAGTGCAGGATGCTTTGAGAGTGTTGCAGGATAGAAATAAAAAGCACCGGATTTCAGGATATCTGGAGCATGGAGAGTATGGCAAGATCGCGGAAATGGTGATGCAGAAGCTGAAAAAGGAAGCGCCCAGGCGGCTGCTCAGGCAGATTCTGTATTCGCTGTAAACGAACAGGAGCGTATATGATACCCAGAAAAATTCACTACTGCTGGTTCGGCAGAGGGGAAAAGCCAAGGCTGGCACAGAAATGTATTGCCAGCTGGAAAAAATACTGCCCGGATTATGAAATCATCGAGTGGAACGAAGATAACTTCGACGTGAACCGCAATGCCTATACGCAGATGTGCTATAAGGAGAAAAAGTATGCGTTCCTGACGGACTATCTGCGGCTTCTGATCGTGGAGGAGCACGGCGGCATTTATTTTGACACGGACGTGGAGGCGGTGCGTTCCTTTGATGAGCTGCTGGACAACCCGGCCTTTTTCGGCTTTGAGAATGACCGGTTCGTCAACACCGGCGAGGGCTTCGGCGCGGAACCCCATAACCCGGCGGTGCGGCAGATGCTGGCAGAATACGACCAGCTGCTGGACGGGCAGCATGGGACGATCGGCTGCCCCCGGCTCAATACGGATGCGCTGCTGAAGCTCGGGCTGGAGCTGAACGGCGAAAAGCAGAAGCTGAGCGGCGCCGTGGTATTCCCGGAGGATTATTTCAACCCAAGAAGCAGCGTCACCGGCGAATTGCGGAAAACGGAGAATACCCATTCGATCCACTGGTATTCGGCAAGCTGGATGCCATGGCACAAGCGGCTGCGGTCGGCGATCAGCAAACCGGTGCATTTTATCCTGGGGAGGGCAAAAGGACGTGGCAGATGATACAAAGCGGATGAATGTCCTGTATTCCAGCGACGATAACTATGCCCAACATATGGGCGTGTCGATCTACTCCCTGCTCAGGCACAACGCCGAGTTTGAAAACATCCGGCTGTACGTGATCGACAATGATATCTCGCCTGAGAACAGAGATAAACTTTGGGAAATGGTGAGCCGGTTTTCCAATGCTGAAATTATGTTTCTTCCTTTCCTTGCGTGGAAGGAAAAGCTCCGGCTGAACATGAGCTGGGACATTTCCATCAGCTCCTATGCCAGACTGTTTATGGGGGAGATGCTGCCCGAAACCGTTGACAGGGTGCTGTATGCAGATTGCGACATGATCGTCTGCGAACCGCTCCGCGAGCTTTGGAACACGCCATTGGACGGCAAGGTGTTGGCGGCGGTGCAGGACGGCATCAGCGCGGACACCAAGGCGGCTGTTGGATTGCGGGCCGGAATGCGCTATTTCAACGCGGGACTGCTTCTGATCGATCTGGCGGAATGGCGCGCCCGGAAAATGGGGGAAAGGTGCATGTCCTTTATTGAAGGACACGGGGGCAATGTCGTCCACCACGATCAGGGCGTCCTCAACGGTGTGCTGATGGGAGATTATGTAAACTTACCCATAAAAGACAATCTCATGACCATCCATTACATGCTCAGCCGGGAAAAGCTGCTGAACTATTTTCAAGAGGAAGCAGGCTTTTACCCTCAGGAGGAAATAGAGGCCGCGAAAAAGGCCCCGGTGATCCTGCATTACACCCCCAGCTTCACCAGCAGACCGTGGTGCAGGGATTGCAGGCACCCGTTAAAGGCGCTGTACTGGGAAAATCTGGCGCAGACCCCGTGGAGGGGAGCCGCGCCGGAAAAATCGAAGGATAAGTGGTATGTAAAACTGATGAACTGGAGATATCGGAATCTCCCGTTCTGACAGGGGGGCACGGAATGATAAGCGTTATTGTGCCGGTGTACAATGGTTCGGCGTACATCGAGCGGTGCATCAACTCCATTACCGGGAGCACGTTCCGGGATATTGAGATCATTGCCGTCGAAAACGGATCGACGGACAATACATGGGAGGTACTGGAAGCGCTGGCGGCCGGAGATAGCCGGATAAAACCGATCTCCACGGAGATACGCGGGCTGTCCAACGCGCGGAATATCGGCATTGACCATGCGTCGGGGGACTGGATCGCTTTCGTTGACGCCGACGACTACATCAGCCCCTTGATGTATGAACGGCTGGCGGAAGCGGCGCGGACACACGGTGCAGATCTGGTGCTGTGCGATTTTGCGCAGGGGACGGAAAAACATTTCGACTTTACGGAGGCAAACCGCCCGGCAGAGGGCTGCAATGCGGCGGAGGAACTGACAAGGGACGATTACTTCCGGAGAACATACCTTCGGGCGCAGTACAAATACAGCGTGGCATGGAACAAGCTGTTTCGCCGGGAAACGATGGGGAACATTCGATTCAACCCGAGCCTGCACTACATTGAAGACAGAAACTTTGCGATTCAATTTGTCCTGAACAGTAAGAAGGTGGTTTCCATTTCCGAAACCCTGTACTACTACTATCGGAACGGGAATTCTATCTCCAATTCGGCAGGCCAGCGGCAGAGGGTCGGGCAGGTATACGATACGCTTGAGGATATCGATATTCTGGAGCGCTCCGGGGAGAAACTGCTTTACCGCGACTGCGCCTACGCGAATCTGCTGCAGCTGGCGGACTTCAGGCTGCGTCAGGCGAAAAAGTACCACATGGACGATGTGCAGCAGGAGCTTCGCCCAATCATCGCCAGAGCAAGGAAAGCTGTGATAAAGGGAGAACTGCCGCTTAAGGAAAAGCTCCGGTTTTTAGGGGAGCACTACTATTATGTGCTTCGGGGCTTACGAAAAAAGTGATTGGAACAGAGCATGAAACGGAAAATCATCATACTGCATTTTAATATGGAGCTTGGCGGGGCGGAGAGCAGTCTGCTGGGACTGCTGGATACCATCGATTATGACCGTTATGACGTTGACTTGTTCCTGTATGCCCATGAGGGCGAACTGATGTCGATGCTCAACCCCAATGCCCGTCTGCTTCCCGAGATGAAGGCGTACCGGGCGCTGACGGAATCCATGAAACAGAATTTTGCGCAGGGCTGCATCCCGATTGGGATGGCGAGGGCCGCGGCGAAGGTCAGATCCAGCCTTTCCAGAGGCCCGATGCAGAGCGGACATAACTACAAGCAGTATTTCCACAAGCTGTGCATCCCCTATCTTCCGGACATTCCGGGAGACTACGACCTTGCGATCAGCTTCAATGACCCGCATTACATCGTCGGGAAAAAGGCCTCCGCGAAGGTCAGGATGTCATGGTTCCACACCGATGCTTCTCAGATGGTCTTCTGCGACGCCATCGAGAAGGAAATGTGGGGGATGTCCGACTACGTGGTGAACGTGTCGGATGCGTGCAAGCAGGCGTTTGACGCGAAGCACGGCTATCTGACGAACAAGTCCATTGTTGTGGAAAATATGCTGTCAAAGAACCTCGTGCAAAGCAGAAGCGCGGCATTTTCCGCCGAACGGGAGATGCCGTCAGACGGCAGCATTCGCCTGCTGTCGATTGGCCGGTTCTGCGCTGCCAAGAATTTTGACAATGTGCCGGATATCTGCCGCCGGATATTGGCTTCGGGCTGCAATGTAAAGTGGTATCTCATCGGCTACGGCGGGGATGAAGCGCTCATCCGGCAGCGGATACAGGACGCCGGGATGGAGGAGCGGGTCATCATTCTGGGGAAAAAGGAAAACCCGTACCCCTACATCAAAGCCTGCGGCCTGTACGTCCAGCCCAGCCGGTATGAGGGAAAATCGGTGACCGTTCGGGAAGCCCAGATCCTGAACAAGCCCGTGGTGATCACCGGTTACGCCACCTCCGCCAGCCAGCTGGAGGACGGCGTGGACGGCGTGATCGTCCCCATGGACAACGAAGGCTGTGCGGCGGGGATCGCGGCGGTGCTTCGGGATGAGAAACTGCGGCAAAAACTGACCGAAAACACGAAAATAAGAGACTATACAAACGCCGGGGAGATCGAGAAGATCTACAGGCTGCTGGAAAACGTATGAAGATCAAAACAATTACCTGCCATGACGTGTACAATGTGGGCGCGAGCTTGCAGGCCTACGCGCTGGTGACCTACCTGCGCAAGCTGGGGCATGACGCCCAGATCATTGACTATAAGCCGGACTATCTGAGCAATCATTATCCGCTTTGGGGGCTGGGGAACCCCGCATATGATAAGCCGGTCATTCGGGAGCTGTATAACCTTGCGAAACTGCCGGGGCGGCTTAAGGCCAGAAACGGGAAAGCGGAATACGACCGGTTTACCGCGGAGTTCCTGCCGCTGACCCCGCGCCGCTACACGTCCAATGACGACTTGAAGCAAAACCCGCCGGAAGCGGACGTCTACTTTGCGGGAAGCGACCAGATATGGAACTGCTTTTTCCCCAACGGAAAAGACCCGGCGTTCTATCTGGACTTTGCGCCTGCGGGCAGCGTCAGAGCGTCCTACGCGGCCAGCTTTGCCATGGACGACATTCCGGAGGAATGGAAGCCGGACGTGAAGCGGCGGCTGTCCGGGCTGGATCATATTTCGGTTCGGGAAAGCTCCGGGGCGGCAATCGTGGAGCGGCTGGGCATTCCGGGGGCCGTGCAGGTGATGGACCCGGTGTTCCTGCTGGACAGCGAAGCATGGGCTTCCATTGAGAAGCCCGTTCCCAATACGGAGCCGTATGTCCTGCTGTACGATTTTGACCGCAATCCGGAGATGGTTCGCTTCACGCGGAGAATGGCGGAGGAAAACGGATGGAAGCTGTACTCGGTACTTTCCTGCAAAGAATGCGACAGATGCTTCGAGCAGGATGGGCCGCTGACGTTCCTGAATCTGGTACACCATGCGCAGGTTGTGGTATCCAACTCCTTCCACGCCACCGCGTTTTCGCTGATTTTCCGGAAGCAGTTCGTGGTATTCAACCGGCAGGAGCATATCAATACAAGAATGCGGGACCTTCTTTACGGCCTTGGCCTGCGGGACTGCCTGATGGACAGCGCCGGCAGGGACTGCCCGCAGATCGACTATCCACAGATTTTGGAAAGATTGGACGAGAAAGTAAGCGTGTCCAAAGCGTACATTGAAAACGTTTTGTCAGAGGGGAAACGATGAAGAAGATTCTGTTCATGATCAATTCCATGGGCGTGGGCGGCGCGGAAAAGAGCCTGTCCTCCCTGCTGAACCTGTTTGACTACCAGCGGTATGACGTATATCTGCAGATGATAAACCGGGGCGGCACGTTTGAAAAGCTGCTGCCGCCGCAGGTGAAGATTCTGCCGTCGATACCCTATTTTCAGTTCTGCGGTCTGCCCCTTGTAAAGCAGCTGACAGCCGGGAACATCCGCTTCTTAAAGGCGCGTCTGGCCGTCAGCGAACAGCTGAGAAAGAACGACCGCGCCGGTGAACCCCTCCATGCCACGCAGGTGCTTTGGAATGGCGCGCGCAATGCGTTTGACCTGCTTCCCGGGGCGTATGACGTGGCCATTGCATGGGGTCAGGGGACGCCCACGCATTTTGTTGCGGAGAAAGTTAACGCTGAGAAGAAAATCGCATGGGTCAATGCCGACTACGAGGGCGTTGGATTTGACAGAGGCTTTGACCGGGAAACTTATGGGAGATATGATTATATTTCCTGCGTTTCGGGGCAGCTGTCTGAAAAATTCAGGGAGGTCTTTCCCGAATACGCCGAAAAAGTGGTAACGGTTTACGACATCAACAGCGAAAAGCTCATAAGAAGCATGGCGGAGGAACCGGCCGATTTGCCGTCCCTTCACGGAACGGTGATAACGACCGTGGGACGATTGGTGACGCAGAAGGGGTATGACATTGCGATCGAAGCCGCCCATATTCTGAAGGAACGCGGCGCGGACTTTACCTGGATGGTCTGCGGTGAAGGCCCGGAGCGGAAGATGCTGGAAGAAAAGATCGGCCAATATGGTTTGCAGAAGGATTTCATTCTGTTGGGAGTACAGGCAAACCCCTACCCCTATATGAAAGCGGGAGATATTTACGTACAGACTTCCCGCTTTGAGGGCTACTGCCTGACGCTGACCGAGGCCAGAATTCTGAACCGCCCCTGCGTGGCAACCAATTTTGACGTCGTATATGACCAGATGGTACAGGGGGAAAACGGCCTTGTGGTGGAAATGACCCCGGAGGCCGTAGCGGAGGGAATTCTGCGTCTGATGCGCGACCCTGCTTTGTATGCCCATATCCGCCAGTACCAGCAGTCCGAGGGAAAGGGAAACGAGGGGGAAATTCAGCGGGTTTTCCGGATTCTGGAAGAATGAAAAGGAAGACGGAAGAGCGACCCATGCGGAACCATTCGCGGTGAAGCATACGAACATGACTGTGCCGTCAGACGGCGCTTTCCCAATGTCTAAGCTAAGGAGATCAAAAAGTGAAAGGGTCCAGAACGCAGAAATCTGTCACAAATACAGTGGTATCGTTTGCCTCGCAGCTGATCGTGATTCTGCTGGGGTTCCTGTCCCGGCGGGTTCTGATTTACAGCGTCGGTGTGGAATATCTTGGCATCAACGGTCTGATGAGCAATATTCTGACCATTTTCTCGCTGGCGGAGTCCGGTATAGGACTGGCGATCGGTTACGCGCTGTATAAACCTCTGGCGGAAAACGATATTGAACAGATCAAATCGCTGATGCGGTTTTTCAAGTATACTTACCGCGCTCTGGCGATAGGAACGGCTGCGATCGGGATAGCATTTTACCCGCTGCTTCCATTCTTCCTGAAAGACAATACCGCGCCGGATGCCAATCTCGTGTATTGGCTGTTCCTGCTTGGTTCGGTGTCCTCCTATTTGTGGGTCCATAAAACGACGCTGAACACCTCGGACCAGAATAAGTATCTTTATACCATCGCAAGCACCATTGCGCAGATCGTGGTGCTGGTGCTGAAGGTGCTGATACTGTATTTTGCGCAGAATTATATTCTGTACCTTGCTGTTGACATCGGCACGACCATTGTCAAGAACCTGATTTTCTGCCGCATTATTGACAGGCGGTATCCATATCTGAAGGACAAGAACGTCCGGAAGCTTGACCCCGAAGTCCGCAAGAGCCTGTTTACAAACATCAAGGCGCTTTTTCTGGGGAAGGTGGGCTATATCATTTCCCAGTGTTCCGACAATCTGGTTATTTCCTCGCTGGTCAGCGTGACCGCCGTGGGTATGTACAGCAATTACACGACCCTGATCACTTCTGTTTCCGGGTTTGTGACCACCTTCTCCAGCGGTGTTACAGCCAGCATGGGCAACCTGATCGCAAGCGAAACGAAGGAGCGGGCATACGAAGTGTACAAGCGGGTAGATTTTATCAACTACTGGCTGTATACGTTCACGGCGACCTGCCTGCTGTGTCTGGTAGAGCCGTTCGTCGCGATCTGGCTGGGGCAGGACTTTGTGCTGACAAAGGCCATTTTGATTCTGGCAGTTGCGATATACTATTTCAAGGGGATCAACTCCGGGATCGACATTGCAAAAAACGCGGCCGGGCTGTATTACCCGGACCGGTTTATCCCGATGGCGGAAGCCATTGCAAACATGGTGATCTCTATCGTTCTGGCAAAGCGGTACGGCATTGCCGGTGTTCTGTTTGGCACGCTGGTCAGTTTCCTTGCCCTGTCCTTCTGGGCAAAGCCCTATTTTGTCTGCCGGGACGTATTCGAGGTCTCCTTTGCCAGATACGCTGTCCGGGAGGGGCGGGAGATTGTGGTTTCCGTTCTGGTTGCCGCTGGAACGTGGTATGCGGTTTCACTGGTGCCGCTGGAAAATGTGCTGCTGAGCTTTGGTGTGAAGGCGCTGCTCGCTCTGGCGCTGTCCAACGGTCTGCTGCTGTTGGTTTATTTTAAGACGAGCGAATTCCAGTACCTCCGCGGGCTGCTGGAAAGCGCGGCAAACCGTATTGGGAAACGGAAAAAAGCATGAATAAACTTTTTTGGCTGATTTAGGGTCTATCTGAAAACCGGAAATATGACCAACAGCGAGGGATTTTTCGTCTGATGAAGCCATTTTTCCGCAGGAATACTTTGTGTATTGCAAGGGAAAATGGTGCACAGCAGACGGAAAAGACCCGCTGTTTGGGCGTGTTGACGGTTTTCAGATAGACCCTATATACAGCCGCTGCACAGGATCATGATCTTCATGATTCTGGCGGCGGTGCTGTGGGGATATCTGGGGAACAGGGAACAGGGCAGCAGGCGGTGGCGGATACTCAACGCGGCCGTTTTTGCCGGGATCGCGGCGGTGATCTTCTATATGACGATCTGCGCAAGAGGGGAAGAAACGGCGGAAGCTGTGCTTGTTCCATTTCAGAACTTCCGGGAGGCCAGAGAGCAGCCGGAACTGTACCAGTCGATGCTGATGAATGTTCTGCTGTTTTTCCCCATCGGGCTGTCCCTGCCGTTCGTGCTGGGGAAATGGAAGCTGTCCGTCCCCGTCACGGCCGTGCTGGCGTGCCTTTTTTCGGCGGGAATTGAATATTTGCAGTACCGTTACAGTCTGGGAAGATGCGAGGTGGACGACGTCATCATGAACACGCTGGGAGCGCTGCTGGGCTGCTCGGCCCGGTGGATATCCCACAGTTGGAAAAGGAAATAGACAGACCGCGCTTTTTGGAAAATCCGTTTGGGGAGAACGGTTTCCCTCCTTCGACATATCTTGACTTTTGACAAAAAATGCTTTATACTGTATCCGTGTTTATATATGCATCCGTACCCCGCCGCGCGGGGGCGCGGAACGCTTTTTACAGACAGGGGGGCGAAGGAATGCGCATACATGGAAATTGCCGGCGGATGACTGCGGTTCTGCTTTCGCTGACGCTTCTTTGCGGCATCGCTGCCCTCCCTGCCACCGCCGCGTCTGTTGGCGAAGTGGTACGTGCGGGCATTCCGGAAAACGCGGTTCCCGGTGATATCCGGATCACGACCTACGCCGTGCCGAATGAGGCGCAGATGGCGGGTCTGCGGGAGGATGCCGCGCAGAAGACCCCTGACGGATTTGTTTTTTACGGCTGGTACGTAACAGGAGAGGAAGGAAGCTTCGCCATTGCCGACAGCGGGCTTGAAAACTGGCTCTGTGAGATTTATGCCGACGTGGCGCAGGACGAGGATTGCAGACTCGTGCTGCAATACCTGTACATCCCCGCGGAGGTGAAGGCCCCTGCGGAACCGACGGCGGCCGTCGAGGAGACGGCTCCCGCAGTTACCGAGGAAGCAGCTTCGGAGACCACCGGAGAGGACGTCCCGGAGGAGACGCAGAGCGAAGAAAAGACGGTCATTTCCACTATTCCGCAGTATTTCCAGAACGACTACCCCTACACCATGTACGGCAGCGGTACCATTGCGACCAGCGGATGCAGCATCGTTTCTCTGGCCATGGTGGCAAGCTACCTGACCGACCATGAATACACCCCCGACGAGCTGGCGCACTATTTCGGCGGACGGGCGATCAACAACATTGCCCGGCTGGAATACGGCAACAAGACGCTTCAGCTTGCCTGTAAGAAGGCAGCGAACTGGCACGTTGTCTACAAGGCACTGCAGGAGGGGCAGGTCGCCATCGTGCTGATGAACCACAACTCCATCTTCACCAATTCCCAGCACTTCATCGTTCTCGCCGGCATCAATGAAAACGGGAAGATCATCGTCAATGACTCCAACCGGGACAATTACGACTTCTGGCAGCTGAAAAAAGGCTTCGAGGAAGGCTTTAACCCGGAAGATATTCTGCTGGGCTACGACGGCGCGTGGATCTACGACAAGAGCGCCATGCCGGAGGAACCCTTCATTTACTACGAGGAGGAACCCGAACGGGGCGAGCCCCGGTACGCCGATATTACGCTGAGTCAGGACGATATCAAGCTCCTGGCGAAGGTCGTCTGGGTGGAAGCCCAGGGCGAGTGCGCTGAGGGCCAGCAGGCCGTCGCGGAGGTGGCGCTGAACCGGATCGCCTCCGACAGCTTCCCTGATAACCTCCATGACGTGATCTACGGGCAAGGACAGTTCCGTTCCGTGCCCCGTCTGGACAAGGCGGAACCCTTCCAGGCGCAGTACGAGGCCATCGAAAGAGCGATCTACGGCCCCTATATCTTGCCGAAAGAAGTGGTGTATTTCGCCACGAAGCCCACCAACAGCAACATCTGGGGACAGATCGGCGGACATATCTTCTGCTATGGGAACGACTACATCGCCGCGGCGGAGAAATAAACAGCCCGGAAAATGAAATTTGACCCCCGCCGTGCGGCGTGACCGCGCGGCGGGGGTTTCCTGCGCAATAAAAAAGCCCTGCCGGAAGGCAGGGCGGTTGACAAAATGAAAGATTTGGGAGATAGCATGGATACAGGGGTGCTGCCAGTAGGACGGCTCCCCAAAGGTTGTGTTAATACTATTTCCTGATTAAAATCTTAATTTTAATCAAGAAATAGTATTACCCCCGAAAAAATCGAGGGGAACCGCCTACCGGGGTACTGGCAGCACCACCGATAGCGTAGCACAAATTTCGACAGATTGCAAAAAAAGAGCGGGACATATCGCGCAGCAATGCGGCGATATGCCCCGCCCGGTTTTTACCGGGATGTCCGCAGACCTTACCGGTCAGCGGATGTCATACACGGACTTGATGGTCAGATTCTGTTCCAGCTCCTCCACGCTGCGGGAGGTCCGCACCGTCACGCGGTAGGGCGCGGGGGCGGTGAGAGCGAAGAAGTTGTCGGACAGAACGCAGTCAAAGTCCCGGAAGTCCAGAAAAACGCCCTTGGCAAATACATCGGCCTGAACGGAAATTTCCGCCCCACCGGGGACGGGGGCGATCCGGACGTCAAACGCCGGCTTGCGCCACTGGAAATGCTTGGCAGGCACCAGCAGTTCCACCTGACGCATAAGGAAGCGGCCCTGCTCATCGTACAGGTCGGCATACAGGAAGGTGTCGTAGGGGTCGCGGCTGTCCACGCGGTAGGTCAGCACATCTCGGGAGGACAGTGCTTCCACCTCCACATCCCGGCGAAGCCCGTCCAGCACGGTCAGATTCCCCCGGCACATGGCCAGATGAATGTGGCCGCGGAAACCGGCGCGGGTCTCGTTGGCAATGTTGACGGTGAGCGCCCCGTTTTCCAGAAACAGGCCCATGGCCACGGGGGCGTAGAACTTCCGGGCGGCGTAGTGCAGAGCTTTGTAGCGCCCGAAGCAGTCCACGCTGGACCAGGAGGCCACCGGCCAGCAGTCGTTGAACTGCCAGTAGGTAGAGCCCATGCAGTACCCCCGCTGACGGCGGAAGTGCTCCACGCCGTATTTGATGGCGTCCGCCTGCAGCAGCTGGGACGCGTACACCAGATTCTCGAAAGCGGCAGGATACAGGTAATTGTCCGCCAGATACCGCAGGATCTTCCCGTTGCCGCCCCGGCACTTCTGATGGTTCTCCATTACGCGGGAGAAGCAGTTCATGTCTTCCTCCCGGGCGAATGTGCGGATGGTCTTCATGGAGGGGAAGCTCTCGAAGCCATACTCGGAGCAGAAGCGGAAGCGTTTCTGCCGGTAGGTGGTGAAGGGAACGCCGCCGTGCCAGACCTCCCAGTAGTGGGTGTCGCCCTTGGCGGGGTTGTCCGGGTCGTCAAAACCGCCGCCGGAGGAGGGACTGGACGGCCAGTAGTAGGTGTCCGGCGCATAAGTCTCGCACAGCTCCGGCAGCAGATGGCCGTACAGGCGGGTGTAATCGTCCCGCACCAGCTGGTTGTCCCGGGAACCCCAGTTGATGACACCGCTTTCCATCTCGTTGTTGCCGCACAGCAGGGCGAGGGAAGCGTGATGGTGCAGCCGCTTCAGGTTGCAGATGGCTTCCTGCGTGAACTCCTCGGCCATTTCCGACGTCAGATAGATGTTGGCGCAGGCGACCATGAAGTCCTGCCACACCAGCAGGCCGTATTGATCGCACAGCTCGTAGAAGCGGCTGTCGGGGTAGTACCCGCCGCCCCAGACCCGCAGGGTGTTGAAGTTGGCGTCCACAGCCTGACGGACGATGGTTTCCCACCGCTGGTCGGTGATGCGGCTGAGCAAATTGTCCATGGGAACCAGATTCGCGCCCATGGAGAAAATTTTCACGCCGTTCAGCACAAAGCAGAATTCGCTGCCCTTGCCGTCCGCGTCCGGCTCCGTGCTGACGGTGAGGGTGCGCAGGCCGAGCTGCCTGTGGCAGCGGTCGATGACCTCGCCGCCGCAGACCAGCTCAACGTCCAGATCATAAAGGGGCTGGTCGCCGTAGCCCCTTGCCCACCACAGCTTCGGGTTATCCACTTGGATAATGCCGTGGCCGTCTTTCAGGAGAACGCGCTTGCCGTCGAAGTCTGCGTAGATCTCGCACCCGGCGTGACATTTGGTGGTCACGTCCAGCTCCACCGAGACGTTGCCGTTTTCGTGGTGCTGGCGGACGGCCACGCCGTCGAAACGGTCCACGTTCCAGCCCTTCAGCTCCACGCCCCGGAAAATGCCCATGTCCGGCAGGGTGGGGCCCCAGTCCCAGCCGGACTGGTACATGGCCTTGCGCAGATGGGCGGCGCCGGGGAGGGTGTCGCCGTCGTTCATGTACAGGTAGTGCTTGTGCTGCTGTTGGGCGAAGTAGCGCCGGGGGGACTTGAATTCCAGCCGGAGGGTGTTTTCCCCGGCTGTCAGCAGGGGCTTGACCTCGTAGACGTACTCCCGGTGCATATTTTTGACCTTGCCCAGCAGGGTGCCGTTCAGGTAAATATGGCAGATGGTGTCAAGCCCATGAAATACCAGCTCGATATGTTCCCGCGTGAACAGAGCGGGCGGGGCGGAAAAGACGGATTCAAAGACGCAGTCCTTTTCGGCTAGATATTGCAGCTCCCGCTCGTTTGTGCCGTAGAAGGGGTCGGGGATTTTTCCGTGGTCATAGAGCACGCTGTACATGGTGCAGGGCGCCTGACAGGACAAAGGCCCGAAGTTGTCATAGTACAGTGTCCAATCTTGAATGTTCATGAAGGTTCCTCCAGATTCGGGATTTGCTGTTATTATGGCGCAAAACGGCGAAGGTTTCAAGTCCCAATCTTCCGGGGCGGCCATCGGGGAAGAAAGAACGGATGAAACCGCAAAATTCGCAAAAAAAGGATTGCCAAACGGTGCAAAGCATGTTATAATGCTCTGTGTGTCCGGCCGAAGGGCGCCGCGCCAACATTGGGATGTCGCCAAGCGGTAAGGCACCAGACTTTGACTCTGGCATTCGTCGGT